>Ga0102814_10003362_pt1 | contig 10446 bp, 9 predicted proteins | sample ColrivemetaGS741_FD_79112 | JGI IMG/M metagenome (GOLD analysis project Ga0102814, IMG submission 79112) | Estuarine microbial communities from the Columbia River estuary - Flood tide ETM metaG S.741 | ecosystem: Environmental > Aquatic > Marine > Intertidal zone > Estuary | place: USA: Columbia... | reverse complement strand
TCAAATTATAGAAAGGGTAAATGAGAAGATGGGTGAAAACACCATCACAGAAGTTATTATTAAATAAGTTTTAACGTTCCTTTTATTTTAGTAAAATTTAGCTAATTAAAAATTATCCTGAATACTAGTTTCCTAAGTAGTCGATGTAGCTAGTTTTTTGCATGATGGTAGAACCATTCATTACAAATAAGCTAGGCCAAACACGTGCTGCTGTTTTTATCATTGTAATATCCCCTATTAAAATATTTTCTTTGGCTAAAAATTGCCCGGCACCTGCTTTATCGGCAGTAACAATATATACCAGCTTGTATTCTTTATGTAATGAACTTAGTAAATTCTCCCAAGGGACATTGGCTTCTATTTTGCCTGTAAAAACTAATACATAAGGAATTTCAGTGGCAAACAAAGCCTGGGTGGTGTCTTCCCCATTTACATTCGTTATTTCAAAATCGATAATGGCGGGAACCAATCCATTGCCTTTACTCACTACTACTTCTTTTCTATTTTTATAAACATAAGTAGAATCAAAATTATCAGGGAATTGATTGGCGTCAAAAAAATAAGTTTTGCCTGCTTTCTCAAATTCCATTTGTATAGAAACGCTGTCTTTTATAGCGCCTTCAGGTTCTTTCATTTTATCTACAATATTATTACCCACTTTATAAGGCAGACAGTCAATCACAGGTAAATGTTCAAGTACATAGTATTGACCATAGCCTACTAATGATGTAGTTAATAGTAAAACAAAAATACCTAGATACTTATTTGTGTTGGACTTTGCTTTTTTATGATTAATAAGTAAAATAAGAATGGACACTAGCAGCACTATGTCTTTGATAAAGGAGGTCTTAGGTGTTAAAGGAATGCAGTCTCCAAAACAGCCACAGGTTTTAATTTTTCCAGAAAATAAGGCATAGCCTGTAAGGAAAGTAAAAAATACAATGAGCCCTAATAGTAACCATAGCGTTTGTTTATAAGGAAATTGTATAAGTAAGGCAATACCTGCTACTATTTCAAGGGTATTCATTACTAAGGCAAAACCTAAAGTATAATCAGCTAGAAATTGTACGCCCCAAACATCAAAAAATTCTTGCATTTTATAGCTAAGGCCTAAAGGGTCATTGGCTTTAATTAAGCCAGAAAAAATAAATAATATACCTACTGACCAGCGTAAAATTTTAAGAAAGTTTTGCATGGCTTATTTTTAATGTTTGCCTTCAGCCATTTGTATTAAGGCAAAGGCTGAATAATTTAAGATATCAACAAAATTAGCATCTATGCCTTCACTAATAAGGGTTTTTCCATCGTTGGTCAAAATTTGTCTAATGCGCATTAATTTCATTAAAATTAAATCGGCATAACTTTCTTGACTCATATCTCTCCAAGCTTCTCCATAATCATGATTTTTGTCCATCATGGTAGTTTTGGCGAAAAGCACATTTTCATGGTAAAGACTTTGTACTTGATCAACAGGTAGTTCGTCTACCTTCGGGTCGCCCAATTTTAATTGAATTAAACCAATAACGGCATAATTTAGAATGCCTTTGAATTCTGATTGAATATCGTCTTCTACCTTCTGGGTACCCAAATCTTGGATGGTGCGAATACGTAAAGCCTTTATAAAAATTTGGTCTACAACAGAGATAATTCTTAATACTCTCCAGGCAGTGCCATAATCCTTTGTTTTTTTAATAAAAATATCACTGCAAGAGGCAATGGCTTGATCAAATTGTGCGGAAGTTTTACTCATTAAATTTCGTACAATTACTTTGTTAATTAATATCTTTGAACCACTGCAAGATAATCAAATAAGCTTAAATTAAAACCATGTTTAAAATACCTGCCAAAGATCTAGAATGGCAAATTACGACCCCCCAGGTTATGGGTATTTTAAATCTAACACCAGATTCATTTTATGAAGCTAGCCGTCATTCAAATATTGATAGCGCTATAGCGCAGGCCCATTTATTTATTCAAGAAGGTGCAAGCATTATAGATATTGGTGCACAAAGTACGAGGCCAGGTGCCCATATGGAGGGTGCCGAAATTGAAATTCAAAGACTCATTCCCTACATTGAAGCCATTCACCAAGCCTATCCTAAACAACTTATTTCGGTAGATACTTTTTATGCTTCCGTGGCGGAGGCTGCTTTAAAAGCGGGTGCACATATTATTAATGATATTAGTTGTGGAGGCTTTGATGAAAATATATTAACAGTAGTGGCAAAAAATAATGCAGGTTATATTGGTATGCATTTAACAGGTGGAATGGATAGTATGCACAAGGTGGAACCAAGAGAAGATATTATAGCAACTCTTATTAGTTATTTCGAAGCCAAAAAGAAATTATTATCAAAATATGGTATTGAACATTGGGTAATAGACCCTGGTTTTGGTTTTGGGAAAACAGTAGACGAGAATTTTACGATCGTTAAAAAAATGAATGAATTAAAAAAAGGGGGGCTTCCTATTTTATTGGGGGCTTCAAGAAAGTCTAGTTTATATAAAACATTAGGTATTGAATCAAAGGATGCTTTAAACGCCACCACCATTGTAAATACAGTGGGCTTATTAAAGGGTGCAGCTATTGTAAGAGTTCATGATGTGAAAGAAGCTGCTGAAATAATTAAATTACTACCCTATCTACAATAAAAAATGCTCCTCTTATTAGGAGAAGCATTTTTGAATTCAATAAATCTTAATAAATAATTTATATAAATTATTTATGCTAGTTTTTATTTTTGCATTGGTGGCGGTGGCGGTGCAACACTGCTTGCTTTTGGAGCAGCCGTTACGTCTTTAATTTCAATATCAAAGGCTAAGTTATCATAAGCTTTAATAACACCATTTGCTTGTGGTCCATAAGCCAACATTGCAGGAATATATAAAACGCCTTTTCCTCCTTTACCAAAATACTTCAATCCAATATCCCAACCTGGAATGACAGCACCTGTACCTACTTTTACTTCGTAAGGTTTAGCAGTTGGATCGTTAGGGTTTATATTTGAATCAAATACATCACCCTTCAAAGTATATCCTTTGTAAAAAACGCTTGCAATTTTTGTAGAGTCAATTCTGTTAGCAGCATCACCTGCTTCTTTAGTAACTACAAATACTCCTTCTGGAGATTGAACAGCCGTAATTTTATTTTTAGCTAAGTAAGCAGCAATAGCGCTAATTTCTCTTGCTTTTTCCTTGTCTTGCTCTTTCTTGTAATCATCATCTACTAATTTAACATCTGTAAATACATCTACGATTTCAGCTTTACCTAAAATAATATCTTTTGTTTTAAATACTTCATTTAATTGTAAAGCTTTCATGTTTACTAAAGTATCAATGCTTAAAGAGAATTCAATCTTGTCTCCTTTTCTACATTTCATAATAACTTCTGTGAAAGTATATTTACCTAAACGAGCTGTATCAATAGGGAAATAAACAGGTATCATGCCATAAGTTGAACTTAAAGTAGTGTCTTTAGATTTTAACTTATACTCTACATTTAATTTAACGTATTGACCTTGTTGCAATAATTTTTCATTACCACTACCGTGTGTAATTTTGTAAGGCATACCAGATGGGGCTTTTTCATATTGGTTACAACTTGCAAACAAGACAATAGCAGCCACTAACTTTAATGTTGATTTTATCATTTTTATTTTAATTGTGTTAATTGTGATTTATACTCTTTTATAATGGTTTTAAAATCGGTTGCGGTTTCTTCCACAGATTTCGAAGATCTTCCACCAGCCGCATTGGCATGTCCTCCCCCTTCAAAATGAGTGCGTGCAAATATATTAACATCGAAGTTACCTTTGCTCCTAAAGCTCCATTTTCTTTCTTCTTCTCTGTCAATTACGATGGCGGCTAGCTTAATTCCTTCAATGGATAGCAAATAATTAACCAATCCTTCGGTATCCCCTGTTTTTAAATCGAACTTATATATGTCGGTCTTGGGTATGGCCATGATAGCTGTATTTAATTCAGGTAGCACCGTCATTCTATTTAAAAAAGCATTCCCCATAAACTTTAATCTGCCTTCTGATGAATTATCATAGATTTTTTCATGTATTAATGAATGCTGTAGGCCTAACTCTTTTAAATGCGCTACAATTTTATGAACAGATGCTGTGGTAGAAGGAAAACGAAAAGAACCAGTATCGGTCATTAGCCCTGTATATAAACAAGCAGCAATATCAAGATTTATTAAATTACGATGCCCAGATCCTACGATGAAATTATAAATCATTTCACAAGTGGAGCTCATCATTACATCACTAATACCATATGCAAATGAAGGCGTATCGGGCTGTTGGTGATGATCCACTAATATTTTAAGTGCTTTTGCCTCTTTAATAATAGGTTCTAAATGTTTAGTTCTATGTAGGATATTAAAATCTAAACAGAAAACATAATCGGCAGCTTGAATAATACTAGTTGCTTTTTCTTTATTCGCTTCAAAATCCATCACCTCTTCCGAACCTGGCATCCAATCTAAAAAGGAAGCCCAATTGGTAGGAGAAATCACAGTTACCTCATGCCCCAACTGCTTTAAAAAATGATATAGACCCAAACTTGAGCCCATCGCATCGCCGTCTGGCTTTTGATGCGAGGTAATAACAGCCTTAAAAGGTTGACTTAGAATGGGGTAAAATTGTTCAATTGATTGCATAGAGGCACAAATTTAGCGTAAATCAGATGTTTTTCAGTAATTTTGCGCCTGCAATTAGCAACTAATAATAAATTAACTATGAACCGCACATTTACGATGATTAAGCCAGATGCCACTTCAAAAGGCTATACTGGAGCTATTTTAGACCAAATTATTAAGGCTGGATTTAGCGTTAAAGCTATGAAATGGACAAAATTAACAGTGGAACAGGCTGGTCAATTCTATGAAGTGCATAAGGAACGCCCTTTTTATGGTGAATTAGTAGCCTTTATGAGTTCTGGCCCAATTGTAGCCGCTATCTTAGAAAAAGACAATGCTGTTGCCGATTTTAGAAAATTAATTGGAGCGACTAACCCTGCTCAAGCTGAAGAAGGTACTATTAGAAAGAATTTCGCTGCTTCTATGGGAGAAAATGCTGTTCACGGAAGTGATAGCGATGAGAATGCGCAAATAGAAGGAAACTTCTTCTTTGCAGCTACTGAGAGATTTTAATATATTTTATAAAAAGGCCCTTAAGAAAATTTAAGGGCCTTTTATTTTGTCTACTATTTTTTATAATGCTTTTTTTATTTCTTGCCTCCTCTTGAAATAGGCTTGCCGTATTTTTTCTGCATTATCTCTTTTCTATTCTTGCGTACATTCACTTTACTATTTTTAGCCGATTTTTCATGGAACGCTGGCCCCGATTCTTCTTTCTTAGGTACTTTAATTTGAATAATCTTCATTCGAACTTTAGGCTTCTCGTCTTCTGTAAGAATTGCTGAAATTTCTAAGTCGGTAGGTAAAGCCAACATTGGAATTTCTTGCTTCATTAAAGTTTCTATTGCTTTTTGTAAAACTTTTTCTTTTTCTGTAATGAAAGTTATAGAGATTCCTTTTTTATCAGCTCTTCCTGTTCTGCCAATTCGGTGAATATAATTTTCTGGTACATCTGGGGTATCAAAATTAATAACATGCGTTACTTCAGCCACATCGATACCTCTAGCCATTACATCAGTAGCAATTAAATATTTATAGACTCCAGCTTTAAATTGTTTAACCGTATTGAATCTATGATTTTGTTCTTTGTTAGAATGTATTACGCCTACTGTTTCAGGAAACTTTTCATTTAATTTTTCGAAGAGTTGATCTGCTAAAGCCTTGGTGGCAGCGAATATTAACACTTTGGTCATGGCCTCGTTACTAGCTAATAAAAGCTCTAATAAATTTACCTTGGTATTAAAATTGGGAACATCATACCCATTTTGAATAATATTTTCAAGGGGCGTACCTGTTGGTGCCGCTTCTACTCTTATGGGTGCACTAAAATAATCATTCATTAATTTTTCAACATCATCGGTGATGGTGGCTGAAAAAAGTAAGTTTTGTCTTTTAGCTGGAAGCAGTTCTAAAATATTTGTGATTTGTTTTCTAAAACCTAAATTCAACATTTCATCCATTTCATCAATGACTAATTTCTTAATCATTTTAGTTTTAAAAGCCCCGTTCATGATTAAATCGAATAGACGACCTGGAGTGGCTACTAAAACATCTGCACCCGACTCCAATGCAATTTGTTGTGTATTAATATTCACCCCTCCAAATACACCCACTGCATTTACGCTCATATAAGGTGTTAATTTAGTTACAGCCTCCACCACTTGTACCACTAATTCTCTGGTAGGTACTAATATTAATATTTGAGGATCCTTGTTTTTATCAAATTTCCATTGTCTTAAACAGGGTAATAAATAAGCAAATGTTTTTCCTGTTCCTGTTTGTGCAATACCGCATACATCTCTACCCGACATCACAATAGGAAAAACCCTATGCTGTATAGTTGTTGCTTCTGTAAAACCTAGTTCTTCAACAGCTCTTAATAAAGGGGTATTTAAATTTAAATCTTGAAATGTCATAGTGCGTAAATGTGACGCGAAGGTAGTTTATTAAAAGCGCTATTTAAGCATAAATATTAGATAATCGTAGTTTATAATTAATATAAATAGTTCAATACTAATTACTTAGAATAGAATAAGTAAAAAATAATGAGTTTGTAATTCTATAAAATATTATCATTTAAATGAAGGGGTACTGCATTAAAAAAATTATATTTAGCTAATGAAAATTTCACAAAAATCTAAAATTTAAATAAATGAAATTGAGTATTCAACTAAAGCAGTTCAGTGTAAACTTATGTAAAATGCTAACTCTTGTTATGCTAAGCTTGGCATCACTGCAGGCATACAGTCAAAATGATGATAATATTAATAGTAGAGATATCGCCTACCTTACTTCTGGTGGTAAATTACATCCCTTACAGGCTATTATGGATATTAGACATTATACCATTGCCTTGGAGGTGGATATTGCAAAACAATCTATTAGTGGTTCTACTGAGGTAAGTTTGAATTTGTCTAAGAAAACAGATACCATTTTACTGGATTTAATTCATTTATATAAGGTTACTAAAATTAAAGTGAATAATAAAGTAACTCCCTTCTACCAACACGACGATAAAATATTTATAACTGCTGCAACTGGTTTTGCAGTGGGTAATCAAAAAGTATATATAGAATATAATGGTATACCTCCTGTGGCTATTAAGCCTCCTTGGGATGGTGGATTTACTTGGAAAAAAGATAGCGCAGGGTATGATTGGATATCTATCAATATTCAAGCTGAGGGTGGAAAAATGTATTTCCCTTCTAAGGATCATCCTAGCGACGAGCCCAATGAAGGAGCCGATTTAAAAATAACCGTACCTTCTCATTTAGTAGTGGCAGGCCCGGGATTATTAATGAATACTACTACTAAGAAAAATAAAGTGACCTATCATTGGAAAACAAATTATACGATTAGCAACTATTGTATTTTATTTAATATAGGCAAATACAAAGTATATAAAGATGAGTTAACCACTATACTTGGCAATAAAGTACCCATTGAATATTATGTATTAGAAGTTGATACCATGCATGCTAAAAAAGTAATTGCCACTAAAAAAAGAGACAACCAAATTTTAGAAAAATATTTTGGTGAATACCCATGGGCTAAAGAAAAAATAGGTATTGCTGAAGTACCTAACTCAGGTATGGAGCATCAAACCATGATTACTTTTGATAATTTGTTTAGGTATAAAACTATTAAAGGCCAAGATTACTCTGACAACTTATTTCATGAATATGCACATGAGTGGTGGGCGAATAAAGTAACCAATAAGGACTGGGGCCATATGTGGATCCAAGAAGGCATTGGTACTTATGCAGAAGCATTGGCGATGTTAGAAATTGGAGGCGAGCCTGCTTACGATGAAATTATTGCTGGCCATAGACGTAATTCAAGAAATAGATTTGCCATTGTTCCAGCAGGTGATGAAATTACAGAAAAAGAAGTATATGCTGGTGGAGATATTTATGGTAAAGGTTCTTTTTTCATGCATAGTTTAAGATACTTAATTGGAGATGAAATATTCTTCCCTACTTTAAAAAAATTAGCTACCGACCCACAGACTACTTATGATAATTTTGTTACTACAATGGATGTAGAAAAATTATTTAGTACAGCTACTGGAAAAGATTTAAAACCATTCTTTGATTTCTTTTTACGTACTACCAATGTTTTAGACATCACTGTGAAAGAAGTAGGATTTCAAAAATTTCAAATAAAACAAAACAATTTCTTTATGCCTTTGCCTTTTGAAATTACCGCTAATGGTCAAACTAAGCGTACCATTATTCCTAGTGAAGGTATTATAGTGAATTCGGCCCTTGCTCCTCAGGTAGATGCAAAAGGTAATTATTTGAAAAAAGTAACGCTACAATAAAACATTTAATATAATATTTAATAAAATATACAATACCATTTACCTAATGAAAAGAATTATTAATTTATTTACAACGGCCTTACTCTTTGTTATACCTCTTATATCGAAAGCCGATACCTACCCTATTAATAAAAACATAGATATTAAGCATTATGTATTTAAATTAAGTTTATCGGATGCAGATAATGAAATTACAGGAACAACACTAGTTACAGTAAATTTCAAAGAAGCAGGTATGCAAAATTTTCGTCTCGATTTTGTTAATAAAACTAGTGTAAGAAAAGATAAAGGCATGGTAGTTGATGCAGTAAGTGTTAATAATACTGCTGTAGACTATACGCATGGAAACGATGAACTTATTATTAGTTTGCCAGCCCCTTCTACTAAAAATCAAACATTAACATTTACCATTCAATACCATGGTATTCCTTATGATGGTTTAAGAATTGGAGCTACTAAATTAGGTGACCGTAGTTTTTTTAATGAAAACTGGCCTAATCGTGGAAGACATTGGCTACCTATAGTTGATCATCCTTATGATAAAGCTACTTCTGAGTTTATCGTAAAAGCACCTTCTCATTATAAAGTAGTATCCAATGGTCTATTAATGGAAGAATCTGAACTAGGTAATAGTAACAGACTTACTCATTGGAAACAATCTGTGCCTGTATCTTCTTGGTTATTTGTTTTAGGTGTAGCCGATTTTGCTGTGAAATATGTAGATGAATTCAGAGGAAAATCAATTCAAACTTGGGTGTATGCAAAAAATAGAGAAGCGGGATTTTATGATTTTGATGAACCTACTAAAAAGGTTTTAGAGTTCTACTCCAATTATGTGGGCCCTTATGCTTATGAGAAATTAGCGAATATCCAAACCCCTAGTGTAAATGGTGGTATGGAAACTTCTTCTGCTATATTTTATGGAGAAGATTTAGTCACAGGTAAAAGAGATGAAAGAACTAGAAATGTAGTCATTCATGAAATTGCACATCAATGGTTTGGCAATGCTATTACTGAAACTACTTGGGACGATGCTTGGTTAAGCGAAGGCTTTGCAACCTTCTTTACTTTATTATTTATAGAAGATGAATATGGTAAAGATGAATATATTAAAGGCATCATTAAAGCTAGAAAGTCGGTTTACGATATGTCGGTTAAAATGCCTGATTTTAGTATTGTAAGTGAAAGAACTGCAGAAAAAGAAGATGTAACTAGCGGTATTACTTATCAAAAAGGGGCTTGGGTAATACATATGCTTAGAAATTTAATGGGAGAAAAGAATTTCAAAAAAGGAATCCAAAATTATTATGCAAAGTATTTTAATGCCAATACCACCACCAGTGAGTTTAGAGCAGAAATGGAAAAAGTTTCTGGTAAGGATTTAAAATTATTTTTTAAGCAGTGGTTATATCAACCTATTAACCCAACTATTAATGCCAGTTGGAAATATGATGCAAATACTAAGAAATTGAATGTACAATTACAGCAAGCGCAAAAATATTTATATAATGTTCCAGTTGAGATTGGCTTTTATAAAAAAGGTGCAAGCACCCCTACTATACTAACCATGAATTTGAAAGAGAAAGACCAATTGTTTAGTTTTCCTTTAGCGACTGCGCCTGAGAAATTGGAATTAGATCCTAGGGCTCTGTTATTGAATGATGGGAAGATGCGTAAGGAGTAGAAATTATGTCCTAAGTTTCACTGAATTTCAAGCTATTGAGCTGATTTTGAGGCCAAAATCAAAGGATTTGGGGGCCATTTTTAAGCCTAAATAGAAAAATCGGGGTATATTGCATCAAAATTATAAAGGCACGATGACAATTCTTCTACGACAAGTCAAAATTGCAGATACAAAGTCGCCTTTTAATGGCTTGGTTAAAGACATACTTCTCCAAGATCATCAAATCATCTCCATTTCAGATAAATACAAAGGCGAAGCGGATCAAACCATCGAATTAAAGAACGCATTTGT
>Ga0102814_10003361_pt1 | contig 10446 bp, 5 predicted proteins | sample ColrivemetaGS741_FD_79112 | JGI IMG/M metagenome (GOLD analysis project Ga0102814, IMG submission 79112) | Estuarine microbial communities from the Columbia River estuary - Flood tide ETM metaG S.741 | ecosystem: Environmental > Aquatic > Marine > Intertidal zone > Estuary | place: USA: Columbia... | reverse complement strand
GTGCCGAGAGCATGAGGTGGTCGATGCGGATGCCGTCGTTTCGTGGCCATGCGCCCGCTTGGTAGTCCCAAAAGGAATAGATGCCCGGTTCGGGGTGGCGCAACCGCAACGCGTCATAGAGGCCGAGGGTTTCGAGCCTGCGGAATGCCGCGCGGCTTTGCGGCAGGAACAACGCGTCTTCGGTCCAAGCTTGCGGGCGTGCGGCGTCTTCGGGTTGTGGGATCACATTGTAATCCCCAGCGAAAACAAGCGGTTGTTCGGTGGCCATCAAGACGCGCGCACGGGCCTCCATGCGCGCCATCCACGCCAGTTTATAGTCATATTTCGGGCCGGGCGTCGGGTTGCCATTGGGCAAATAGAGGCCGCAAATCCGTAACCCGCTGTCGCCAATTGTGGCCTCGATCCAGCGGGCCTGTTCGTCGGTCTCGTCGCCGGGCAGGCCGCGCGACACGTCGATCAGGGGTTGCTTTGACAGCACGGCGACGCCGTTGAACCCTTTTTGACCATGCGTCTCAAGGTGGTATCCGCGCGATTCAATGATCTCGCGGGGGAAGTTTTCATCGATGGATTTGATTTCCTGCAACACCGCGACATCGGGGGCGGATTCGTCCAGCCAGCGGCCCAGAACCTCGGCGCGCGCCTTGACGCCATTGATGTTGAACGTCGCGATTTTCATAACTGTTCCTTAAAGCGTGGCCCCTACACTGCCCGCCGGGGCAGCCCACGGCAAGGGTGTCTCAGCGGTTGCCCAATCAGCGGTTGCCCAATCAGCGGTTGCCCAATCAGCGGTTGCCCAGTGCAAACAGACCGGCGCCCTCGGCAGCGGTGCGCAGGGCTTGCGCCTTGTTGACGGTCTCTTGATACTCAGACTCGGGGTCACTGTCATAGACGACGCCGCCGCCCGCTTGGGTATAAAGCACGCCGTCTTTGACCACCGCCGTGCGCAACGCGATACAGAAATCCATCTCGCCGTTGGCCGCGAAATACCCCAGACCGCCGCCATAGACACCGCGTTTTTCGGGCTCCAACTCGTCGATAATCTGCATCGCACGCACTTTGGGCGCGCCCGACACCGTGCCTGCGGGCAGACCAGCAAGCAGCGCCGACAGAGCGTCCTCGTCGTCGCGGATTTCGCCGACCACATTCGAGACGATATGCATCACATGGCTATAGCGCTCGATGATGAATTTTTCCGTCGGATGCACCGTGCCGATCTTTGCCACGCGGCCCACGTCGTTGCGGCCAAGGTCCAGCAGCATCAAATGCTCGGCCAATTCCTTTTGATCCGCCAGCAGATCAAGCTCGAGCGCCTTGTCTTCCTCTGGCGTCGCCCCGCGTTTGCGGGTGCCCGCGATGGGGCGGATCGTGACCTCAGAGTCGCGCAGCCGGACCAGAATTTCGGGCGATGCGCCGACGATGTGAAAGTCGCCGAGATCGAAGAACACCATAAAGGGCGATGGGTTCGTGCGGCGCAAAGAGCGATAGAGGGCGAAGGGCGACAGGGGGAAATCCTGTGCCCAGCGTTGCGAGGGGACGACCTGAAAAATGTCACCCGCGCGGATGTATTCCTTAGCCTTTTCGACCGCCGCCAAATAGTCTGCCTTGCTGAAATTCGAGGTCGCCTCGCCGACTTTTGCCGTGTCGCCAAGCGCGCGCCCGGTGCCCACCGCATCGCGTTCAAGGTCGCGCAAGGCGTCCATCACGCGTTCGGCGGCTTGCGAATAGGCGGCGCGGGCGTTCAACCCGGTTGATACCCAAGCGGGTGAAACCACCGTGACCTCGCCCTTAACGCCATCCAAAACCGCGACAACCGAGGGGCGCTTGAGCACCGCATCGGGCAGGTTCAGGGGGTCCGGGTTGTTCTGCGGCAGGTCCTCGACCAGTCGGATCATGTCATAGCCCAGATAGCCGAACAGCCCGGCCGAAGCGGCGGGTAGATCGGCGGGCATGGTGATGCGGCTTTCCGCCAGCAGGGCGCGCAATTCATCCAACGGGTGACCGGATTGCGCCGTGAAGGCCGTGTCGTCGAACCGGGCCTCGCGGTTGATGCGGCTTTTGCCGTCAGCGCATTGCCAGACCAGATCGGGCTTGGAGCCGATGATCGAATAGCGTCCGCGCACCTCGCCGCCGGTGACCGATTCCAGCATGAAACTGTCGCGGCGACCGCCCACCAGTTTCAGATACAAAGACACTGGCGTGTCGAGATCGGCGGCCAAACGGGCATAGACCAACTGGTTCTCGCCGCGCTGCCATCCGGCTTCGAACTCGGCGAAAGACGGGGTCAAAAGGGCAGAATGTGACACGGGGCAGAGGGCCTTTCAGACGAGCAACACGCGCGTGGGCGCAATTACGGGAAGCTGGCGTGAACTGCTTCGATCGCGGTTTGGTTCAAGGTGATTCCCGCCTCAGCCTCAAGGGCGCGGGCGAAATATTCGAACACATCTTGCGCCAAAGCCGAGCCGACTTGCTCGTCGATGGCGTCAACCAAACGCTCGGTCTGAGCATCCGCCAGATCGGCGTCCTGTGCCGCGCCGACCAGTGCCAAAAGCGCCTGTCCATCGGCGACATTGATCACCGGGGTGCCAGCGTCCGAGGTCAGGATGGTTTCCAGCATGACCACGGGAACTTGCGACAAGCGGTCCAGCCGGGTGACACCTTCGAAGGTTTCAGGCGTCAATTCCTGAGCCTCGGCAAAGGCTTGCGTGCCCATCGTGCTGAGCTCGACGCTGAGATCACGCGCATAGGATGCCAGCGCAGTTTCAACGGCGACTTGGCGGGCTGCGACGGCCACATTCGCGCGAACATCGTCCAGCGGATAGGGCGTAGGCGGAATAATCGCGTCAAGGCGGATCGCAAACAGACCACCGTCCGAGAGGCTGTTCAGCTCCGGGAAATCATCAGCGGTGATGGCAAGGGCGACATCGCCGAATTCGGTGTAAGCAGCGATGCCTTCGCCGACTTCGGGGTTCCAGTCGATTGTGCCCAGAACCATCGATGTTTCATTGGCCAAGTCTTCCAGCGTGGCGCCGCCAGCCAGAAGATCATCGAAGCTTTCTTGCTGATCCAAGATCGCGCGGCGCGCAGTATCGGCCGCCAGTTCGGCGCGCAATTCGTCGCGAACCTCAGCGAGTGTGGCTTCTTGCGCGTTCAGGATCGCGTTCATGCGAAACAGCGCCGGGCCAAGATTGGTTGGTAGGGGGCCGGTCACCGTGCCCGAGTCTTCGAGGGCAAAAATATCGGCACCCGCGCGGCCCAATTGTGCCTCGCTGACGTCGCCCATATCGGCGTCTTCCAGCGTTAACCCACGCTCAACCACCAGATCATCGAAACTGGCCGTGCCTGCGGTAACGCGGTCCATGGCCTCTTGGGCGGTGGCGGCATCGGGATATACCAGACGCTCGACCAAACGCCGTTCGGGCTGCACGAACTCTTCAATGCGAGAATTATAGAGCTCAAGAATGCTGTCTTCATCGACCTCCATGCTTTCATTCAGCATTTCGGGCGTCAGCCACGCATAGGTAATGGAGCGGATTTCAGGCGCGGTGAAATCTGTGATATTGGCCGCGTAATAGGCAATGACGGCCGCGTCGATGGGGTCTGCGACCGGGGTCGGCAGGTTGTCTTCGGTCAGCGTGAACAGGTCAAACATATGGCGCGTGGCGTAAAAATCCACGAGCGCCGAGCGCAAATTGTCAGGGGTTTCGATGCCCGCCGCAGTGGCGGCCTGCAAGATGCCCCGCGCGGCATCGCGACGAAGCTCTTCTTCGAAACCGGCGGGTGTTTGGCCCGAGTTTTGCATCTGAAAACGATACCGCTCCATGTCGAAGGACCCGGTCGGACCTTGGAACGCGTCAATCGAGGTCAAGGTGCGTTGCACATTCACGTCGCCCACCGAAATCCCGATGCGCTCGGCTTCGTTTTCAAGGGCGGCTTGCGTGACCAATTGCTGGCGCACCCGAACATCGAGGCCAAAGGCGCGGGCCTGGCTGAAATTAACCGGCTGGCCGACCTGCTGCTCAAATGCCCGCATCTCGGCTTGAAGCGCGCGGGAATAGGTCATGGCGTCAATGTCGCGGCCACCTACAGAACCGATCGAGGTCACGCGTTGGCTCAAGAAACCATCAATCCCGAAGCCCCCAAGCCCTGCGATCAGCAAGGCCATGAGGATCCACATCAGGATGCTTTGTGCGCTCTTTTTCGTGGCCATCGGGGCTCTCTCTGACTGACAAGACTGGCCCTGTGTATGGCCTCATGCGCCAAGGAGCAAGCGGGTTGCTGGCAGGATTAACTCAGGCGTGAAACAGGGGGTGAGGGGGGGGCGTGCCTCAGGGGCATCGAGCCCCTTCGGCCCGCCGGGAGGCGTTGCCTCCCACGGCGCTGGCGCGCCTCCCTCCAGGATATTTTGGGCACAAAGATGGGGGGCGCATTTCAGGTGGGCGTGCGCAGGCGGTCCATGAGGGCATCGATCTGCGGGACATCGGCATTGGCGAAGGCGATGCGCATTTCTTGCGTGCCTTGCGGGTCAGTGGCCGGGCGAAACATGGTGCCGGGCAGCATCAAGACGCCGGCCTTGGCCAGCAGATGTTTCGCGGCTTGTGGTGCGGGCATGTCGAACGGGTGGCGGACATAGGCGAAATACGCGCCACATCCCATGAGGTTCCAGCCGGGGAGATTCCGAAGCCCAACGGTCATCGCCTCGCGCCGCCGCAGGATTTCAAGCCGTTCATCCGCGAGCCAGTCAGCCAAGTTCTCAAGCCCCCAGAGCGCCGCCATTTGCCCGGGCCCCGACACGCAAATTGTCATCGTATCGAGGAATTTTTCGACCTCAGCGAGCCGTGCGGCCGAGGCTGCAATTGCGCCGACGCGGTGGCCGGTGAGCCGGTAGGCTTTGGAGAAGCTGTAGAGGTGGATGAAGGTTTCGTCCCAATCGGGGTTCGCGAAAAGCGCATGCGGCGGGCCGTCTTGGGTGTGAAAGTCGCGGTAGGTTTCGTCAACGATCAGTGCCAAGCCGTTGCGGGCGGCAAGTTCCGCGAAGGACGCGAGCAAAATTGGCGGGTATTCGACGCCGCCGGGGTTGTTTGGCGACACCAAAACAAGGGCCTTGGTGCGCGGGGTGATCAATTTCGCGCAGGCGTCAACGTCCGGCATCAGCGTCGCATCGGTAGGCAAAGGCACGGCTTTGATGCCCGACATAGAGAGCCACATCGCGTGGTTGAAATACCATGGTGTCGGCACAATGACTTGATCGCCGGGGCCAGCCAGCGTCGCGATGGTCGCGCAAAATGCCTGATTACAGCCCGATGTAAGGGCGATCTGATCGGCGAGGATGGTCCCTCGATAGAGCGATTGCGTGCGGGCGGCCAGACGCTCGCGCAGGGCGGGGTTGCCCAGAACCGGACCATAGAGATGGACCGATGGGTCGTGTTCGATCGCTTGCGCCATGGCTTGCCGCAGCGCGGCCGGGGGTGGATCGACGGGTGCTGCTTGCGAGAGGTTCATCAAAGCCAACCCCTCGGGCGTGGGAATTTCCGAGAGCCATCGGCGCGCTTCGGGGATCGGCGGCGGGAATGTCGCGGCGAAGGCGGGGTTTAGGGGCAGGGGCATGGCGCAATCCGTGTGTTTTCAGGCACTGTGCCGTAGCGTCGCGCTTACGGCAAGCGGGCTTGCCAAGCAGGCGCATGCGTCGCATGACAACCCGAAACGAGGTGCCCCATGACCCCAGCCGCAAGACAAGCCGCCGCAATCGACATTTTGGACCGTTGGCGAGAGGGTCAATCCATCGAAGCCGTCTTGACGAGCTGGTCGCGGGCCAGTCGCTATGCCGGATCGAAAGATCGCGAGGCGGTGCGTGATCTTGTGTTCCGGGCGGTGCGACAGTGGCGCTCAGCCAGTGTTTTTGGCGGTGGAACCAGCGGTCGGGCGCTGATGCTGGGCTTGGCGCGCGCAGAGGGTGGTGAGCCGCAGGGGTGGACAGGTGAGACCTACACGCCCGTGGCCTTAAGCGAAGATGAACGCGCCCGTTGTGCAGACCCCATCCCCGAGATGACACGGGGTGAGCGCCTTGATTGTCCGGATTGGTTGTTGCCAAAGTTCGAGGCCGCTTTGGGCGCGCAAACCGATGCCACTTTGACCTTAATGCGTGATCGTGCACCGGTTTTCGCACGGGTCAATTTGGCGAAGACCACGGTTGAGGTGGTGATTCCCGAATTGGCTGATGAGATGATAACGGCCTCTGCGCATCCCTTGGCTGAAACCGCGCTGGAAATTACGGGCAACCCAAGGCGTCTGCGCAATTCCGAAGCCTATTTGGAAGGGTTCGTAGAGCTGCAAGACGTTGCCAGTCAGGCCATCAGTTTGGACTTCGCGCGTCACGTGCCTGATGGGGCCACGGTGCTGGATTTTTGTGCGGGCGGCGGGGGGAAGGCCCTCGCTTTGGCTGCGCTGGGGTTGCGCGTGAGCGCACATGATATTGCACCAGCGCGAATGCGTGATTTGCCCAGCAGGGCCGCGCGCGCGGGCGTTTCGATCTCGGTGTTAACCGACACAGCAGAGGGCCAGTGGCAGGCGGTTTTGGCGGACGCGCCGTGTTCCGGCTCTGGCAGTTGGCGGCGCGCGCCCGAGGCGAAATGGGCGTTCACACCAGAACGGCTAGATGAACTCACGTCGATTCAAGACAGTATCCTTTCAGAGTGCGCGGCGTTGACGGCGCCGGCGGGGGTCATGGGGTATGCGACTTGCTCCCTTTTGTGCGAAGAAAACGAAGATCGCGTAAACGCATTTTTGAACTCGCACCCAGATTGGTCGGTGGTCTTCCAGCGCCGTTTGGGTCCTTTGGACGGTGGCGACGGGTTCTTCCTGGCGATATTACAGCGGAAATAATCGGTGGCGTCGCAAATTCGGTTGTAAGATCAACCTCTGGTGGTATCTTCTGCGGGTTAATCAGCTTTTAACCCCTTGGGAAGACAACCGTTACAATGCCAAACCCAAACCGGAAGCCCGAGTCTTCGACGATGGCCACAAGTCTTGCGACCCCAATATGAATGAACGCCAGACAATTTTGGCTCCCCTGAACTGGCTGGCTCCGTTTGCGCGGAAGGCGATGGTGTTCGGGGCGTTCGCGGTTCTATTGGCGCTTGCGCTGTTGCTATATGCGGTGGCCGTATGGCCGATGATTCTTGGTGCATTTGGCGGCAGTATTTTGCTTTTGGCGAGTGCATCGGCTTGGTACTCCAAACGTCAGATGTTTGATCTTTTGAGGGATTCCAAAGCCATATCCGATCTTTTGGATGCTGATCCTGATCCCGTGGTTGTCACCAGTGCGACTGGGGAGCCGCTTGTTGCAAATGCAGCGGCGGGTAGTTTGACCGAGCCAACAGCACATTTGAAAGATTGGTGCGTTGACCCCGATAGGGTTGTTGCGGGCATGCTTGCCAACGTGCTGCGACTTGGGCAGTTTCAGCGAGAGTTTGTGCGCAAAAACAAAACACTGCGCGTCGTTGCTCATCGTTCTGGCGGCGCGGGATTGTCAATTGTCTGGCGTTTCGTAGAGCAAAATAATCGGGCAATTCGCGGTTTGGATGCGGTTGGGTTGCCTATTCTGACGGTCGGCGATGGCGCGGTTTTTGCGAATGCGGCTGCCCGGGCTTTGGCTGATGACGATGCCTGTGCCGCGATCGCCAAAGATGCCGTGCATTCGCTGGCTTCCGCAGGCGGGGGCGCGCTGGTGACCCTTCCGTCGGGCCTGCCGATGCAGGCGATTGGAGCGGGGAGCAGCGACGGGTATCAAGATGTTGTGCTCGTGTCGCCAGAGGCGTTTGGCCATGACGTCAAGCCTGCACATGTCGCTGATTTCGAAGAGATTCCCGTCGCGTTGCTGCAATTGGATGCCGAAGGGCGCATTTCCGGAACCAACCGACTGGCGCGATCTCTTTTGGCGCTGGGCGTCAATGACGAGCGGTTTTTTTGGCAAGTCGTCGAGGGGTTGGGCCGCCCGGTCGCCGATTGGCTGACCGATGCCCAAGCCGGGCGAGCGCTGGGTCGGCCTGAAATCTTGCGCGCGTCTTTGACTGGGTCAGAGACCTATGTGCAGATCATATTAAGGCGCGTTGGCGATATGGGCGGGCACGGCGGGCTGGTCGCCGTCATCTCGGACGCGACCGAACTTAAGTCCCTCGAAGCACGGTTTGTCCAAAGCCAGAAGATGCAAGCCATCGGTCAGCTTGCGGGCGGTATTGCGCATGATTTCAACAACTTGTTGACTGCAATTTCTGGGCATTGTGATTTACTATTGATCAATCGAGACCGCTACGATCCCGACTATGACGATTTGCTGCAAATCCACCAAAATTCCAATCGTGCGGCTGCTTTGGTGCGGCAACTGCTGGCGTTCTCGCGTAAACAAACGATGAAACCTGAGATCCTTAGCCTCGAAAGCTTGCTTGAGGAACTGACCCATCTGCTCACGCGATTGGTGGGCGAACGCATCAATCTTAACCTTGTTCACGACCCCGCATTAACGGTGATTCGTGCGGATAGACGCCAGCTTGAGCAGGTGATCATGAATTTGGTCGTGAATGCACGTGATGCCATGCCCATGGGCGGCACGATCCGGGTGGAAACGGAGAGCCAGCAGTTCGACTCGGAGCTTGAAATCGGCCGCGCCCGAATCCCACCGGGGGACTACGCCGTTATCCGGGTGACAGATGAAGGCGTGGGCATCCCCGCCGCGATCATCGACAAGATTTTTGAGCCGTTCTTTACCACCAAACGCTTGGGCGAGGGGACGGGGCTTGGCTTGTCGACCGCCTATGGCATCGTCAAACAATTGGGCGGATATATATTCGCGCAAAGCGTGGAAGGGTCGGGCACCGTTTTCACCCTCTATTTCGCCAGCCTATCGGGCGAAGCCGCTGCCAAAGAAGCCGAGCATGTCGACGCCAAGCGAAACAATGCTCAGGCTCTCGACCATCATGACGCGCAAACGAAGCCTCAGGTTTCAAGGTCAGATAAGAACAGCACCGACAGCGAAGTCTCTGAGTTAATTGAGCCAGAGAAGCAATTGAATACACAAGATAAACCTAGAGCGCCCAACAAGCGTATCGCGCAAGTTCTACCCGCCGAGCCAATGCGCGGCGGGACAATTCTGCTCGTCGAAGATGAGGCCCCGGTGCGCGCTTTTGCGGCGCGGGCATTGCGCTTGCGGGGATATTCGGTGTTCGAGGCGCAGGACGGTGAGCAAGCTCTGGAATTTCTTGAGGATCGCGCCCTTCGCATCGATCTATTTGTAACCGATGTTATCATGCCCGGCATCGACGGGCCGGGTTGGGTTTCGCAAGCCTTGAAGGATCGCCCCGGTACGCCGGTTGTTTTCGTTTCGGGCTATACAGAGGACACGTTGAGCGAAGCCCTGTCGCGCATCCCGCGGGCGATTTTCCTTGGCAAACCTTTCTCGCTGCATGACCTTAGCGAGGCTATTGATACGCAACTCGCGGAATGAGGCAACTGCCTTGCGTTAACCATGGTCCCCCGCGTCGTCAGTGATTGAAATGGCGTCGCGGCTGAGGGTTGCAACCGAGGGATCGGCTGCTAGGAAGAGCGCGACCTCATGATGGACGCGACCATGACCGACACCACAAACCTGCCCGACCAAATTCGCCACACGATCGACACCAAAACCAAGCCGCTTGGCGCGCTTGGCCGGATCGAAGACCTCGCGGAACAAATCGCCTTGGTGCAAAACACCGTAGCACCCGTGATGAACACCTGCACTTTGACGATTTTCGCTGCCGACCACGGGATCGCGCATTCCGGCGTCTCGGCATTTCCGCAGGTTGTCACCGGCCAGATGGTTCAGAACTTCTTGGCTGGCGGGGCTGCCGCGAATGTGTTTGCCAAGGTACATGACGTGGTTTTACAGGTCGTTGATGCCGGTGTCGCGGGGGACGCCGTGGCGCACCCGGGGTTGATCAACCGCCGGATTGCCGCGGGAACCGGGAATTTTCTCAGCGAACCGGCGATGACCGCCGACCAAGCGCAAATGGCGCTGGATCATGGCGCGGCGGTTGCACGCGACGCAAAGGGCGAGGCGCTGGCTTTTGGCGAAATGGGCATCGCCAACACGGCAACCGCGGCCGCGCTGACCCACAAACTGACCGGCATTTCTTTGGTCGATTTGGTCGGCCGTGGCACCGGATTGGATGACGATGGATTGGCGAACAAACTGGCGATCTTGACCCAAGCCGTCAACCGCACCGAAGCCTTGAGCGCGCAACAAGCCATGATCGAATACGGTGGGTTTGAGATCGTGATGATCACCGGGGCGATGATCGAAACCGCGCGATCCGGCCGTGTGATCATCGTTGACGGCTTCATCGCGACGGCGGCTGCGGTCTTGGCCGTCGCCTTAGCGCCGAACACCCGAAAAGCGATGGTTTTCGCGCATAAATC
>Ga0102814_10003358_pt1 | contig 10450 bp, 9 predicted proteins | sample ColrivemetaGS741_FD_79112 | JGI IMG/M metagenome (GOLD analysis project Ga0102814, IMG submission 79112) | Estuarine microbial communities from the Columbia River estuary - Flood tide ETM metaG S.741 | ecosystem: Environmental > Aquatic > Marine > Intertidal zone > Estuary | place: USA: Columbia... | reverse complement strand
TACGAGTGAGCGCGACAACTGGCTGTTGTTCAATATGGAATTGAACTTCTGGGATACCTGTTCCGTCAAGTCTTTCACCAGCCGAGACAACCCATCCAAGAGTTGAGCTTGCATTTGGGAATGAAGCGATCTTTCCGCCATAGGTTGTTGAGGGTGAACCCTTGTTAGGAGCCAATACGTTTGAAAGATCAAATCCACCAGTAACTTGGTGATATCCAAGACCATTACCTGCTTCAGTGGAGTTATTACCTTCGTTCCACTTATCAGTTCCGGTGACTAAAACACCATTTCTCTCTGCCGTATTACCGATTACAGAGGTTTGGTTCGTTCCGTCAGCATTGTATGTCAAATTGAACTTTGAGTATACAGTCTGCTGGCTTCCGCCTGTCCATCTGCTGTTTCCAAGATAGAAAATTTGTGAAACAGGGGAATCCATTGGCTGAGTAGCACCAATGTAGTTAAATACGAGGTTTGGATAAACTCTACGAACGAGAGGGAATGCAAACTTCTGGAACGTGCCGATATTACCGACAGTCGTTGATCCACCTGAGAGTTGCTCTTCGTTAACTCTCTGTGTCTCAGCTAAGACAGCCTTAGCTTGGTTTTCTAACAGTTGTGCGGTGACTCTTGCGGTATAATCAGACTTAATACCGTCAAGGGCTTTTGACCACTTCTGAACTAGATCAGGTGATCCACCAATCTTTGATATATCCATTTCTTTTCTCCTAAAAAATTACTTAATTAATCTGAGGACATCCTCAGTCAAAAATTGATTACCACCGTCATGGCGAGCTACTTCCTTTCGCTCTTCTAATTTTTTCCCTTGACGTTGGAAAGTTTCCTTAGAAACTACTTCGGCAGTATCCGAGAGACGCATTGCGCGAGCAGCCCGTGATTCAGCCAAATTTTGCTTTTGCTCGGTCAGGCTCTCTGACAGACGATCATTCTTGTCTGAGACAACCTTCAGGAGCTTCTTGAGCTTGACGTTCTCCTTGAGTGACTTATCAAGTTCACCAGCTAGAACTTCTACCTTGTTCTCAACTATTTCTTGCTCTGAGGCTAGAAGGTTTACAGCGGTTACTTCATCATCTGAAGTAAGCTCGGTTGCAAAAATAGCTCTGACAGATTCAAACAGTTGAGCATTGCGGAACGTATCATTCTCAAGCTCTAATTCCTTAATCGCTTGTTCCTTTAGAGAATCAATTTGTCCTCTAAGGAAAGCTTTGACCTTAACAGTTAACGCCTCGGTCTTAGCGTTAACTTCCTCTTCAATCTTCTGGTGGACTAACGTGGCAATGCTTTCAACCATGCTCTCCGTTAAACCCTCTGGCAGAAGTTTGGCAATTTGCTCTAGTGGATTGTTTTTCATACTAATCTTATTTATCCTCTATGTGAATAATTTTCACTTTTTATTTTGTTTTGTTTCTTTCCGTTGTAGGATGGCAGATTTCATAAATGCTTTCTGCCCTACACTTGGAGCTTCCCCTCTCTTGTGAGGAAACTTGTTACGGATAGCTGATCCCGCCGCTCTTTCATCTCCATCATCAGTCCCGTATCTATCGGCAACTTTACGAGTGATAGTATCTCCTCTGGCCTCATTGAGCTTATCATCAATCTTCTTCTCAAGAAGCTTAAGGAAATATCTCTCACCAACAACCGTCTTGATTGTTGATTCGATTATTTGTTTTTCCTTCTTGTGTTCCTTTGATTCACTAAGAGTTGGGTAAGCTCCACGGGTGCTTGGATCAGCTACGATATCAAACGTAACTAATCTGAAATCTTCATTTACGGTCTTGGTTCCGTTTCTCCCTTCAGATAGCGTTCCCATGCCACGGCTTGAGATACCAATCTTAACGCCACCACGGATTAAACCTTCAACCACCTTGCCAGCAGGAGTGGGGAGAATTTCAGCTTCTCCGATTACTTCCTTGCCCTCAAGTCTAAGCCCTGTTATAAGATGGGAGGCATTTGACAGCTTTACATGTCATAGGTTGGGTGGTCTAATTCCCCGACCAATCTGCGCTCTTTGATGGCTTCATTTAGAGATTTTACTTGGCCCTCTAATACACGCTGTGGGTATATTCTCTGGTTATTGTTAGCTTCGTCGGCACGTTGAAATATACCACGAATCTTCAATGGGCCTGTCTTGCCCTCGTTAAGGACAGTTAGATTTTGAATAATAAATACGTCTTGAAGATTCATCATAATTATTTCCTCTTTGTCTTCCAGTAAGCCTCACCCTTATATTTCTTGCCAGTTGCACCAGCATGGCGAACCATTGTTCTTACTGCATACTTCTTCACATCCTTAAAGTCCGCTGGAATTGATCCTGGGGTAAAGCCTTTTGCGGATCTCCCATTTACAATTTGCTCTTTATCGGTTCCCCACTTCTGCTTGGTTATTACATATAACCTGTCAGCACCTTTAGTGGAGAATATTTGACCAACATAACCTCTTCTAAGCGCATCAGTTATAGAGTTATAAACTCTTACTCTGGATTTCTTAGGATTTACGTGGGACTTCTTATCAAAACTATGAATGGCTTCTCTTCCTTCTTTTGAACCTTTACCTTTTTCAGTTTTTGACTCTTGAACCTTCTTACCACCTTTCAAAAACTTCTTGGCTTTTTTCTCACCTTTTCCTATGACATTGGTGGGATCTATATTCTTGCCTAGGGTTTGTCCTTTATTATCTCCTTTTACTTTGTTTGGTGTTTGGAGTAATATTTGACCACGATCCCCTTCAGAAATCATAGCCTTTGCTTCGCTTATAATATTAAAAATATCAACCATTCTTATACTTTAAAAGGAATTTGCTTAAAGCCTTCTTTGCCTTGCCCTTACCCGCCATGTTGACCCCGATGTTTCCAGTAGTGGTCGCACCAGGGGACATCTCCTCCATCAAAGATTTAGCTTCAGATACTAAGGAAGATAATCTCTCTACTAAGCTTGCAAGTTTATTTTCTGTTGTTTCCTTAATCGGTTGTGGCACAGCCTTCTTTACAGGCTTTTTACCTTCCGTAACTAACGAAACAAAATCATCAGTAACTTGAAACTTACTGACGTCAGGAGCCCCTGCGGCTTGGAGAGTAGATTCTTTCAGTGCTGGCTTTAGGCCATTAGGATCCTTTGCCATGGACTTTAAAATATCCGTAGCAAAATCACCCACAGAAATATCAGGAAAAAACTTATCGCTCATTTAATTAACTATTAAATTAATTACGAGCCTCAGCCCTTAGCCTTCTTACCCTTCATCTTAGCTAGGAGAGCCGCTGGCATGCCCTTCTTCGCCTCTGCGACTTGCTCTTCCTCTTCCTCATCGGCTACGATCTCCTCAGCTAGCTCGGTAAGATCTTCATCCGTGATGTCTTCCATCTCGCTGATTACGCCAACCATGAAGTCAACGTGCTCGGCAAGCTTCTCATCAGAGATAGCCTCTTCTAACTTTGATTCACAGAGTGGGCAAACGTGGGCTTCTACAGCCTCCTCAAGTTGCTCCTCTTGCTCATCTTCCACCTGAGCCTGTTGGGCTTGTGGTTGTTCAACTGACTCGGTGAGCTTTACGCCACCCTTACCCCAGAACGACTGCTGAATGATTTGATCGACTTCTTCAGCTAATATTTGTTTCTTCATAGTTGGTCCTAATGTAAAATTTTACCTACATATATTTATACACCAAGATAGAAAATTTTAATTATTTTTTTTTAATTAAATTTACTTTCCAATTATTTTAGATCCACAAGTTAGTATATCGCCAACATGGACAGGCGTTACTCCATTTATTTTAATTAAATAATCATTAGGAGTAGAAGCTCTAGTGGGATCACTTAATGGCATTGCAAATGTATTATGCCCTACTCCACATGCCCGAGTCCCAGGGGATGTATGAGGAGTAAATATAGTTCCCTGAGTTAGAACTAATTTCCCCTCATAAGTAACTGTAGTATTTGGATTAAATGCCACTGTAGAAAACCCACAGTTAGTGCATCCAACATCCTTACCTGGGGGTATGTGAGTATTTGCGTCTGACAAATCGGTCATAACCGCTAACCTACCTCGGCCTGGAATCATCATAATTATCTATCGCTTTCGTTTATTATAATTTGATCATTAGGGATAGAAGTTCCATCAGGAATTCCAGATGGTCGCATATTCTCCCTGGTTATAACATTCTGGATAGGGATGTTGTTCCTCCACCCAGCAGCCAATCTTGTTACAAGTGCGCCTGGGCTAGTGTATGCGAGTCTGCCTATAGTATTAGCAGTGCATCGTCTAAAGACATCCCACCAAGTAAGACTACTAACATCGGCTAATACAGATAATTTATCTACCAGGGAAACTAAGGTAGATTCTATGGGAACTTCTCTAATCTCGACTGAAGGCTGAGTGTTACTATAGGTTCCACTAAAGTAAGACTTGCTAAAGATTGAAGAGCTTGGGCTGTATGTAAATAAATTACCGTGAATGTCCTGGTCAAAATAACTTTCATAGGTGCCAAAATATGGGGTTCCAATTGAGTTATAAACATTTGAACTCTCCAATGGAATCCGAGTAATTGTATTATTATTGACATCAAACGATGGACTTAGATTTAAACTTCTAGTTATTAAGTTATCACTATAAGTTGCTATCTTAGATTTTATGTTAAACGGATTGTGCGCAGACCCCTTCCCAGGAGTTAAAATTATTCCTGCGGGTAGATTTCTAAGTATTATATTTTTAGATATGACACTTCTGTTCTCATCTATCCCTCTTAGATTGAAATCATCTTGCTGTAGATCAAGTGAGCTTGTGTCCCTGGCGTAATGAATCATCGGGTCAGAATAATCAAGATTAACCTTTATTACATTAAGTGAATAATTTCTAGAATGATTCACGGCTTCTTCGTCAGGTATCCTTACGTAGGAAGATGACAGTATATTTATTACAGAGTTAGGATTGTCTATATCCCCGATAGTATCAAAATTAATTTTGAAATACATTGGAGAAATATCCGCAGATGAATTGTAGGTAGAACTGAATTCGTTTGCAGTTTGTGGGGAAGATACAGTTAGAGTAATTCCTATGTCTGTCCCCAGCAACCTCAATAAGTTGTATCTTAGCGGGGGTGGGATATATTTCGCTGAAGATAGTTCATTAGAGGTAAGAAGTGGTGCTTGGGTTGAATCAGAATACTGTGCCGATAGGTAGTATCCAGCCCCATCACCTATGCCTAAGTATGAAGATACCCCACCTATTTGTTCAGTGGGCATCCCAGAGTTTCTTAAGTATAAAGGACTTTCTATTCCATTTAATTGGGATGTTGGTATGTTAGTCTCTAAGTCTTCTAATAAAAATCTTATTCTCTTTAAATCGTTCTTTGTGCTTAAATTTGATTGCTTTGAGTAGTCTGGACTAGATGAACTAAGTTCAAATAATCCCATAGCGATTTGCAGACCTAAGTAAGATTCTCCCTCTACGGACAGGGATACAATTTGATCATTGACTTGAGAATTGTAAGTGTAGTAAAAATAATTAGGATCAAACTCAGACAAGGTCCCAGCGACTAAATGATTCTTGATTATCTCTAAGAAGTCATCTAAATTGACTCTCGTTCCCCCAAGGGTGTGTATATTACTAAGAGCTATTAGAAGATCTTCTTTGAGGCTTATTATAATTTTGTCATGAGTTAGAGAATCAAAGTATTCCTCAGACCAAACAGAGCTTGCCCCTTCTCGGTTTATAAAGTAATATATTTCTTGTGCGATTGTATCTTTGAATATTGTTAGATATTGTGAGTTAGCAACTAGAGTGGTGCTCACTGATGGGTTTGTTCTAAAGAAATTAAATCTATCATCAAATAATCCAAATCTCTCATTGTAGCTAGAAGAAGTTGATGATTGGCGCAATAAATTAGGGCTGTTTAAATTTAATTCTTGCTCTGGTTTCGTTGGTATAGAATTTAATAATCTTTGAGAAACTGATTGTGAATTCTGAATTACAGATCCTGCCACTCTGCTTTGAGTTTGAGTTATACTCGTAGATGGTCTGCCTACATTAATTGTGCTGTTAGTTGATGATTGTGTTATAACGCTGTTATTACTTGGCTCTGTTATACAATCACTTACTAACTCAGATACACATCCTTGCCAAAACTCATTTGTTGCAAAATCATTAGGTAGACAAAAACCGGAAGCATCTTCATCACCTGGGTATGGTGCTGCTGGATCAAAAGGATATCCGTTAGATTCCGCGACATCCAAACTAGCCTCTTCAAATGAGCAAGGCACTCTTCCTCTAGAAATTGCCCTTATTGGCAATCTTTCTAACTCAGATTGACTGTAGGTTCTCGTAGGATCGGTGCAATAAATTATATCTACTTGACACTTACTATATCCTCTTCCACCTGTTGTTGGCCCGCCACCACCGCCGCCTGATGGTTGCCCACTAGGGGCGACTGCGGAAGGCGTGAATGGGTTATTGGTCCCTGGGCTTCCTGGGGATCCTGGACCCGGTCCGCCTCCTCTTCCTGGCTGAGGCCCCCGAGGTCCACCTTGTCCAGGCCCAGGGATATCAGGGCCGCTGGGCGTTACAATGCTTTTTAATGGAGTAAATACAGGCTCGAATCTTCCTGGATCCGGTATGTATACTGGGGGGACAGAAGTATCTGCTGTAGTGGTTGGCCTAGGCTCCTCTCCAGGAAAGAATTCACCGCATGGAAATCTAATCGGGAGATTAGGCATAGACTTTAAACTGTTACGCCTCTAAGTCTGACCGTCTCAATTACTTTGTATCCAACTAAGTATAGATTAAATAAAATTGCTTCTGTATTGCTTGGGTCACTAAAGATTGGATAATTATCACTTGAATTAATTATAAGATTATTGATATCGTTAGTTGCAAAGCTCTTTACTATCAATGGTAATGTTGGAACTGTAGTTGAGTAAGGGATTACAGGAATCTCAAAAGTGTTTATTGCACCCGCACCATATTGCTCTCGGCTTCTAGATGTGCTAGCCCACGCTCCTTTGTAATACACTGCCTGCTGTGATTGGGGAGCATTGCCAGGGACTACGCCAACATATACGCTGTGAGGGCCCATGTCTTGTCCGAAACCACAAATAGCTTCTGCTCTTACTATTATGGACTTCAAATATCTAGAGTATTTATCCGATGGCTCATTTGCCACTGGGGGAAATAGGATAGGAGTCGCACTAACTAAATCTTCTTCATTAATGAACCAGTCTTTGGGATTTTGGTAAGTTCCTATAGCATTCCCTGGATTAAACTCCTGGAATATCAATTGGGGTTCTGAATTGAATATTGTTTTTTCAGTAGGAATGTAGAATGTCTGATAAGTAGGCCGCTCTACATTAGGTATAGTTGGTATTCTACTTATTACGTCGGTCCTGACCTTCTTTAGCTCGTAATCAAGCTCTGATTGAGTTACAACAGGATTAGCTATTGACAGTGATGGAACTGCGGCTGCTATGCCTGCACGTTCATTGTAGGATAGTTCGGTTGTTCTAAAGAAAGGTCTAATATCAATTATATCAGAGGATGATATAACTGGGACGCCTTCTGAGTTTAGATTTGCATTCTTCCTAACTACGATGTAAGCTATCGGCAGGACTGATTGTCCGACCAAAGCTATGCTAGAAGTGCTAAGGCTCTCATCTAGAAGAGGGCTTATATTCATTAGGTCATCTGGTGCTGGGAACGATCCTCTAATCGTAGATCCAGAGCTACCAAATCCCGTATTCTGGCCTAGCTCATCACCGAAGTGAGCCAACATTTTTATTGTGCCGTCAGGGAGCGTGCTATCGTCTGTGGATGCGAAGTTCTTATTAGCTCCATTAACATCCAAAGCTTGTTGAATTCTGTTGCTAAGTTGTTGGAAATTAACTCCAAGTCCTGCGCCATAAACTATTCCAAGTTCTGCCTTAGTTATTACAGAGGCATTGCCATTAGCAAATTTTCCTATTGTTACAGAGCTTGTGTCTACTGGCTTTGAATAAATAAATAGTAAGTCAACTCTCTGGGTTGCAGCAGTTAAATATACCTTTACTCCTTGTTCATTGTAGTAAAAGTAATCTTCATCATTAAATCTTGGGACTTCTATGTTTAACTCATCAGGGACATCAACCACAGCAGTCCTGGCGACCCCTCTCCATCTCTTTATAAATGCTGTTTCCGCCGATCCAAGACGGGAGAATCCAATTGTGGCTTGGAATGGATCATACTGTCTTATAAAGTAAGAAGTGGATGGTAGCTGTGAATTTCTAGAATCATTAAAATTATTCCAAAGAACTGCACCAGCCCCTGGGTATGGGGGTTGCCCAGTATCCTGCTCCGTGCCAGTTATAAGGGCTATCTGTGCCTTAACTGGTGACATGTAGGTTCTGTCAGCAGTATCTGGTATAAACGCTGGCTTAGTGAAGGCTCTTTCAACCAATCCGTTTAAATTTATAGCAACAGCTTGTTTAAATGCTTGGATTACAGATGCTAAATTAGCTGAGGATAAAGACTCAGCCGTCCAAGTGTTATAAGCATCAACTGCATCCCCGGCAATTTTTGTAATAACTTGTAAAGGGGTTATGCTATAAGCGTCATTGATTCTTGCAGTAAATCTTCCTGGCTTTACTTTTACAATATTGTCCGATCCCGCCGCGTAAGGTCTTAATTCATTTATATTTTGTCTATCTACCCCACCCTCAGTGGATAGTCTTAGATTAAATATTTGATCCTTTAACCACATGTCGTTTTCGTGTAGTTGCTTGAGAGGGATATTGTCAACCTCATAGTAAATAGGATCATTAGCCTTAAAGTATCTTATAGGGCTTGTAAATCTATATTGGCTTTCTGTAAATTCAAAACTAGTCATTAGTTATCCCTCTCTATATCAAACAAGTTGACAGAGACTACTCCCTTGTTATTTCTAGAATCTCCATTGTTAACAACAGTGTAAGGGTAATAGATAGATACTAATCTAGCATTACCTGATTTACCTGTCGCACAGTGTTTAGCATTTGCAAAAGTTTCAGCCGCAGACTCGTCTACCATAACCCTCAAATGCCCATTAGTATCCATAACTCCAGATCCATAATAGAATCCAGAAGCGGCAATAACATTACTAGAATTTCTCTGTAATGCCATTCTATAGATACTGCTAACATCGCCACTGCAAACCAGAGTTGTTGACGGCTGATACCCTTGTGAATAAATCTGTCGGATTATTCCTTGCCCACTACCGTTGTGCTCTACGAGAGAATTAACGAATGGGTTAGTTCCAAAGTATAATCTAAATGGTCCATAGTTGGTAGCTGTCACGCTGGTAAAGGGGTGCCCTGATGGGTTAGCCCCATAAATGTCCAGGATAGACATTGAGCTAGTGTCTGGCGTCCCGGCAGGTAGCCCAGAAGCTGCTGCGTTGCCAATTCCTTTCCAATATCCATAAGGTCCAACATAACCTGCTGTTCTTGGATATTTACCGCTTACGGATAGGAATGAAGCCTTTAGCTGAGAAGTGTCAGCTATATTCCAAATAAATGGTCGATAGCAAGCTCCACCACTGTCAAAGGTGACTTCTTGATCGTAGTAAGGAGCAGAAGCATTCCACCATCCACAAGGGAAGTTAACATTGTGAACATTTACGATGCTGTTGTTTACTGCTCTAACACACATGCCTCCGTAGGTTACAGCACTAAAATTTAAATTAGCACTGTTCAAAGGTAGTAAGGCTCCATAGCCGTTATTATACTTAACGAAAGCGTTATTAACTCTAGAGCTTATGTCTGTGGCTGAATCAACATCATCTGAGTTTGGATTTGGATAAAATTGTAAAGACCCACCACTTACATAAGTATTGTTATATACTGAATCTGTGGTGCCACCATAATCGGGCCCACTGGAATCAAAATACGTTGTGGCACTCCAACTCTGTCTAAAGCTACCCAAATCTTTCATGTTAAGAGTAGACCCATTATCAACAACAATACAAGCTCTGGTGCTGTGAAGTTCAACCATAGTATGGTTGGTCGCATCAGATAAAGTTATAGAACTTGAATCTAATCTTGAATCATAATCTGTTTTTGGAGCTACTATATTAATTGTTGAATTTTTATCCGCTAAAAGATCAACTCCGAACTGAGCTATGACTGTAGGTCCATTAATATCAATAATTGAGTTTTGTTGAGCACATAACCCAGCGACATTCTTTTGTTTAGACCTTGTTGTTGGGCCATAAATTTTTGTGGGGAAATATTTCGTGCCTCTAATAACGGCTTTAGAATTATTAGTGCAATTTATTTCGGATCCTTTTACAGCTTTGTTTGCAACACTGTGAGAGTTATCCCTAGTTATGTAAGGAGAAATCAAAGTAATATTTGAATTATTATTTACTTTTATGGACTCGCTTACTTTTCCAGATTCAGGGTATCCAATAGTATTATTAAATACTATTTGACCATACC
>Ga0102814_10003356_pt1 | contig 10460 bp, 10 predicted proteins | sample ColrivemetaGS741_FD_79112 | JGI IMG/M metagenome (GOLD analysis project Ga0102814, IMG submission 79112) | Estuarine microbial communities from the Columbia River estuary - Flood tide ETM metaG S.741 | ecosystem: Environmental > Aquatic > Marine > Intertidal zone > Estuary | place: USA... | reverse complement strand
TATTGCTTATTTTAATGAAGGAGGTGAAGGAATTCTATTAGTTCCTTCAAATTTAGGATATGGAAGTAAAAATTATTACGGAATCCCAGGTGGATCTGTATTGGTTTTTGATATTAAATTATTAAAGGTGAATTAATTCGCTTCTAATAATTTAATAGTTATCTTATTTTAGAAATAAATTTACTTATTGATTTTACACCTTTTTCGGTTAAATGCTTCACAAATGCAGAACCAATTATAGCCCCTTTTGCTTTTGAAGTTGCCATTTGAAATGTTTCAGCATTTGAAATTCCAAAACCAATTACTTGCGGCGCTTTTAAATTCATAGCTGCAATTCTATCAAAATAGGTTTGCTGTGTATTTCCAAAGCTATTTTTTGCCCCAGTAACACCAGCAGAACTTACCATATAAATAAATCCTTTTGAAATACTATCAATAAATCGAATGCGCTCATCTGAAGTTTGAGGTGTAATTAAAAACACATTTATCAATCCATATTTTTCAAAAATAGCCTTATAATTTTCATTATAATCTTGTACTGGTAAATCTGGAATAATCAACCCATCAATTCCAATTTCAGCACATTTCTTACAGAAAGCTTCTACTCCATATTGCATCATAGGATTAAAATACCCCATAATAATTAAGGGAATTGAAACTGTTTTACGAATATCTTTTAACTGATTAAAAAGCACTTCTGAAGTCATTCCGTTTTCTAAGGAAGCTGTAGAACTTGCTTGTATTGTTGGCCCATCAGCTAAAGGGTCGCTAAAAGGCAATCCAATTTCAATAAAATCCACACCACTTTTTTCCAAACTTTCAATCACCTCAACGGTATCGTTTAGTTTAGGATACCCAGCAGTAAAATATATAGATAATAACTTTTTATCTTCTTTTAATTTATTATTTATTCTGTTCATTTTCTACAACTTAAAATATTTAATATATGTATCTAAATCTTTATCACCGCGACCAGATAAATTCAATATAACAACGTCATCTTTTTTAAACTTTTTTGATTTAAAAATCGCCAAAGCGTGTGAACTTTCAATTGCAGGAATAATTCCTTCTAATTCACATAATTCTAATCCTGCTTGCATAGCCTCATCATCTGTAATTGCAATAAATTCAGCACGTTTACTTTCACACAAATGGGCGTGCAATGGTCCAACACCTGGATAATCTAAACCTGCAGAAATTGAATACGGCTCCGTAATTTGCCCATCTTTTGTTTGCATTAACAAGGTTTTACTTCCATGAATTACACCTTCATTCCCTAAAACACTTGTTGCAGCGCTTTCTCCTGAATCAACTCCCAAACCTGCAGCTTCAACAGCAATAAGTTTTACATCTTTTTCATCTAAATAATGATAAAAAGCACCCGCAGCATTACTTCCTCCTCCAACACAAGCAATTACATAATCTGGGTTTTCTTTTCCTTCTTTTTCTTTTAATTGCCATTTAATTTCTTCGGAAATCACCGATTGAAAACGTGCCACCATATCTGGATATGGATGAGGACCTACAACTGAACCAATAATATAATGTGTATCTACGGGATTATTAATCCAATCTCTAATAGCTTCATTTGTAGCGTCTTTTAATGTTCTACTTCCTGACAAAGCCGGAACTACAGTTGCTCCTAACATTTTCATACGAGCAACATTTGGAGCTTGACGTGCAATGTCAATTTCTCCCATATACACAATACATTCCAAGCCCATAAGTGCACAAACAGTTGCTGTTGCAACTCCATGTTGTCCCGCGCCAGTTTCAGCAATAATTCTATTTTTACCCAAACGTTTTGCCATTAAAATTTGTCCAATGGTGTTGTTCACTTTATGAGCACCTGTATGGCATAAATCTTCGCGTTTTAAATAAATTTTTGTGTTGTACTTTTCCGATAAACGTTTTGCAAAATACAAGGGTGTAGGGCGACCAACATACTCTTTTAACAAAGTATCAAACTCCTTTTTAAAAGAATCGTCCTGCATTATTTCTAAATAATTCTGACGTAATTCTTCTACATTGGGATACAACATTTCAGGAATATAAGCTCCACCAAATTTTCCGTAATATCCATGTTCATCAACAAAATAACTCATAATAAGTTTTGTTTAAATTCTTTAATATTTGCAATATTTTTCATTGCAGGTTCAATTTCAAAACCGCTGTTAATATCAATTCCTATACATTTTTTGGATTCCTGTCTGTTTAGGAATAACAATAGAGCTTGTACATCATTTTTTGTGATACCTCCGCTTAATAAATAAGGTAATTCCCCTTTATAATTGTCTAAAACCTGCCAATTAAACTTAATTCCATTTCCTCCGTACTCTTTTCCTTTTGTATCAAAAAGCAAGTAATCACAAACCTTTTGATAATCTTCAGTTATAGAAAAATCAAAATTATCATCTATTGGAAATGCTTTAAATATTTCAACATTTCTAATTAACAAAACCTTCAACTCTTCACAATATTTAGGAGATTCATTTCCATGTAATTGAATTGCTTCCAACTTGTTTTTATCAGCAATTTCAATTATTTCATCAATAGTTTCGTTTACAAAAACGCCTACTTTTTTTATTTCAGAAGGAATTTCAACTTTAGGCAAACTAGTTACAAAACGCTTTGATTTTTCATAAAATATAAATCCAATATAATCAGGTTTTAATTTTATGAGTTCCGAAATATTTTCGGCATCTCGCATTCCACAAACTTTAATTTTCATCTTATCCTATTTGATCAATAAATTCTTTACAAGCTTGTCCTGGATTTTCAGTTTTCATAAAGTTTTCACCTATTAAAAATCCTTGAAAGCCATATTCTTTTAAACCTGTAATAACTCTTGGATCATTCAATCCACTTTCTGAAACTTTTATACAACTATCCGGAATTTGACTTGCCAATTCTATTGAATGTTCCAAATCCACCTTAAATGTTTTTAAGTTTCGATTGTTAATTCCAATAATTTTATTATCTAATTCAATCTTATCCAACTCTTGTTGGTTATGCACTTCATACAACACATCCATCCCTAAATCTTCAGCTAATTTTCCGTAATTTTTTAATTCCTCTTTAGATAAACAAGCAGCAATTAGCAAAATTACATCAGCTCCAATTGCTTTTGCTTCTACAATTTGAAAACCATCAACAATAAAATCTTTTCTTAAAATTGGAGTTGTATCTTGTATTGACCTTGCTTTAATTACATCTAAAATATTACCTCCAAAAAACTCTGTATCGGTTAGAATTGATTGTGCTGCCACTTTAGCATCTAAATACCCATTTGTAACTTCTTCAATTGTAACTTTATCATTAATAATCCCTTTTGAAGGAGATTGACGTTTAAATTCAGCAATAATCCCTGTAGAACCAATACTTAACAAACTCTTTTTTAATGACAAAGGTGTTCTTTTGAAATTTGGGCTTTTAACCAACTTTTCAACTGAAACTTCTGTCCTTAATTGTGCAACTTCTTGCTTCTTATGTGCTATTATTTTATCTAAAATATTCATAATTATATTGAATTATTTGAAAACTGAAAGATTCAAAATTAAATATGTTTCTTCTTAATTTTGTGCGACACTGAAAGAACACCTCGACTCTGATCTGCGACCAGTTCAGCGTGGCGCGCTATTCTAATTCCTAATTAACCTTGTTAAACTTTCTTTTGCTTTTAAACCAAATAACGAATCTTTTGCTTCTTCAAAAGCAGTTTCAAAACACTTATTCTCATCAAATGTTTTTAATGCAAATGCTGCATTTGTTAAAACTACATTATTTTGTGCTTCTGTTCCGTTTCCATCTATAATAGAAACAAATATTTTAGCAGAAGCTTCAACTGAGTTTCCTCCAAATATTTCAGACTGCTCCAATCTTCTTAATCCTAAACTTTCTGGAGTTATTACTTGTTCATTATCTTTTGTAAACAACTTAAAACCACTTGTTAACGATATTTCATCATAACCATCTAAACTATAAACAATTCCATAATTTTGAGAACTTTCTTGCAATAAATAGTTATAAACTCTAGCTACTTCCAAATTAAAAACGCCTACCATTTGATTTTGAGGGTTACTCGGATTAACCAAAGGTCCTAAAATATTAAAAAATGTTTTCATACCTAATTCTCTGCGAGTTGGACCAACAGCTTTCATAGCTGGGTGAAATAACGGAGCGTGCAAAAAACAAATATTTGCTTTATCAACCTGATCTTTCAAAATAGCTTCATCATTTGTAAACTTATAGCCTAAATACTCTAACATATTTGAAGAACCACTAATTGATGAAGAACTATAATTACCGTGTTTAGCAACTTTATTTCCATTACCTGCAACAATAAATGATGTTAAAGTTGAAATATTAAAAGTATCTTTTCCATCTCCTCCTGTCCCACATAAATCAATAGTGTTAAAATCTGACAGATTGATTTTTACAGATAACTCCAATAATGCTTCTCTAAAACCAGCTAATTCACTAACCGAAATTGGGCGCATTAAAAACACCGTTAAAAATGACGCTATTTGAGAATTATTAAATTTCTCATCTGCAATTTCAATTAAAATAGACTTCGCCTCTTCTTTAGTTAAACGCTGTTGCTCAAATAGTTTATTTAATATCGCTTTCATATCTATTTATTTGCATCTATAAAATTACGGACCATTTTTTCACCCATTGGAGTTAAAATAGATTCTGGGTGAAACTGTACAGCACTTATGCTAAATTCTTTATGTTCTAAACTCATTATATCACCAAATTCGTCTTCTGCAGTTATTTCTAATTCTGCAGGAAAATCTTTTTTAGATGCTCTCCAAGAATGGTAACGCGCGGCTTCAAATTCCGCAGAAAAATCATTGTAAATTACTGCATCTTTTTTAGTAATACTCATTGTTGTTGCAACTCCATGGAAAACTTCATCCATATTTTCTAAACTTCCACCAAAAACTTCAGTAATTGCCTGTAAGCCTAAACAAACTCCAAAAATTGGTTTTTTACCTGCGTAGGTTTTAATCGTTTCTTTTAAAATTCCTGCTTCATCTGGAATTCCAGGTCCTGGAGAAAGAATTATTAAATCGTACGCATCTATCTCTGAAATTTCAATTTCATCATTTCTAAATACAGCTGGATATTCACCAGTAATATCTTCTACCATATGTACCAAATTATAGGTAAATGAATCGTAATTATCTAGTATTAAAATCTTCATTTTCTAAATATTTTCTGCTAAGATTAATGCTTTTTTCAAAGCAGCTAATTTGTTATTTACTTCTTGTAATTCTCCTTCTTCAGAAGATCTCATTACTATTCCTGCACCAGCTTGGTAGTAAAGCGTGTTATTTTTACTAACAAATGAGCGAATGGCAATTGCTAAATTCACACCATTATCTAAGCCAATAAAACCAACTGCTCCACCATAAAAACCACGAGTTTGATTTTCATACTTATCAATTAATTCCATAGCCTTAAATTTAGGCGCTCCACTTAAAGTTCCTGCTGGAAACGTATCTCCAACAATTTCAATAGCTTTTCCTTTTGGCTTTCCTTGAACAGTTGATACTAAATGAATTACATGACTAAAATATTGTACCTCTTTAAAAACCTCAACATTTACATTACTAGCATGTTTACTTAAATCATTTCGTGCTAAATCCACCAACATAACGTGCTCTGCAGTTTCTTTTTGGTCTTTGGAAAGTTTTTCGCCCAATAAAATATCTTTTGCCATATCTCCAGTTCTTCTAAAAGTTCCGGCAATTGGATTAATAATTGCTTTTTCTTCATTAATTTTAATTTGAGCTTCAGGTGAAGATCCTATTAGTTTAAAACTTCCATAATCAAAATAGAACAAATAGGGAGAAGGATTTATAGAACGTAATGCTCTATAAACATTAAACTCATCTCCTAAAAAAGATTGTTGAAACTGACGCGATAATACTAATTGAAAAACATCTCCTCTTTTACAGTGTTGTTTTGCTTTAGCGACATTGTTTTTGAAGTGCTCATCAGTAATATTAGATGATTCTTCTCCTTCTATTTCAAATTTATACAAACCATACGTACGAGAATTAATCAATGTTTCCATTTCGTTAATTCTAGACTCTTCACCTTCTTCAATGTTTTCAATTAAAGTCAATTCTTCATTAAAATGATTAATAGCAATAACAAAACGAAAAAAACTAAATTGTAAATCTGGAATTTCATAAGGCGTTTTTTTAGCTTTCAATTTTATAGTTTCAAAATACTGAATTGAATTGTATGAAATATACCCATAAAAACCATTGAATGATTTTACACTTTCATCACAATCAACATCTACAATACTTTTATAGTTTTCGAAAATTGAATAAAAATCACGGTTTATTTCTTTTGAATCTAACTCTCTCCCTTTATAACTATAGGTGAACTTGTTTTTATCTGCTTTTAAAGTAATAATAGGATCTGCACATAAAAACGTGTAACTCTCCTCTTTACTATGATAATCAGATCCTTCTAACAACAAACTATTGGCGTATTTATCTCTAATTTTAGAGTACAAACCCACTGGAGTAACAGTATCTGATAATTGGTTTTTAGAAATTGTTTTAAATTTTATTTTTTTCATATTACTTCAATAAAAAAGGACTTATCACGAGATAAGTCCTTTTTGTTTTATATTATTCATTAAATATATAGGTTTTCTCGCTTACTGTTTAAGAGAGTTCCACCACCAAATTATATTTAAATTAATTTTTTTCATTATTGGCACAAATTTAGCATACATTTTTAAATGAGCAAATTATTCATTAAAAAAATATTTTATTACTTTTGAAAAAATCATCTTTATGAAAAATTCATATAAAATTACATTGTTAATTACATTATTTATAACTTTAATTGCTAGTGCACAAGAAAAATTAAAAGGTAATAAAGAAGTTACAACTGAAAATAGACCTCTTTCAGAATTTACAAAAATAGAAGTTATAGATAATATTGATGTTTTATTAGCCTATGGCGAAAATCAATCTGTAAGTGTTGAAACGGATTCTAATTTACAACATGCTATACTTACAACAGTTAATAATGGAATGCTATCTATTAAAATCAATAATAAAATTTCTAAAAAAAAGGAATTAGTTGTTCATATTAGAGTTAATAAGGGTTTTAAAGAAATTAATAGTTATAACAGTAGCAATATAAAATCTAATAATTCATTAATTATTGATAGTTTAACGATAAATGCCTTTGATAATTCTGATTATAACTTGCAAATAAATTCAAAAATAATTAATATAAACAGTAAAAAAAATAGCGATTTAAAACTTCAAATTTTAAGTGATAAAATATTTGTAATAGGAGAAGAATCTTCAACTATTAAAGGAACTTTTGATTCTAAAGAAGCTATTTTTAAACTTTTCGACAAATCCTCAGTAAACATTGATGGCTCTACAACTATTTTTGAAATTGAAACTTTAGGTAATACTTCTTTTAAAGGAAAAGATTTTAAAGCAAAAAATGCTGTTTTAAACGTTACAAATTCTTCTGATACTTATGTAAATGCAATAGAAACTATAGATATACGTGCAAAAAATTCTTCAAATGTTTATTTATATTCTAATCCTAAAATAAAAATGACTGAGTTTCTTGATAAAGCTTCTCTTAATAAAAAAGAGCTTTAGTTATAATAAACTAAGTATTTGAACAACAATAATCAGTAACACCATTGCCACAGGGTAAACTGTTGCATAAGCAATTGATGGCGCATCTGTATCTGTCATATTATCAATTGCCGCAAGCCCTGGTGTACTTGTCATACTTCCTGTAAGCGTACCTAGTAGGGTTAACAAATTAATTTTAAAAAAAAGTTTGGAAACTATTGTTGTAATAATCATTGGTAAAAGAGTAATAACAAAACCATATACAAATAATTCAACACCATAATTTTGAAATGTCTCAACAAGGCTAACTCCAGCACTTGTACCTACTGCAGCTAAAAAGAATAACAATCCAAACTGACGTAACAAGTTATTTGCTGCCCCAGTCATTGTCCACATTATAGGCCCTGTTTTACCAGTTCTTCCTAATAAAAGTGCCACCAATAAAATTCCTCCGGTTAACCCAAGGCTAAACGAAAAAGATCCCATATTTACACTTAATTTTCCTACTAAAATTCCAATTATAATTCCTAAAGCAATTGGGAAAAAGTCTGTACTTGAAAGTTTGCTATCATCATCACCAAAAACACGACTTACCTGTTTCATATTTTCTTTACTGCATGTAACCATTAACTTATCACCAAATTGTAATTTAGATGAAGGACTAGGTGATAAATTTATTCCAGAACGACGAATACGAGTAACTGTAGCATTATATGCAGTTAAAATATCAAGTTCTCCTAAGGTTTTTTTAACAACTTCTTTATTTGTTACTAAAATTGCTCTTACATCATATTTATTACTTAAAGGTATTTCTTGCTTGGTTACTGAACCAATTAATAACTCAACTCTTTCTAAGGCTTCCTCTGTACCTACTCCTCTAACTAAATCTCCTTTTTTTAAAATTAAGGAAGGTTCAGGTGTCATTACAACTCCATTATGCATAATTCTAGATATAACTGCCTTAGTCATAAATCGAATGTTTAAATCTTCTAAACTCTTATCTATTACATTTTCATTTTCAACTATAAAGTTTCTTCTTGAAATTTCTGGATAATCAAAATTAATTTCATCTGTATACTTTTTCTCTTCATCTACTATTTTAACACGAAGTATCCGTGGTAAAAAACTCACAAAAAGAATAACACCAATAACCCCAAAAGGATACCCTATACCGTACCCTATAGATGCCAACGGAGAACCTGTTGTATCAATTGCTGCGGCTAAACCAGGCGTACTTGTTAATGCCCCCGTTAATAATCCAATGGATAAATTTTTATCTACACCTAAAAAGTAATAAATTAAAAAGGTAATAATAGCAGAACTAAAAATAAGTACTGTTGCTAAAATTGTTAATTCCCTACCATGTTGTTTAAATGATTCAAAAAAACTAGGTCCTGCTTGGAGACCAATGGTAAATATAAATAGCACTAATCCTAAGTACTGAAAATCTTTTGGAATTATGTAACCATAATGTCCAAAAACCAACGCCACAAAAATAACTGCAGACACATCAAGTGAAATTCCTTTTAATTTAATGCGACCAATAATAAAGCCAATTAAAATGATTAAAAACAACACAAAATAACTATTGGAAAGTAAATTCATAATTTTTATTTTTTAACTGAGACAAAAATAATGGTATTTCAGACTCAATTTAAATTAATTATTAGTAATCACGAAAACGATTGCTAAAAAAAATCTTTCATGAAAAAACCCAAGCATATACTCGGGTTTTTTTATTTTGTAAATTAAAGTATTCAATCTAATGAACCTAAATAACGTTCTGCATCAAGTGCAGCCATACAGCCGGTTCCTGCAGCAGTAACTGCTTGTCTGTACTCTTTATCTTGTACATCTCCAGCAGCAAACACCCCAGGTAAATTTGTTTTTGTAGATTTTCCTTTAGTATGTAAATAACCCGTTTCATCCATATCTAAAATACCTTTAAATATTTCAGTATTTGGTTTATGACCAATTGCAATGAAAACACCAGTTACATCAATAACTTCTTTTTCACCACTAATATTATTAAAAACTCGAACACCTTCAACAACATTTTCACCTAATACTTCATCTATTTCAGTATTAAATTTAACCTCTAAATTAGCTGTTTTACTAACCCTATGTTGCATAGCTTTTGAAGCTCTCATATAATCTTTTCTCACCAATAATGTAACTTTATTACATATATTAGATAAATATGTAGCTTCTTCTGCTGCTGTATCCCCAGCACCAACTACTACTACATCTTGTTTTCTATAAAAGAAACCGTCACAAGTTGCACAAGCAGATACTCCACCTCCAATTAAGCGTTGCTCACTCTCCAAACCTAAATATTTCGCAGTTGCTCCAGTTGAAATAATTACTGTTTCTGCTTCAATATTTATAGATTCATCAACAACAACTTTATGGATACCACCAATTTCTTTACTAAAATTAACACTTGTTACCAATCCAAATCTAACTTCTGTACCAAAACGTTCTGCCTGATTTTTTAAATCTTCCATCATGGCAGTACCATCTGTTCCATTTGGATAACCAGGGAAATTATCTACTTCTGTGGTCGTTGTTAACTGTCCCCCCATTTGCATGCCAGTATACATAACTGGTTTTAAATCTGCTCTAGCAGCATAAATTGCAGCCGTATAGCCAGCAGGGCCAGAACCAATTATTAAACATTTTATTCTTTCAATCTTATCAGACATAATTAATTCACTTTTATTTTTGAACCACAAATTTATAGCAATTTATTAGAAATTAACACCATTGTTTATAATTTTTAATAATGCTTTTGTAATGAAATAAAATAGGTGCCTTATATTA
>Ga0102814_10003351_pt1 | contig 10468 bp, 9 predicted proteins | sample ColrivemetaGS741_FD_79112 | JGI IMG/M metagenome (GOLD analysis project Ga0102814, IMG submission 79112) | Estuarine microbial communities from the Columbia River estuary - Flood tide ETM metaG S.741 | ecosystem: Environmental > Aquatic > Marine > Intertidal zone > Estuary | place: USA: Columbia... | reverse complement strand
GGAAGAGGCTATGGACCTGGATACAGATCTAGTGGAGCAAAAATTACCGCCACAAGCATTCCTGGAAATGTTTATTCAATTACGGATTTTTCGAATGACGGATTTGGTGGAGACTGCACTATGACAGATTTAGTGGTAGATCCTGTTACAAAAACTATTTCATACACTACTGAATGGTCTTTTGGATATACCTTTAAGGCAGTGCTAACACAAGTTGAACTTTAAACAAGAATGATTATATGAAATTTAATAAACTAATAATATTCGCACTTGTAGCAATTGGCTTTGTTGGTTGCGAAGAATATGAAACAGAAATGATTCCGGGCAATGAGTTGGCTGGAGAGTGGTTCGTACAAACGTACGTAGGAGGCTCAGCAGTTGTGGGTTATGAGCACTTTTTTACTTATACAACTGCAGCTGCAGATGGTAAGCAAATTTGGGTTGACGACTACGGACATATTTGGCCATTTAAAGCTAAAATAGATGCTAACCCTAGCGGTAATTCGTTTGCAGGTACAGGAGATAATATTGAAGTACCAATGTATACGTATGATACGCTTGACATAATTAGAGACGAAACAGTAGACCCAATTGATTCTGTTGACCAAATTTTTGCTGGTTACGAAACAGTAACCGTTAAAGAAGGTAAAATTATACCTGGTGGTGGAAAGTCAAGAACCGGCGTAGTAGTAGATAGTATTTACATACTTGCAGAGTTTAGTGATGATCCGGGAACAGATTATGAGTTTTCTGGACACAGAAGAACAGGATTTTTGGAAGATGATTTTTAATCAAATTTGAAAATTAATAGAAGAAAGGGAGGTATTTATGCCTCCCTTTCTTTTTGTTACTACCTTAACTAGCCAACTGAGGCTTTTATTTTTTTACCACATTAATTCATAATAAAATGGAGCCCGAAGCTCCTTTTCTCATTCTAATTCTTTCATTCTCGCAAGATCTAACTTTTGTAAATCATACTTCTTTTGCTTTGCATAAATTTCGGCCCTGCTTTTGTAGTAGCCTTGCAGTGTAGAAGTATGCGTAGGATACTTAGCTTCGTAAAGCTGAATAGACTGGTTTAAGAAATCTAAAGTTCTTTCGTCATCTTTAATATTCTGCTTTAGGGTAGCTAAAATATGAGCTCTATAAAGCCAAGATTCTTGAATACTTAGAGCCTTAAATAGGTATATTAGTCTTATTTCAGGCTTGTCTGTGTTTAAATAAGATAGTTCGTACCATCCATCAGCAAGTGTGCTATCGAAAAGCACACATTGTTCCCAAGCTGCAATTTGTTCTGGAACATTTTGAGCATTACTGAACTCCCGGTCTAAATCTAAAAATTTAGCATATAAATACCATAATTGAGGGTTGGTACTATCGCTCTGTAGTTTGTTTTTGCAGGCAGTTATTCCTGTGTTTATATACACTCTCCGTTTTGTGTAGTTTTTTAAATGATGCCAACTCATGGTGCTTAATCGTTCTAGAGCTTCGTAATAAGTAGGCTCTAGGTCCATGGCTGCCTCTAAATCCGCTTGTGCAAGCGGTATTTCTTTTCTTAGATAATAAAGCCTACCTCGCTGATAATGCAGCCACGCTTTATACTCGCTAAAGTTAGCATCTAAAAACATCTGATTAAGCCAAACGATTGCTGTGTCAACTGCTTGTTTGCGTTCGGTACTAAAGTCGAAATAATTGCCGGTGCTTGGTTGAATACTAATAAATCTTGTTTTTCTAAAATCTTCTTGACTTAGATTTTGAGCGAAACCATAGTTTGCGACAAAAAGTAGTAGGGCAAATAATAGGCTTCTATATCTTGCCATAATCATATTTTCTAGTTTTAAAATGCACTAGTATTTAATGCAAACATTTTTAGGTTCGGTAAAGAATTTTAATGCCTCCCAACCACCTTCTCTACCCACACCACTATTTTTCATTCCACCAAATGGCGTTCTTAAATCGCGAAGTAACCAGCAGTTTACCCAAATAATGCCGCTTTTTACCTCGTCGGCTAATTTATGGGCCTTAATTAGGTCTTGGGTCCAAATGGTTGCTGCAAGTCCGTAGCCGGTGCTATTTGCCATTTCTATGGCTTCTTCAGCCGTGTCAAAAGGTTGTATAGTAACCACAGGCCCAAAAATTTCTTCTTGGTTAGTTCTGCATTGTTGGTCTAAGCCTTCTATTACTGTTGGCCTAATAAACCAACCATCTTTAAATTCGCCTTCTAGATGCACAGCATTTCCGCCTGTAAGTATTTTGCCGCCTTCTTCTTTGGCTATTTCTATATAGGATAGCACTTTGTCGTAATGCATTTTAGAAACAATGGCACCCATTCGTGATGAGTCATCCATCGGGTTGCCCACGCTCATTTTGCCAACTTTGGCTACAAATGCATCTCTAAATTTTTCGTAAATACCACGTTGTACCAAAATTCTACTTCCACATAAACATATTTGACCTTGATTAGAAAAAGAGCTGTTTAGGGTAGTTTTTAGTGCTTTTTCGAAATCACAATCATCAAAAATTATGTTGGGATTTTTACCACCTAACTCCAACGACATTTTTTTAAATTTAGGAGCAACTATTCTTGCAATGTGCTCGCCAGTTTTTGTGCCTCCAGTAAAAGAAACTAAGTCAATATCGTCACTAGAAATCAGTGCATTTCCTGCACTTCCTCCAAGTCCGTGTACAATGTTTAATACTCCTTTTGGTAAACCAATTTCAATACATATTTCCGAAAGTAAGTAGGCTGTCATTGGTGTAACTTCTGATGGTTTTGCAACCACAGTATTGCCAGCTGCAAGTGCTGGAGCTATCTTCCAACTAAATAAGTAAAGAGGTAAATTCCAAGGACTTATACAAGCCGCAACGCCAATGGGTTTGCGTAAAGTAAAGTTTATTACACCTGGTCCGGTAGCATGGCTTTCAGACGAAAAATGCATAATAGCAGTGGAGTAAAACTTAAAATTATCGTGAGCTCTTGGTATGTCAACAGATTTTGCCAACCACAATGGTTTGCCATTGTCTTTGCTTTCTGCAAGAGCTAGTTCGTCTTGTCGTTCTGTTATTCTATTTGCAATTTTTTCCAACCATAGAGCTCTATCAGAAGGTTTTAAATTACTCCAAGATTCAAAGGATTCTCTTGCCGCTTGTATGGCCAAGTGCACATCAACTTCGTCCGAATCTGGTATATACGAATAAACCTTGCCGGTAGCAGGTTCAAAATTATCGATGTATTTACCCGATTTTGGAGCTAAAAGCTCACCGTTTATGTAATTGGCTAGTTTCTTCATTAAATATATGCAAAAATAAAAAACCATTGTGGATGGCAGTTTGTAATCAGAAATAATACTTTTGTCGTGCTATAATTTATTACTTATACACATTCATACCAACCAAAAATCTCTATTTAGTTTAGTTTCATGAATTTATTTGTTTCCAACATCGATTATAAAATTACCGAGGACGAGCTTAAGGCATTATTTTCAGAATACGGTGAAGTTAAGTCGGTTAAGATACTAATAGACTTAGAAACCAAAAGACCAAAAGGATATGGCTTTGTGCTTATGAGTTCAAGTTACGAGGGTCAGAAATGTATTCTTCGTTTAAATAGAAGAAAGATTAATGGTAGGCCATTATCTGTGCAAGAAGCAAGGCCAATGCCAGGGGAAGAGCCTAAAGTGGAAAGAAAACTTCGCCCACGAAGACCAAAAAAGCTTGATTAAAATATTCCAATAAAAATTCAGTTGCTTCAATTAACTTTGTCAAGTGTCAAAATTGATTGTACTGCTATTCTTATTATGCAGTTGTAGCCTATTTCAAAAAACAAAAGCATTGGAAGAAGAAGCTGTTGAAGTGGAAGCAGAGCCTCTTTCCTTGTCAATTGTTGAGAAGGAAAATCCACAAGACAAACTTGCAAGGACATTTGCTCATGCTTTAATATATAACAAAGTAGAAGAGTTAGAATTGTATTTACCAACTATAGAGTTAGTAAAACAAATAGCTCCAAACGAGACCGAAAAACTTACAAATACAGAAATTGAAGAGAAAATGCTAACACCGATTATAAGTAGATTTAATGATAATTTCAACTTGCTTCAACAGGCTATTAAAAAGGAAAAAACTGATAAAAAGCAATTGGAATATAGTAAATATGTAAAGGCTGAAGTTGTTGATTTTACTAAATCTCCGCAACCTATAGAAATAGTATTAAGCTATGGGGATAGATCTTTTAGTGTGCCAATAACAGTTACTTGTGTTGATGGCCAATGTAGTGTTTTCGAAATTTTAAAAACAACTAATATTTTTTCTGAATGATAGAGAAAGTAAAAGCACTAATTGCACAAGCAGAGCCTTATGCAAAGCTAGTATGGGAGAAAACTAAGCTTTATTGGAAAAAGTTATGGTTCATGTCGGTTTTTAATAAAGACCGCTATAAGGGGCAAACTAAGCTGCAGAAAGCGGGGAGCTTAGTATATACCTTTTTTATGATACTGCTACTCGGATGGGTAAGTTTAGAAATTAATTTTTTAAATCTGTATGGCTATATGCCAAGCATGAGTGAGGTTAGAAAACCCCGAATGCCTCTAGTATCTGAAGTATATAGTGAAGATGGAGTACTTCTTGGATCTTATTTTGTAGAAAAGCGGACTCCCGTAAAATTTGAAGATATTGACTCGAATACCGTAAATGCCTTAGTTGCTACTGAAGATATACGGTTTTATTCGCATAGTGGATTAGATATTTATGGCTTAGCAGGGGCAATGGTATCTACTGTGCAAGGAGATAAGCGAGGAGGAAGCACCATAACCAATCAGTTGGCCAAAAATCTTTACAACACCCGTAAAACAAATGTTGGCGGATTGCTAGGTTATATTCCGTTGATTAGAACCTTAGTAGCCAAAGTAAAAGAGTGGATAACCGCCATAAAACTGGAGTTCTTTTTTGATAAGAATGAAATTCTTACGATGTACTTTAATACAGTAGATTTTGGGAATAATGCGTTTGGAATAAGTTCTGCTGCGGAGTATTATTTTAGTAAAACACCTAAAGAATTAAGCATAGACGAAAGTGCAATTTTGGTTGGCCTGCTTAAAGCTACCAATTACTATAACCCTAAAGCAAATCCAGATAATGCCAAAAATAGGAAGAATACAGTGCTTTCTCAAATGACTAAATACGGCTTTTTATCAGAAAAGCAAAAAGCCAAATACGATAAGAAAAAGATTAGATTAAACATTACGGAAATTGTGAAAGACGATGGTTTAGCACCCTACTTTCGTTCTATTTTAGCTAAAGAACTAAAACCTTGGTGTGAGGAAAATGATCTGAACCTCTACACAGATGGGTTAAAAATTTATACCACCATAAATAGTAAGGCTCAAAAATATGCAGAACAATCTGTAAGGGAGAATATGGTTCAAATACAAAAAAGTTTTAAAATAAGTTTGTATGGTGAATATTGGTACGATAGAAATATCAAAAAACAGCGACGCGAATTAAAAGAAAAAGGTAAGGTGCCTTTAGAAATAGAGCTTGAAAAACTAGCAAAAGAAAGCTACAGATATAAAGAAGCAATTGCAGATGGATTAACAGCAGAACAAGCGATGGCTATTATGAATAAGCCGACAAATACCATGGTTTTTGAAGGTGGTAAACAAGTGCAACGAAAACTTACTCCAATAGATTCTATAAAATCGGAAATGGAGCAATTGCACTGTGGTTTGGTGTCGATAAAACCCAAAACTGGCGAAGTAATTGCTTGGGTAGGTGGCACCAATTGGGATTTTTTTAAATACGACCATGTTTGGCAAAGTAGAAGGCAACCAGGCAGCACGTTTAAACCAATTGTATATGCTACAGCTTTAGAAAGCGGAATGTCGGCATGCACTAAAATTGTTGATCAGCCTTTAAAATATGAAACTATAATTAATGGGAAACCAGATGTTTGGGAGCCTCAAAATTCGAATAGAGGATTTAGCTATAGCCCAGTTAGTTTAAGGCGAGCATTGGCTCAATCTATAAATACTATTTCCATTCAATTAGCGGAACAGGTTGGGCCTAAAGCCGTAATAAAAACAGCCAAAAAATTTGGTATTGGTACGCAAGATTTACACGAAGATTTAAGTATAGCACTTGGTACGGGTTCCATAAGCTTATTTGAAATGGTGCAAGCCTACGGCGTTTTTGTAAACGATGGCAAGCTTAAAAAAGTACGATGGATAAATAAGATTGAAGATCATGAGGGTAGGCTAATAGAAGATTTTACTGAGAAGGTAAAAGAAGAAAGAGTGATGTCTGACTCCAATGCTTACACCATGACGTACTTTCTTAGAGGCGGAGTGGAAGAAAGTGGTGGTACATCAAGAGCTCTGTACAATTATGGTTTGGCTGATAATAATGAAATTGGCGGAAAAACTGGAACAAGTAATGACTATGCAGATGGCTGGTATGTGGGCATTACCCATGATTTAGCCACGGGTGCTTGGGTAGGAGGAAAAGATATGCGTATACATTTTGAAGGAGCACAAGGCCAAGGCGGACGAACTGGATTGCCAATAGTTGCTCGTTATTTACAATTAGTTTACAGCGATCCAAAAACAGGTGTTACGCGTGGTAAGTTCGAAAAACCTAGTGATTATGATGTAAATTTGGATTGCTATAAATACGCACCTAAAATAGACTTTTTAGACTCGCTTGAAAATCCGTTTGACAGTGCCAATGTAGATAAAATACACATCGATTTTAACGATGTAGATGAAGAGGAAGATGATGCGGAAATAGAGGATGGGCCTTAAGTAGCGGGCAGTATTTTACCAATACATTCGCCAAAGCCAACGCGTTTGCCGTCTTTTTCACACCATGCTTTTATTGTGATGGTGTCATTATCTTCTATAAAAGTACGTGTTTTTCCGTTTGCTAATGTAATTGGTTCTTTTCCTCCCCAGCTTATTTCTAGAAGACTGCCGTAGCTACCTTTTTCTTTGCCCGAAATAGTGCCACTGGCCATTAAATCGCCGACATTGACATTGCACCCATTTACTGTATGATGAGCTAATTGCTGAGCCATATTCCAATACATATATTTAAAATTACTGCGGCTAATTATACTTTCAGTATCTCCTTCAGGGGTTAAACCAACTTCTAGATTAATGTCAAAGTTTTTTTGACCGTGATATTTTAAATACGGTAGAACATCAGGATCTTGTTTTACACTTTCGCATCTAAAAGGTTCTAACGCTTCCATAGTAACAATCCATGGGGACATGGTGCTTCCAAAGTTTTTACCTAAAAACGGACCTAGTGGAACATACTCCCATTTCTGAATGTCGCGAGCACTCCAATCGTTAAAAATTACTTTGCCAAAAATGTGGTCTTCTGCATTGTCTACAGCAATAGTTTCGCTTAAGGCTGTTGGCTTGCCAATTATAAAACCCATTTCCAATTCAAGGTCCATACGCTTACTCGGTCCAAAAACAGGGGAGCTAGCGTCATCTGGCATCATTTGGCCTTTTGGCCGATGAATGTCGGTGCCACTTATAACAATGCTACTCGATCTGCCATGGTATCCCACTGGTATGTGTTTCCAATTAGGCAAAAGAGGATTGTCTGGTCTAAACATTTTACCTACGTTGGTAGCATGCTCTATACTGCTGTAAAAATCAGTGTAATCTCCCACGCGAACTGGCATAACCATGTGGGCACCTTTTCTATCTACAATACATTTATCTTTAAACTCGAACAATGTTCCTTCTGTAGTTAATTCTGTAATTAAGGTAGTTCTTACTTCACTCCATGCGTCTTTGCCACAAGCAATAAAGTCGTTTAAAACATCCGATTCGAAAACAGAGTTATCAAAATGCAAAGAGGCGAATACGCCAACCTTAGCAGCTACATTTAAATCGATTATGCTATCTCCCAGAGCCACGCCAGGAGTAGGTTTTTCGTCACGGACAAATACGCCGTAAGGCAAGTTATATATGGTGAAATCTGAGTTTTGTGGTATGTTAATCCAAGTGTTCATTGGCGTTGCTGTTTAAAGAGGGCGAAGGTAACAAACCATATTGACTTATGCCATTTCTAGGAGGGTTTAGGTTTTTGATATCTTATAACCTGAGTTCGAGTATTATTTAGGTTTCAGAACGCTAGTAAATAGTAAGGTTCAACTAAAAATTATGAAGTAATAGCGTGCTATTACAAATAATTTTTAGGAAGAAAATTGCTGTTTAGTAGCGGAACTACGTAAAACTTTTCCATAAAACCCAATAAACTGCGTTGGCTTTCCTTGTATACAAGGTCCGCCCCTCCTCGGCGGGCAGGCGTGGCGGAGCCCGCTAAATCTTCGCAAAACCGCCTTGTCTAATCCATTTTATGAAAATCTGAAACTATAAAGAATAATCGAACTCAGGTTAGTAGAACTTCCGAAATTAAACGCAGATTACGAGATCGAAATCTTTTAATAGAAGCTAATGCTCAAACCTCCAAAGCTCGCTAAAGATGCTTTATAAGAGCTGATAATCAAGCAGTATTGTAAATTGCGGCAAGTCGTTAAAGTGTTTTTATACCGCAATTTAATTTGTGAAATAATTCGAATTTCAAATTAGCTTTGCAGCGTGAAAAATAGTATCAGAATACTAGGAGTTTTTACTCTAATTGCCGCATATTGTTTGGTGGTAGGTTCTGTTACTAATACATTTCTAAGTTCCAATTATTCGGACCAAAATTCACAACAAGAACAATACTTATCTGTTTTTACAAATAGCCTGCTTAGCCATACCTCGCCATCCGAGCGTTTGGTAAAAGTGCCCAATACTTTTTCGGTAAGGAGTATCAAAAATTTGCCGCAGGCTAAATGGGGGTTAGATTATCGCATTGCTATATTATGGGAAATAACATTTACACAATGTTGTAGCGATGCAATTCTTTTCTGGATTCAGATTCGTAAGTCAGGTATTATATTTCCTTTTCATTTTTTCTGGTAGCCTTTGTCCTAAATAGTCATGCCGTTTAGCGGCTTTTGATTGAAAATTAGGAGACTTTGTGTTACACAAAGTCCAAAAAAACAGTAAAGTAAAAAAAATAAAAAAAATTATATGGATTTAGGAAGTGCCATAGTAGGAATTATATTCCTACTGCTTTGTGTTCTGCCATTTATACTGATGAGCAGAAGCAGAAAAAAAAGAGAGAAAATACTAATGCAATCATTGTCTAAAATTGCAACGGATAATAATTGCAATATATCTCAATACGAGTTGTTTGCTAACTTTGGTATAGGGGTAGATATTGAGAAACCTGCGGTATTTTTTTACCGAAAAACTGGAGAAAGCGTTAGCGAACATTACGTCGATTTGAAAGAATTCCTGAGCTGCAAGGTGTTGAATGTTAGTAGATCTTTGACATCCAAAAGTGGAAATCAAAAAGTAATTGACAAGCTGGAATTGGCGTTTACTAGTGCGGATAAGAATAAACCTCAGATTAGGTTAGAATTTTTCGATGCAAATGTAACGCCTCAACTTTTCGGAGAGTTACAATCTATCCAAAAATGGGCGATTCAATTATCAGAGCTGCTCAAGAAGAAATAATAATAGTTGTGAGCCCTGTGGTGCAAATTCACAGGGTTTTTTTTATTCCAGATTATGGGATAATAAACCGTTATATGAAAAACCGAAAAAGGTCAATCAAGATTCATCAAAAGTTATCAAAGTGCTTCTTGCCGCAGCTAGTTAGAGGTTCGCTAATGAGAATTTGACTCGTAATAGGTTGGTTATTGCGTAATACGGGTGGTTTATAGTTAGAACGTTCACGAATCAGTCTTGTGTAATATTTGCAGCGGAAGAAGCGAATAGAATTTAGTAATATTGCTTCAATAATGATGGAGCTGTGCTTCATAAGAAAACGAAAAATGAAAATTTTCAAATCCTTTACCTTCGACTCAGCTCACTTTTTACCCAATGTTCCAGACGGGCATAAATGCAAAAACGTACACGGGCATACATACCGTCTTACTGTGTTTCTTGAAGGTGAATTAGAGCCTGATCTGGAATGGGTTATAGATTTTGCTGAATTAAAGAAAGTTATAAATCCAATTTTAGATACAATAGATCATAAATTACTGAACGATATTAAAGGATTAGAGAATCCAACATGTGAAATTATAGCAATATGGCTTTGGGATAGAATAAAAGATAAAATGCCTTTGCTTACAAAAATAGAATTGTTTGAAAATACCACGTCAGGTGCTATTTATGAAGGGGTTTAAAATTATTGCCAGTGCTTTATTTTACAGACTTCTATACAAATCTAGTTAGGATATAATTTGATGTTTAGGTATCCCTAAATCCTTTTGTCTAAGTTGTATTTTTGTGTACATGCTCGCTTTGGAAAACAAAAAAAGAAATAGTCTAGACGATTCACTTGTTTTTTTAATGCCTCGAAATGAAAATAATTCAAGTAAATTGTAAAATACATAAGC
>Ga0102814_10003350_pt1 | contig 10468 bp, 7 predicted proteins | sample ColrivemetaGS741_FD_79112 | JGI IMG/M metagenome (GOLD analysis project Ga0102814, IMG submission 79112) | Estuarine microbial communities from the Columbia River estuary - Flood tide ETM metaG S.741 | ecosystem: Environmental > Aquatic > Marine > Intertidal zone > Estuary | place: USA: Columbia... | reverse complement strand
TTTATGTGGACACACTTATCAGTCCGTCCTATACCTCCAGCGTTGCCCAGGTCATCCAGTTGCCGGGAATTGCCGGGACAGAAAACAACTTATTGTTATTAGAATTTTCCAAACACGACCCCGATGACCTGGACGATATTATCGACAACTTCAAACTCATCCGTTCCGTAGATTTTGACGTGGCTATTTTGGCTAGTTCTGAACGGGGTTTTGGTCTTAAAAAAGAAATCCACATCTGGCTCACCAGCAAAGATTTTGACAACGCCAATCTGATGATTCTACTGGCGTATGTACTGCTGGGGCATAAAGACTGGGGAGAGGCCGAAATAAAGATATTCGCCCTTTATCCGGAAGCCACCTGTGAGCTGGAACGCCAGCATTTGTACCAACTGATTGAGGCTGGTCAACTGCCAATTTCTACCCAAAATATCCAGATCATTGCCCGCGACCCTAACCTGGCCACCCTCAGTGTCATCAACGAAAAATCTCGGGATGCCGATCTCACGATTCTCGGTTTCCGCGAAGAGGTTGTCAAGCACGATGGCAAAGATGTTTTCCTGGGTTATAGCAACATTGGTAACATTTTATTTGTTAATGCCGTAGAACAAAAAGACATCAAATAGCCAGGCGGACTCTTCTTCGTCTAAGTCCCGACCTGATCTATCGAATATGTCGGCCTCCTATTTGGGTAATGTCTATTTTTTCTTCATCTTGCACAGAGGGTATCAATCTTTAACAGTGGACGATAATTTATTATGAAAAATAAAACAGTGGCCGGAGTCTTGGCCCTGGTTGCAGGCTACATGGGATTACACCGCTTCTATCTCGGACAGGTAGGATTGGGTATAGGTTATATTATGCTACTTCCCATTTTTCTTATTACTGGCTTATGGTTCTTCCTTTTTATCGGTGTGATTGATGCAATCGCCCTTTTCTCCATGGATCAGGGTGCTTTTGATGCTAAATACAACAAGGATTTTGAAGGCCTACGAGATGCCCGTCATAACCGAGGCGCGCAACGCCAACAAGATCGCAACCAGCGCTACGAAGACCCTAAAAGTCGGCGCTATGAGCAAGTAGCCCCCAAACGTGCGGCGTCTCCCCAAAAAAACCTCCACCTCAAAGAGGGTAAAGCAAAATTCGTTGATTACGATTACGAAGGTGCCATCATTGAATTTAACAAGGCACTTAAGATCGACCCAAAAAGCATTCCGGCCCACTTTAACCTGGCTTGTGCGCACTCCCTGATGGAACATAAGGACAAAGCCTTTTATCACCTGGATCGGGCGGTTGCCCTTGGATTCGATGATACCGAGGTGATAAAAAACCGCGACCACCTTGCCTTTTTACGCATTCAACCAGAGTTTTTACCCTTTGAAGCCAATGGTTTCCGACTGGCAAAGCAACTAAGTACGCCTCAGGAGAACCTACTCGACAAACCAGCTCCTCCCCAGCAAACTGGACAACCAGATTTACTCGATCAGCTCCAAAAGCTGGCGAAACTCAAGGAAAAAGGATTGCTGACGGAAGAAGAATTTCAAGTGCAAAAAGAAAAGCTTTTGCGATAATCTCAAGACTATGACTGCTGAACAACTCATTTCCGATGTAATTATTCCTCTCCGCACTTCTGATACAGGGGAGGAAGCATTAGGCATTATGAGCGAATTCTATGTTCGCCACTTGCCTATTGTTAATCAGCACGAATTATTGGGATTATTGTCAGAGGACGATATTCTTGACCAAGACGCCGAAGCCGCAGTAGGCAGTTACAAGCTTAGTTTGCAGCATCCTTTTGTGCGCACCAAAGATCACCTTTACGATATTATCCGCCTCGTCGCTGATCATCAGCTCACGGCCATTCCGGTGGTGGACGAAAAACGGCACTACGTAGGGCTTATCACCGCCGAAGATCTGCTGCGCCACTTTGCCGAAAGTGGTACTTTCCGGGAGCCCGGAGGTATTATCGTGCTGGAAATGCTTCGCCAGGATTATTCCCTCGCACAATTGGCCCGGATCGTAGAGTCTGAAAACGCTGTGATCCTGAGTGCCCATGTGCAAACCTTCCAGGAATCGCCCCGCATCGAAGTTACCCTTAAGCTCAACAAACAGAATATCACTAACATCCTGGCGTCTTTTGAGCGGTTCGATTTCGTGATCAAAGCTACCTTTAATGAGGTAGAGTATATTGACAGTCTGCGCGAGCGCTACGATAGCTTCATCAGCTATTTGAATGTCTAAATCCAGGTTACAGGTTTTCGGCATTCGCCACCATGGCCCCGGTTCTGCCCGGCGCCTTTTGCAAGCATTAGAAAGCTGGCAACCCGATTGCCTCCTCGTAGAGTTCCCTGCTGACGCTCAAAAGGAATTGGAACAAATGGGCCAACTGGCCCTGGAGCCTCCGGTAGCACTGGTCGTTTATGACCAAAACAATATCCAGCAAGCCTATTACTATCCTTTTGCCCGGTTTTCACCGGAATGGCAGGCGCTACGCTGGGCCGCCAGAGAAGGAATTTCCGCGCAAGCGATTGACCTTCCGGTGGGCACGCAACTCGCCCTCAAAGATCAAAAACAACTGGAGGCAGGCAAGCAATCTCCCGGCGCCTGGCAACGCGACCCTCTGGGAGAAGTAGCTCTCCTGGCCGGCTTCACCGATCGGGAACAATGGTGGGACCTGACCTTTGAGCAAGAAACTGACGACTTTGCCCTCTTTCATGCCATCAATGAACTCATCACCACCCTTCGGGCGGAAGCGCACCACAACAGTAGGGAAACCTTGTTGCGAGAAGCTTTCATGCGACAGGCACTACGCAAAGCCATGCGCGCCGGCTTTGAACGCATCGCCATCGTCTGCGGAGCCTGGCGCAGCCCGGCGCTAATGGAGGTCGCCCGTTACAAAACCGCTGCCGACACCCAGGTACTACGTGGTTTGCCCAAGGTGAAAATAAAAGCGGCCTGGATACCCTGGAGTTACCCTCGCCTTTCCCGCGAAAATGGCTACGGAGCCGGTGTCCACTCACCCGCCTGGTACGAATTGCTCTACGACTACAACCGGGAGGCGACCATTCACTGGATGGTAAAAGCTGCCCAGTTGCTGCGCAAGGAAGGGCTGGATACTTCACCAGCGCATGCCCAGGAGGCCGTGCGCCTGGCGTACACCCTGGCGGGTATGCGCGGCCAGCGAATCCCTAATTTAGAGGATCTGCGTTCCGCCGCACTCAGTATCCTGTGCCACGGTGCGGAGGAACGACTGCTGCTGATTGAGCGCGTCCTGATGCTGGGCGAAAAAGTGGGTCAGGTACCCGAGAACGCTTCCGTGGTGCCCCTGCAAAAAGACCTCACCCAAAGCCTGAAGACCACCCGCCTGAGCAAATACTGGGGCATTACCGGCGAACAATGGCTGAAAGGCACCAAAACCAACCCACGGGGCGGCATCGACTTACGGGAAGACAATGACCTGCTCAAAAGCCAGTTGCTGCACCGCTTGCAGATCCTGGATATTCACTGGGGGAAGCAACAAGAGGTAAGCACTAACGACCTCGGTGCCTTCAAAGAACTCTGGCTACTCCATTGGCAACCAGAGTTTAGTTTAAACGTTCTGGAAGCTGCCATGTGGGGCAATTCCCTGCCGGAAGCAGCCGACAACAAACTGCGACAGCAAGACCCCACGGCCAACATCCTGCAATTATCCCAAGCGGTTCTGCTAGGCCTGAAAGCCGATTTGCGCCAGGCCGTAGAGGTCGTCACCAATCAGCTGCGCGACCGCTCGGCGCTCACCAAAGATGTACAAGAACTGCTGGCGGGGCTGCCCACCCTCATCAAGATCATCCAGTACGGTGATGCGCGCAAGACGGATGTAACGGCATTGGCCATTCTGGTAGAAGAGATTGCACCAAGGTTAGCGGCTGCGCTGCCCGCTTCGGCCATGAATATTGACGAAGAAGCTGCCCGCTTGTTGCTCAGTGATTTCTTGGCCACCCACCGTGGCTTGTGCCAGCTGGCCCTGCCTTTGCTGGATGATCACTGGTGGCCAGCAGTGGAAAAGCTGGCCAATATTCCCGGCATTGCGCCTCTGTTGAAAGGCCTCGCCACCCGCTTGCTCTTCGATCAGGAGAGGCTCGATTTGGAGACGACCAGTCAGCGCCTGGATTTTGCCCTTTCCCCCGGCAACGAACCGCTGGAGGTCACCAACTGGCTGGCTGGCTTTTTAAACGGCAGTGGCTTGTTGTTGCTCCACCACCCACCCTTGTGGCAATTGGTTGACCGCTGGGTGCAAGCCCTGCCCATGGACGAATTGGAACCTCTCCTGCCGCTCTTGCGGAGAACTTTCGCCCAATTTAGTCCGGGCGAGCGGCAGCGTATGTTGGGCCTGGTGCAGAAAGGTTACGCGCCAGAAGAAGCGCAAAAAGTAGATGAGAAAGCCGCTCCCGTAGAGGCCTCACCGCTGGCGGACGATTTGTTGGTGGCGGTTCGGGGGTGGATTATGGAGTGAGTTGTTCCTGATTTTTATTTGGGCGCATCCCTCTCCCGCTTGAGGCGGGCTCGGGTCGCTCCCTTCCGGGGTTCACTTTGTTCCGTCCCGACCTACAAAACCAAGTGTGGTTTTGTAGGTCGGGACCCTCACTAGCGTTCGTGCCCTCCAGGCAGCTTGCGCGAGGATCTCCCCTGGATAAAATGAATTATCCCTGGCACAGAGATGCAGAGCTGGTCCTCCAAAGCAAGAATTGAACGCATCTTCATTGAGTTGCCAGGCACCTTGGAGGTTCCAGGCAACAGCCCTCGCAATAAAAAGAAAAAAACCTCAATCCCCCACCACCCGCGCAATCGTCATCCCTACCAGCAAAATGATAATCAGGTAAATCAGCCCCAGGGCCGGATCGTGGCGGGCAGAATCCCAGAGGGGTTCAATTCGTTTCCAGCCAGCGGTAAACGCACCAATGACCAATAGGGTGATCAAAATCCAACGTCCTTTGCGCATGCTCTTGCAATTTAAAAGTTACGCTTGTTGCTTCTGATCTTCAGGATCAGCAAAGCCACCAGCAAAAGGATGACCGTGGCGGAGAGGAGCATGGTTTCCGTTTCTCCGAGTTGCATGTTTTCCGGTATCATACTCTACTCGTATCATTGATTGTCTGAATAATATCGCTAATTTAGCGGTTTGCTAAACCCCAACCTAGGATTTGTGGTTTGCATAGTGTAACAAAAAGACAGCAGGGCTCATTTGAAGCGCTAGATACATGGCTAAATCAGCATCACCTCTTACGGAGGACATCGACATCAAAGAAGATTTATTCAACGACGATTATATTCAGGTGATCGGTGCCGCGGAGCACAACCTGAAAAATATCAATGTGGCTATTCCACGTGATAAACTCGTAGTGATTACAGGGATCAGTGGCAGCGGAAAATCGTCCTTGGCGTTTGATACCATCTACGCCGAAGGGCAGCGCCGTTACATGGAGACCTTCTCGGCTTATGCCCGCCAGTTTATTGGCGAAATGGAACGCCCGGAAGTAGAGCAAATCACGGGCCTCAGCCCGGTGATCAGTATTGAGCAAAAAACAACGGGCCGCAACCCGCGATCTACCGTGGGTACGGTAACGGAAGTTTACGATTTCCTCCGCCTGCTGTACGCCCGGATCGGCGAAGCTTACAGCTACGAGACCGGCAAGAAGATGGTGAGCTATACCGAGGAGCAAATCATGGAGCAGATTTTCTCTGACTTCCAGGATCGCAAAATCTCGGTACTCTCTCCGCTGGTGCGTGGTCGTAAAGGGCACTACCGCGAGCTTTTTGAGCAGATGCGCAAACAGGGGTACACCAAAATGCGCATCGACGGAGAGATCACCGACCTAACGCCGGGACTACAAGTAGATCGCTACAAAGTACACGACATAGAGCTGGTGATTGATCGCCTGAAGGTGAGCGAAGAGCGGCGCGACCGCTTGGCCAGCAGCCTCCAAATCGCGCTGAAGATGGGCGGCGACCTGGTGATGATTGCCGACCACGAGGGCGATAATGTCGTAGCGTTCAGCAAAAGTTTGATGGATGCCGATAGTGGACTTTCTTACGAAGAACCTTCGCCGAATACCTTCTCTTTTAACTCACCTTACGGCTACTGTCAGGAGTGTAAAGGACTAGGCGTGGTTAACCAGGTAGACGAAGACAAGGTTATTCCCGACCGTAGCAAAAGCATCAACGAAGCGGGGATCGCACCTTTTGGGGAAGTACGGGACAACATGACCTTCAAGCAATTGCGGGCCATTGCCAAGAAATATAAGTTTAGCTTTTCGACCCCTATTGAAGAAATTCCTGCGGAAGCGCTGAAAGCCGTCCTGGAAGGTGGTGATGACAGTTTCCGGATCAATAGCAAGAGCTCCCACGACTTCTCGTACAACCTCGCCAAAGAGGGTATTGTGCCGATGTTGAAGCGTTGGTACGACAATTCTACCTCGGAAAAAATCCGCCGCTGGGCCGAAGACTTTATGACCATCAGCACCTGCCCTACTTGTGAGGGGCAGCGACTACGTAAAGAAGCCCTCCACTTTAAAATCAACGAAAAAAATATTTCTGACCTCGCCGTTTTGGACCTCGTGGCCCTCAACGAATGGATGGAAAGTGTGGACCAACACCTGAGTGATCGCCAAAAACTAATCGCCCGTGATATCATCAAAGAAATCCGGTTTCGCCTCGAGTTTTTGCTACAGGTAGGCCTCGATTACCTGAGCCTTGACCGACCCGGGCGAACCCTCTCCGGTGGAGAAGCGCAGCGGATTCGTTTAGCAACGCAGATCGGCTCACAGCTAACTGGTATCACCTATATTCTGGACGAACCGAGTATTGGCCTCCACCAGCGCGATAACCAGCGCCTGATTGAAGCACTCCGCGAACTGACCGACATTGGCAACACCGTCCTCGTAGTAGAACACGACCGCGACATCATGCTGGCCTCTGATTACCTGATCGACCTGGGGCCTGGGGCCGGACGACTAGGTGGGGACCTGGTGGCCCAAGGCATCCCCGCCGATATTGTAGCCGCTGGTAAAACAACAACGGCCCAATATTTAAGTCGCAAAAAAGACATTGAACTGCCAGAAAAACGCCGCGAAGGTTCCGGCAAATTCATGGAGCTGAAAGGCGCCACGGGTAACAACCTCCAGGATGTCAGCGTGAAAATACCGCTGGGAACTTTCACCTGTGTGACGGGCGTATCAGGTAGCGGAAAATCTACGCTGATCAACGAGACGTTGTATCCTATTCTGCGGCAGCATTTTTACCGTAGTCTTAAGCCCCCTCTTCCTTATAAATCCTTCAAAGGACTGGAACACGTAGACAAGGTCATCGAAATAGACCAGTCTCCGATCGGACGGACGCCGCGCTCCAACCCAGCGACTTACACCGGGGTTTTCACCGATATCCGCAGCTTGTTTACCAACTTGCCAGAAGCTAAAATTCGGGGTTACAAGGCCGGTCGTTTCTCCTTCAACGTGAAAGGTGGGCGGTGCGAAACTTGCCAGGGTTCGGGAATGCGCCGAATAGAAATGAACTTCCTGCCAGACGTTTACGTGGAATGCGAAACCTGCCTCGGCCGGCGCTATAATCGCGAAACGTTGGAAATCATCTACAAAGGAAAATCCATCAACGATGTCCTGGAAATGCCTGTACACGAAGCCGTGGAGTTTTTTCAACCGATCCCCAAGATCTTCCGCAAGCTAAAAACTTTGCAAGAAGTGGGGCTGGGCTACATCACGCTGGGCCAGCAAGCGACCACCCTCTCCGGCGGAGAAGCACAACGTGTGAAGCTCGCCGAAGAACTCTCGAAACGGGACACCGGAAATACGATTTACATCCTGGATGAGCCTACTACCGGCCTGCATTTTGAGGACATTCGCTACTTGCTCAAGGTACTGATGAAGCTGGTAGACAAAGGCAATACCGTGATCGTTATTGAGCACAACCTTGATGTCATCAAAGTGGCGGATCATATTATCGATATGGGCCCCGAAGGTGGTCGCCGTGGCGGTATGCTCGTAGCAAGTGGTACGCCAGAAAAGATTGCCAAGAACAAAAAGAGTCACACCGGACATCATTTGGCCATTGAGCTGGCGGAAACGATTGCGGGGGAGCAGTAAAAGTAGGGATACGGTTCGCTTTGCGAGCCTTAGAGAGCGTTCAAAATAGTGTGTCCTGGCATAGCCATCCCTTCAAAAAGAAGTTGCAGGTTTTTCATTTCCAATGATTACATATTTACCGTAAACCTAAAGAACGGCATAAAAATAAACCTGAGCCGTCGTTTTTTAAAACCCCGGCCTTCCTCCCACCGTCAATCGCTCAATTTCTTTGGGGTCAACCGTGCGTAATTGGCCGACGTAGTAATTAGGATACGAAGAATGGCGAACCATAAAGGAGTCGACTTGGGTACGGAACAAGGCGGGATCATATTGCTGCGCATTGTAGATATAATAAGTCGTGGTGTCAAATCCGCTGTAGACGCGGGGGATGATTCGGTTCATCGTTTTTTCGATATGATAGGAATTGGCGGGCTCCATGTGGGTTTCGTTAAAGACTTTCAGCTCGCGATCCTGCCAGCGATTGGCGAAAGCGACGGAAGAATCTTCGAGGTGTTGTCCTCTGCCACCCATAGCTCTCGGAGGGAGGGCCAATAGATCAAAACCTACTCGGAAGACCAGAAAAGCGGCCGCGAGAATAAAGAACTGAGCGACGGGTTGCTTCCAGTAATAATAGAGCAGCCCCCCCAATACGAGGAAGGTGCTGATGCCTTTTACATAAAGATAGGGAATGGCCTGGGTATCCTTCACAAACAAAGTAGCCATCGCTCCACCGGCCAGAAGCAGGATGAAAACTCCTCCCAAAATGTGAAATAGTTTGTCCCAATTGTCACGCTCCGCTGTGGGTGGCGGAATCATTTTTACCAGCAGGATAAAGCCCAATGGCAGGAGCATCAAAATATAGCGGGGGTAAAAATTAGGCGAAAGCCAATAGACGGTCAGGTTGACAAAAAGGGCATAAATGCAAAACCTTAGGAAAAAATAGCCTTGCAAGCGCTCCCGGTTTTTCTTTTTCACCAATAAATACAAAAGCAAGGTCCACGGCAGGAAATGGTAAAATAGCTCCACTGGAAAATTAAGGATGTGCTTAATGGTGTCTCCCCAACTGTAAGCAACGGCAGTACGTTTGCCAGACTCGACAAAGAGCGCCTGGAAAACATTTTCCAGACTGTTGTACTGATTATAAGCCAGGTAATAACCGGCCAGTATCATTACCGCCAAAAGCCCACTGCTGATATGTGCCACGGAGAACAAGCGTTTCCATTCCTTTTTCAGAATCAGATAGGTCAGCAAAGTGAGCCCCTGAAAAACAATCGCGGGGAGTCCTTTGAGCATGAAGGCGACCACCATTAACATATAGGAAAATAGAAACATTAGGTTCCAGCGTTCCCGCTCGCCCTGGTGGTAGATGACCATGATGAGCCCAAAAGTGACCCAGGAAAAACAAATATCGATCAGCCCCAGGAGCGATTCCCAGAAAAGGATACGCCCGCAGGTAAGCAGCAACAAGGCTACCAGAAAAGAGCGCTCAAAGCTCATGTGGCGGCGACAAACACGGTAGACCGTCCCCGCAAAACCCAGCAGACAAAGGACCATGGGCAGGCGTGCCGCCCATTCGCTAGCTCCTCCGTGGAGATAAAACGACAAGGCCAGTATCCAATTCCAGAGCGGAGGTTTATTGTAGTAATAATCGCCGTGGAGCGTGGGGGTGATGTAGTTGCCACTCCAGAGCATTTCCAGAGCCACCACGGAGCGATTGCCCTCGTCGTCAATAAAGGGCTGCACGCCCAGGTTGAGCAGAAATGCTACGGGAATAAGGAGTAAGAGGAACCAGAATAGCCAGCGGGGTAGTTGCACTTCTTTACGTATCTTTGGATAATTTACAAAAGTACGGATTCGCGGGGAATCAATTTGTAAAGTACAGCATACCGCAAATAAATCAATGGAGCAGCCATACGTAAGTTTTTTCAGGAGGATATGCCGGGCATGGTGCCTGTTGGCCCTGATTACCGGAGCTTTGGCCATAGCCTGTGAGGCTGAGCACCCGCAAAACGAGCAAGACGAAACGGCTTCATCGATGGTTATGGAAGTCGCGCAGTTGGATACTTTACCCCAACCTCCGGCACCCTCCCGGCCCGATACCTTTGATTACGATACGACCGAGTGGATGGAGCTGATCTATCTGGACAGTACCATCCAGTTGGATTTGCGCTACGCCACCGAAAATAATTTTGTGGGGCAAGTTATGTATGATTGCCCCAGATGTTTCTTGCGCCCCGCCGCCGCGCGGGCAATCGCTGCTGCACATCAAGAGTTGGCCGGCGAAGGCCTGGGCTTGAAGATGTACGACTGCTACCGCCCCCGCGATGTGCAGTGGAAACTTTGGGAAATTTTTCCCCAAC
>Ga0102814_10003349_pt1 | contig 10472 bp, 7 predicted proteins | sample ColrivemetaGS741_FD_79112 | JGI IMG/M metagenome (GOLD analysis project Ga0102814, IMG submission 79112) | Estuarine microbial communities from the Columbia River estuary - Flood tide ETM metaG S.741 | ecosystem: Environmental > Aquatic > Marine > Intertidal zone > Estuary | place: USA: Columbia... | reverse complement strand
GGGTTGGTGAAGAAGTCCACATAATGTTTGAGCGAGAACCCTTCGGGATCAAGCGCCAGCATCTCGGAGGTGAAGGTGAAGAAATCCTGCGCGTTGAACGAGAGCGGAATAATCACCGCAATCGGGAACATCAGGAAGAAAAAGATCAGCCCGCACAAGATCCGGAACGCGTAGTGCCAGACCCGTTGCAGCGGCGAAGCATAACTTGGAAGCGCCATTGTCCGTTACCCCAGCTTTACGTTGTCGATGCCGACAATCTTGTCATAGACCCAATACAGGATCAGAACCGCAACCAACAGGATCGTGCCCAAAGCACCCACAAGTCCCCAGTTGCCCGAGACGTTCCACTGATGCGCGATCCGGTTCGAGATGAACATCCCCGACGGACCACCGACCAGTTCCGGCGTGATGTAGTAGCCGACCGCCATAATGAAGACGAGGATCGCGCCTGCCCCGATGCCCGGCACCGATTGCGGGAAATACACGCGCCAGAACGCGGTCCAGTCATTCGCACCCAGTGATTTGGCAGCCCGCACATAGGTTGGCGGGATGGTCTTCATCACCGAATACAACGGCAGGATCATGAACGGCAGCAGGATATGCGTCATCGCGATGACGACGCCGAATTTGTTGTTGATCATCGTCAATCGATTGTCATCCGCGACAATCCCGACCCAGACGAGCAACTGATTGATCACACCTTGTTCTTGTAACAACACCTTCCATGACGATGTTCGCACGAGAAGCGACGTCCAGAACGGCAGCAGAACCATGATCAGGAGAATATTCGCATAGCGCTCTTTGACATTGGCCAACATGAAGGCGACCGGGTAGCCCAACACCAGGGTCAGGAAACAGATCAGCCCGCTCATCCAAGCCGTCCGCCAGAACAGCATCAGGTGTAGCGATTGGTTGTCCGGCAAGGGCTCAATATGCCCGGTGACCATCGTCAAATCGACCGCCGCCAGATAATAGCCAATAGTATAGGGCGACGAATACGCTTTGAGCGCACGCCAGTTCGCGATGTCGCCCCACCCGGAGTGAAGCTCGATCATCTGGTCACGAAACGGGCCATCGGTCTCTAGATCCCAGGTTCTGACCGAGCGCTGTGCGCGTCGAACCATCGTGGTGAAACCGGCGCTCTCAAAATTCATGCGGCGGGCGAAATTCAGCGCGGTCCGATTCTCTGCAGCGATTTGCAGGTCGGTGACCAGCGCAAGAAACACCTCTTCCGACGGTAATTCAGTGCTGTCCACATCCCAATCGTCCAACTGAACGATGGTCTGCGGCAGGATTTCCATCATGATGTCGTTCTCGACCGAACGCGACAACATCGACCCGATGGGGAACAAAAAGCCGATGACGATGAACGCCAACAGCGGAGTAATCAGCAACAACGCCCGGATTTTCTGACGCCGAAGCGCGCGCGCAAGGCTACGCTTGAGCGGTTCACCACCACGCAAATCTAAGCTGTCGGTATCCGTTGCCTGCGTCGTCATGCGATTATCCCCGAGCCTGCCATGTCCCGATACCGGGACCTTTCGTCATGGAAACGGAGCGGCCCGATAAACAGGCCGCTCCGATCAGTCGATTATTGTGCGAGCCACGCTTGGAAACGTGCGTCGATTTCGTCGCGGTAGTCAGCCCACCACAGGTAGTTGGTGACGAAAGCGCCGTCCATGTTGGCCGGATCGGTTGGCATGTGCGGAGCCATCTCGATGCCCAGCGTTTCGTGGGTGCTGACCAGAGCTGCCGAAGACGCACGAGCCGGACCGTAGGAAATGTACTTTGCCTGATCCGCAAGGCGCTGCGTATCGGTGGCGAAGTACAGGTAGTCCATGACGCGTGCCAGACGGTCCTCAGGCAGACCAGCGGGAACGACCCAGCCGTCGATGTCGAGCATCTGGTGGCCCCAAGCCATACCAATCGGCTGATCCTGCTCGGCAATTGCCGAGAACAAGCGACCGTTATAGGCCGATGCCATGAAGACTTCGCCGTCAGCCAACAGCTGGGGAGGCTCTGCAGACGCCGACCACCAAATGGTCTGGTCCTTGATGGTGTCGAGCATCGCAAACGCGCGATCCAGACCCTCTGGGGTTTCCAGCGCGGCGTAAACGTCTTCGTAAGGCACGCCGTCACACAGCAGAGCCCACTCCATGTTTCCGACCGGACGACGGTTCAGCGCGCGGCGGCCCGGATAGGTATCCATGTCGAAGACAGCGCAAGCATCGGTTGGTGCTGCAACGCCCTCAGGAACCATGTCGGTACGGTAGCCGAAGGTGGTCGAGAAGGTGATTTGCGGAATGAAGCACTCCGAAACGATGAAGTCACCAAAGTCAGCGCTTGCCGACGTGCCATCGGGAGCAGCAGCCAGAACCGCGTCATGGTCGATCGGCATTGCCAGACCTTCGTCGCACAAACGCAGAGCGTCAGCGGCTTCGGCGTCGACCAGATCCCAGGTCAGGTTGTTGGCTTCGTCCATCGCACGCAGACGAGCAACACCATCAGCCGCGCTTTCGTCGGTGATGATGGTCAGGCCTTCGTTCATCGCCATGTAAGGCGTGTGATACGCGTTAACCTGCGACGCCTGATAGGCACCACCCCACGACACGATGGTCATTTCGTTGGCCATATGGCCGCCAGCCGTTGCGCTACCGACGGTCAGCGCAAAAACGCCAGCAGCGCCTTTGAGTACGGATTTCAGTTTCATTTGTAACTCCCAAGTCGAACTTGCCCACAACTAGTCTTGGGTGCTGCCCTGCAGGCACAGGCAGCACGGTGCCGCGGCGTCGCGCTTTATGCGTCGAGCGCGCGGCAATCTTCTGGGCGCCAACCAATGCGGATTTTGTCACCCGCATGCAGTCGGTTCTGATCCTGAGCATTGCGATACTTCATGACAAAGTCGTCTTGCCCAGCAACCCGCAAGCGCGTGCGGAATGTGTCGCCCATATAAATGAATTCCAAAACCTCGGCCTCGATCAGATGCGAATCGGGGGCCAGACGCTCAGGGTTGGATTCGACGCGCTCAGGCCGGATAGAAACCCGAGTGCGCTCACCAGCTTTGCTCACGTTGACGGGCTGCGCATCAACGATGGTCCCATCCTCGAGGCGCACGGTGCAGCGGTCGCCATTGATGGTCTCAACGACCCCATCCAGCTTGTTATTCTCGCCGATAAACTGCGCGACAAAGCTGTTTTCGGGACGCTCATAGAGGTCCTCAGGCGGGGCCAATTGTTGAATGCGACCGTCGTTGAATACAGCCACACGGTCAGACATGGTCAAGGCTTCGGTCTGGTCGTGCGTCACGTAAACCGTGGTAATACCCAGTTCATGCGCCAAACGTGTGATTTCGAACTGCATGTGTTCGCGCAATTGCTTGTCCAATGCGCCGAGCGGCTCGTCCATCAGGACGAGTTCAGGTTCGAACACCAAGGCACGGGCCAAAGCGACACGCTGCTGCTGGCCACCCGAAAGCTGGGCCGGGCGACGGTTCACGAATTCGCCCATCTGCACCATATCAAGCGCGCGCTTGATCTTGGCTTCGCGGTCCGATTTTCCCATGCCGCGCACTTCCAGCGGGAACCCGAGGTTCTCGCCAATCGTCATGTGCGGAAAAAGTGCATAGTTTTGGAAAACCATCCCGATCCCACGCTTGTGCGGTGGAATGTTATTGATCGGTTTCCCGTTAAGCCGGATGTCACCATGCGTCGCAGTCTCGAATCCTGCCAGCATCATAAGGCAAGTGGTCTTGCCCGATCCCGATGGCCCCAACATAGTCAGGAACTCACCCTTGGGCATGCTCAGATTCAAGTCTTTGACGACCAAGTTAACGCCATCATAGCTTTTCTGCACGCGGTCAAATACGACAAATTCGTCGGCGCGGTCAGTTGACACCAGTCATTCCCCCTGCTGGACAGCACTATTGTTTTTCTTTGAGCCAAGTAAATCTAGGCCCTTAGCTGAATTCAAGGGGATATCAGAGATCACCGCGGTTACGATAGCTAAAGGCGACATCTGCCCTGCGGATCGCGCCCTGTTCAGGACAATCGCCTAAGAATTGACCAATGCGCAGAAAAATGTCCCGCGAACATGCGTGTGAACAGTCTAGGGGCCCCAAGCAGGGGTTGTTTCTTTTCTCGAAGGGAAAATGGTGCGGTCGAGAAGACTCGAACTTCCACGGGGGTTAGCCCACAGCGACCTCAACGCTGCGCGTCTACCAATTCCGCCACGACCGCACTTGGATTGGTGCGCTGCTCTTAGCGGGTTCAATTCAGGATGTGAAGGGGAAAAAACATTCCCCGACCGCATGACGGTCGGGGAATGAATTTTTGTCGGCATCGCAAGGCCGTACGCGGGTTACTTCGACGCGGGCGCCGTTGTGGTGGCGGGCACTGGCAGACGCAGTCCGCCGCCCACCGCGCCATCTACTGCCGCGAGAATGAGTGCGTTACGAGACATCGGACCGGGTGTGAACGAAACCTCGGTCATCGCGACGCCCGCACTTGGGAGGCTGGCACGGAGCCATTCGGCCGCAAGATCGCGCTGTTCGGCAGCACCAATGCCCTGCATCAGGTGATGACCCGGCAATTCGCCATAGCTTGATTCACCCAAGGTCACCAAAACCAGCGCCGAGCCGACGGCAACGGTCATATTGTCGGTCAAATAGCCGCTGGACAGGCAAATCCGCGCTGTTCCGGCCAGATCGGTCGAGGTCATGCCCGAATTCAGAACAAACTGCATGACCCCCTGCAGAACCAAATTACGCGGCTGCAGCGATAGCGCGGCAACATGCGTTTGCAGCAACGGCTCAAGCGACTGACACTGTTGCGCAATGCTTTGCGGCGTTGCCCCAGGAAGCTGCGCGACCAAGGCTTCGCCCTCGGCAATCGCATAGCTGCGGGCGAGGCAGAATTGCTCATTCAGCGCAAACACCGGGTCCGTCATCGTGCCCAATTCCGTATACCCGCCATTGGACGAGGTCACCAAAGCCACTCGGTTGCAATGCGACGCCAGTGACACCGTCGCCCCCCCGCCGCCGACGCTTTGACCGTTAAAGAAATTCGGAACGGCGGGCGCTGCGGTCGTGGTGACGGCAGGTTGTTGAACTTGCGGCTGCGGTGCCACGGCCTCGACCACCGGTTCGCGCGACACGCCCAGCATTTCATCGCGCACAACACCCAGCAGCCCACGAATGCCATTCGGATGATTGGCGGCGACCTGGGTCACTTGCGGCCCACCATAGAGCGCCCGCTGATGCGCGGTGATCAGCACCTGACGCTCAAACTCGCTGAGATGACCCGTCGAAGGGAAGCCCAGATAGGCTTGATACTGCGAAATACCCGCACGGGATTGCCGCCCCAGCACGCCATCTGGTGCACCAACATTGAAATAGAAATGGTTCAGGGCGGTTTGAACATCGCGCGCCAATTGCCGAGAGGCGTTTGAGACTCGCGGCGTTGTTGCACGGGGGCGGCGGTCATTGCGGTCATGGATCGCGCCAACGATCACGCCCCCCACGATCCCTCCAACAATCGCATCGCCCAAATCTGCGCTTGCACGTCCAACGCTTGTGGAAAACAGCGCGGCTGCCAATGCCGTTGTGGTGATAATCTTGCGGTTCATGAAAGACTCCCGATTATAAAATACAACCATATTGCGAATTACGGTAGCGCGGCTGGTGATTCGGACCAAGGCTGAATGCCGCCGCGCGCCATAAGGGTGCGGGTTGATTGACTGTATAAATACTGTCGTTAGGGTGCGCCCAAAGGTTCAAAGAAAAGATAAACACTATGGAATGGACGGTTTTGCCGGGGCTTCAACCCTATGCGGAAACGCTGGCCGCAATGGAGCAGCGCGTTGCGGATATTGCCGCCGGGACTGCGGATGAGGCCGTGTGGTTACTAGAGCATCCGCCGTTATATACCTCCGGGACTTCGGCCAAACCCGCCGATTTGACGGACCCTGATCGCTTTCCGGTGTTCACGGCGGGGCGCGGCGGGCAATACACCTATCATGGGCCCGGTCAGCGGGTGGCCTATACGATGCTCGACCTCAACAAACGCGGGCGCGACGTGCGCTGTTTTGTGAATACCCTAGAAGATTGGGTTATTCGCACCCTGAGCGAGTTTAATGTCACAGGCGAACGGCGCAGCGGACGGGTTGGGGTTTGGGTCACACGGCCCGACAAACCCGCCAACCCGGACGGATCCGTGCGCGAAGATAAAATCGCCGCGATTGGTGTGAAACTGCGCCGTTGGGTCAGTTTTCATGGCATTTCCATCAACGTCGAGCCGGACCTCACTCATTTCGACGGAATCGTTCCCTGCGGCATCCGTGACCATGGGGTGACCTCGCTGGTCGATCTGGGCCTGCCGGTCACCATGTCCGATCTGGATGTCGCCCTGCGCCACCAATTCGATGTGGCCTTTGGCGACGGTCAGCTTACGCCGCCCGAATAACCCGTCCCAACCGCGCGATCCCTTCCTTGATCATCGCTTCGTCGGCGCAGGAAAACGCCAAACGCAGCGTGTTGCGGTTCGACCCGTCGGCAAAGAACGCGGCCCCCGGAACAAACGCAACCTTTTCTGTTTTCAGCGATTTCGCCAGCAAATCGGCCCCGTCGAGATGCGCGGGCAGTGTCAGCCACACGAACATCCCCCCTTCGGGCTTTGCCCACCGCACCCCCTCAGGCATGTGCTCTGACAACGCGGCCAGCATCACGTCACGGCGGTGCGAATAGGCCGTCCGCAAGCCCGCAACATGATCATCGAACAGCGCGCGCGCGACATGGTTGACGGCAATTTGGTTTAGCGAGGGGGAATGCAGGTCTGCCGCTTGTTTCATCAAGACCAGCCGTGCGATCACGGGCTTGGCCCCGCACACCCAACCCACGCGCAGCCCCGGTGACAGCGTTTTCGAGAACGACCCGCAATAGATCGTGCGACAGGCCTCGATATCGCCCTTACGCGCAATTTCTAACGCCTGAATTGGCTCAACGGGCTCACCGTCATACCGAAGCGCTTGATAGGCCGCGTCCTCGATCACGGCGATGTCGAGCGTGTCGGCCAAATCAAGAACCGCTTCGCGCGCAGAAAGCCCCAAGGTTTCACCCGTTGGATTGGCAAAATCTGCAGTGACATAGGCAAATTTCACGCGCCCGCCTTGCTCCGTCGCAGCCTTAGCAAAGTCGGCTGCCACGTCGGCGACGGGGCGGTTGCTGGCTGGGTTCAAACGATCAAAACGCGGCTGATAGGCATTGAAGGCCCCCAACGCGCCCATATAGGTTGGCCACGTTACCAGCGCCGTATCACGCGGATCGATCAACAGCTTGCCCAAGTAATCCAAGGCTTGCTGCGATCCTGAGGTGATGAGGATGTTGTCCACATCGCAAGGCACGCCCATCGCCGCCATGTAATCGACAAGCCAAGCGCGCAGGGGCCGGTAGCCTTCTGAAACCGAGTATTGCAACGCGATCCCAGCCGAGGGGCCCGTCAGGGCCGCGTCCATCGCGTCGCGGAAAGCCTGCGTCGGAAACAAGGCCGGGTCCGGGATGCCGCCTGCGAATGAGATAATCTCGGGCTGGTCCAAAAGTTTCAAAAGCTCGCGGATTTCGGATGCTTTCATGCGTCCAGTGCGCTCTGCGAGCACGCTTTGCCAATCCATTCTCAATCCTCCCGGTCATCGCGCCACAACTGGAGGGCCTCAATTCCCGATGTATGTCAATAATACTGACCATTTATTTCACGCAAAACCCATGAAATGTGATCAAAACCCACCGCGACAGCGTCCCCAAGCAGTCGTGAGGTAAGCCAAAAACCGATTCGCGCAGGGGCATATCGCGCGTGCTTTGACTTGCATCAACTTTTTACGGCCTGCGACAACTCGGGCGTTGCCGCCGCGCCCACAGCATTCTAGAACGGACACAGGGTTCTGTCTGGGTCTTTAAGATTCCAGCAGGCAAATACGTGTAATAAAAAGATCGCTAGGGAACGGGAGCAACGAATGGCCAACGCAGCCGCTCACGGACACGAGGACAACCGCGGGTTCTTTACCCGCTGGTTCATGTCCACGAACCACAAAGACATCGGTATTCTATACCTCTTCACAGCCGGGATCGTCGGCTTTGTCGCGGTGGCATTTACCGTTTATATGCGCTTGGAGCTGATGAATCCGGGCGTGCAATATATGTGCGCCGAAGGCTTTATGGCCGAGGACTGCACACCCAATGGCCACCTGTGGAACGTGCTGGTCACCGCCCACGGCGTGTTGATGATGTTCTTCGTCGTCATCCCGGCGCTGTTCGGTGGCTTTGGCAACTACTTCATGCCGCTGCACATTGGCGCGCCAGACATGGCGTTTCCGCGTCTGAACAACCTGTCCTACTGGCTGTATGTCGCGGGCGCATCACTGGGCGTTTGCTCGTTGTTTGCGCCGGGTGGCGGTGGCGATCTGGGCTCGGGCGTCGGAGTTGGCTGGGTTCTGTACCCACCGCTTTCGACCACCTATGAGGCCGGATTCGCGATGGATTTCGCCATTTTCGCGGTTCACTTGTCGGGTGCATCGTCGATCTTGGGCGCGATCAACATCATCACCACCTTCCTGAACATGCGCGCACCGGGCATGACCCTGCACAAAGTGCCGCTGTTTGCGTGGTCGATCTTTGTCACGGCTTGGATGATCTTGCTGGCGCTGCCGGTTCTGGCGGGTGCTATCACCATGCTGCTAACCGACCGTAATTTCGGCACGACCTTCTTTGACCCGGCTGGCGGCGGTGATCCGATCCTGTATCAGCACATCTTGTGGTTCTTCGGCCACCCAGAAGTGTATATCATCATCGTTCCGGGCTTCGGCATTATCAGCCACGTCATTGCAACCTTCTCGCGCAAGCCGATCTTTGGCTATTTGCCGATGGTCTACGCGATGATCGCGATTGCGGTTCTGGGCTTTGTCGTCTGGGCGCACCACATGTACACGGTGGGGATGTCGCTGACGCAGCAGACCTATTTCATGCTGGCCACGATGACGATTGCGGTGCCGACTGGGGTGAAAATCTTCAGTTGGATCGCGACGATGTGGCGAGGGTCGCTAACCTTCGAGACCCCCATGCTCTGGGCCTTCGGCTTCTTGTTCCTGTTCACCGTTGGCGGCGTGACCGGCATCGTGTTGTCGCAGGCACCGCTGGATCGCACCTATCACGACACCTACTATGTGGTCGCGCACTTCCATTATGTGATGTCGCTGGGCGCGGTGTTTGCACTGTACGCAGGCATCTATTTCTGGATCGGCAAGATGTCTGGGCGTCAGTATCCTGAATGGGCTGGCAAGGTGCACTTCTGGGCAATGTTCATCGGCGCCAACCTGACCTTCTTCCCACAGCACTTCTTGGGTCGTCAGGGCATGCCACGTCGTTATATCGACTATCCAGAAGCCTTTGCGCAGTGGAACTTCGTCAGTTCAATGGGCGCCTTCCTGTCCTTCGCATCGTTCTTGTTCTTCTTGGGCGTGATCTACTACACGCTGACGCGCGGCAAGCGCATCACCGAGAACAACTACTGGAATGAGCACGCGGATACGCTGGAATGGACCCTGCCGTGCCCACCACCAGAGCACACCTTCGAGCAACTGCCGAAGCGTGAAGACTGGGATCACGGCCACGCCCACTAAGGCGAGAAACTCTCAAAGGCCCCGGCACCTCGCCGGGGCCTTTTTCGTTAGACAAACCATTGAGGGTCTATGCCTGCGGCGGCAATACTCTCACCCGGCTTCGCGCGCACCGCAGTAAAGCTGGTACGGTCGCCGGGTTGCGTAGCGCACAGATTTGGTCGTAATCCACTCGAAATCCGCCTGAAAACCGCGTGATTGCCACGACATAAAGCGCAACGAACAACCGCGAAACCACGGCATCAAGGAGCCAGCATGCTGACAATCTGGGGACGGTTCGATTCGTCTAACGTTCAGGCGCTCATGTGGTGCATCGGGGAATTGGGCTTAGCCCACCGGCGGATCGACGTAGGGGAACGATTTGGCGGCACCAAGACGCCGGAGTTCTTGGCCATGAACCCGAATGGAACGATCCCGGTTTTGCGTGACGGCGACGGCCCCGCCCTGTGGGAAACCGGGGCAATTCTGCGGTATTTGGGGACCCAATATGCCCCCGACGCGTTCTGGCCCACCGCCCCCCAAGACCGCGCCCAAGTGGACCGCTGGGCCGAATGGGCCAAAATCAACGTCGCCATGAAATTTACGGCGCCTGTGTTTTGGCGCGTTGCCCGCACGCCAGAGCCACAGCGCGACCAACCAGCGATCACAGCGGCGCTGGAGACCCTCAATCACGCACTGATCATCGCCGAGGCACACCTGTCAAAGCACATCTTCTTAGCCTGCGACACGCTGACCCTTGCCGATATCCAGTTCGGGCATATCCTGTATCGGTATTTTGACATCTCCATAGACCGTATGCCCCTGCCCCATCT
>Ga0102814_10003347_pt1 | contig 10477 bp, 6 predicted proteins | sample ColrivemetaGS741_FD_79112 | JGI IMG/M metagenome (GOLD analysis project Ga0102814, IMG submission 79112) | Estuarine microbial communities from the Columbia River estuary - Flood tide ETM metaG S.741 | ecosystem: Environmental > Aquatic > Marine > Intertidal zone > Estuary | place: USA: Columbia... | reverse complement strand
TTAACAATTTGCAATCCTCCTTTTCATTCATCCATAACTGAAGCGGTAAAGGGAACCCAGCGAAAAAATAAAAATTTAACTGGAAAAAAAATAACCGAGACAAATCTTAAACTTTCAGGAGTCAATAAAGAACTTGTTTGTGAAGGTGGAGAGATTCAATTCATCAAACAGATGATTAAAGAGAGTTTAAACTTTTCTACCAACTGTTTTTGGTTTTCAACGCTTGTTTCAAAACAGTCTAATTTAAAAGGGATTTACAAACTTTTAGAACGAATGAAACCTACCGCAGTTAAAACAATTCCTATTGGAACAGGTAACAAATCTACCCGCATAGTTGCCTGGACATTCTTAACAAATGAAGAACAAAAAGAATGGAGAGATTCCAGATGGAAAAAATAAAATTCATTTTAATTTACTACTAAAAAAATCAAGAATGATTATCGATGTACACACTCATGTAAATAACTATCATGAGGAAAAAATAACCTCGTTAGATGACAGTTTAAATCTTCTAATCGAAACAATGAAAGAAAACAAAGTGGATTATTCATTAGTTCTCTCATCGTACAAAGTAAATCCAAATAGACCAAGCACAAAAGAAATTGTTGAAGCAATCGCAGGTAAACCAAATTTAGGAGTAGTTGCTGGTGTTAGTTATTTACACTACAATCATCGAGACATTAGAGAAATTGGTGAGTATTTAGAGCAAGGTCTAATCAAAGCACTAAAATTTTATCCTGGTTATGAGCCATTTTATCCAAATGACAGTCGGTTAAAAGTTTGGTATGAAATGGCAATTGAATATGATGTGCCTGTAATGTTTCATTCTGGTGACACATATGCTCCAAATGGAAAAGTGAAATATTCCCACCCGATTCATATTGATGACTTAGCAGTTGATTATCCAGCTTTGAAAATCGTTATTTGTCATGTCGGAAACCCTTGGATAAAAGACTGTATGGAAGTTGTTTACAAAAACAAAAATGTTTACGCAGATGTCTCTGGGTTGGTATTAGGAGATTTTTCAGAGAAATTTGAGAAATATGTGAAAAATGAAATCGAAGAAATGATAACATATGCTGGTGACCCTAAATATTTACTTTACGGGACCGATTGGCCAATTTCAAATATGAAATCGTATTTGAAATTTATGGCTCAGCTTGACATAACAGAAAATAAAAAGGAGCTTATTATGTGGGAAAATGCGGCTAAACTTTACAAAATAGATATTGAAGAATTAAAGGCATTAAAAATTCAATAACTAATGAGCTTTAAAAGTATCAATCCATTTAGTAATCAATTGGTCAATACTTATGAGGAATTTTCAGATGCAGCTATTTTAAACGCGATTGAAAATACGTCAAAAGCAAAGCCAATCTGGAAAAAAACAACACTTAATCATCGAATTGAGATTATTAATGAAGTAGCAAATATACTTCGCGCTAATGAGGAGGGATTTGCAAAAATGATAACGCTCGAAATGGGGAAACCGATTAGAGAGTCTAGAAGTGAAATCAAAAAATGTGAATGGCTCTGTCGTTATTACACCGAGAATGCAGTCGAATTTCTTTCGAGTGAATTGATTGAAACTGATGCATCAAAAAGCTTCATTCAAAATGATCCGCTAGGTTGTATTTTGGGCATAATGCCATGGAATTTTCCTTTTTGGCAAACCTTTAGATTTACTATTCCTGCCCTACTTGCAGGAAACACAGTCTTGTTAAAACATGCTCCAAATGTATTCGGTTGTGCCACACAAATTGAAGAACTATTTTTAAATGCGGATTTACCTAAAGGGGTATTCCAAAACTTAATCATTCATCATAATAGAGTAGAAAACCTTATTGCCAATGACATCATTTCTGCGGTAACATTTACAGGTAGTGAAAAAGCAGGTGCGATTATTGGCTCTCTTGCCGGTAAATATTTAAAAAAGTCGGTTTTAGAATTGGGAGGGAGTAACGCTTTTATTGTTTGCGCTGATGCGAATATTGATTTAGCTGTTAGTAAGGCTATAACAGGTCGATTTTTAAATGGCGGTCAAAGTTGTATTGCTGCCAAACGTTTCATTGTTTCAGAAGAAGTATACAATGAATTTACAACAAAATTAGTAGCTCAAGTTAAATCCCTTAATACAGGAAACCCTTTTGATGAGTCGACTGATATAGGTCCATTAGCACGCATTGATTTAGCACAAAATCTTCAAGAACAAATTCAAAAATCTGTCGCAATGGGCGCAGAAATTATTTATGGAGGCTATCAATCTGGAGCCTATCATGAACCAACAATACTTGTTGATGTATCGAATGACATGCCTGTTTTTAAAGAAGAAACATTTGGTCCAGTTGCTGTTGTTATAAAAGTAAATAGCATAGAAGAGTCTTTAAACCTTTCGGAAGACTCAAAGTACGGATTAGGTGTAAGCATTTTCACATCTAACATTGAAAAAGCAGAAGAAATGGCTTCAGAAGTCTCAGACGGAGCATGTTTTATCAATGAATTTGTAAAATCAGACCCTAGACTGCCCTTTGGCGGAACGAAAAAATCTGGTTACGGAAGAGAATTAGGAAAGGACGGTATGCTAGAGTTTGTAAATCGAAAAACAATCTATATTGATAAGGTCTAATCGCTAAAATCAGAAAGTCATTTTTTTTTTCACTCTTTTGAGCAAGTTATTTTATTAATTGGTCACTAAAATTATAACAACAGTCAATTCCATCCATTTAATAAAAATGATAAGCTATATGAAACTTCTAAACACCTTCTCAATCCTTTTTACGCTCACAGCAATTTCAAATACGAACATTGGAATTAGTCAGAATGAATCAACAAATCCAATTTTGGAAAAGAATTATTGGGAATCATACTCAATTGAAGATAAAGACTTTGGCACAAAGACATATGTTACCTTAACAAAGGTGTATCGAAAAATGACAACTAACGCATTGCCAAATCATGAAACGGGTCAATTCCCAAATGTAGGTAACCCAAATAAGATTACAGCACAAAATCTCACCTATGAAATTCCACTAAACCCAAAATTAAGTGGGAAATCAAATTGGGTACGTGAACCAGGTGTAGCATTGAATGGTGTTAAATTTGAACCAGAAACTGCAGAACGTTTTGTTTGTGAAACAGGAGAAGTATATCGAATTGAGGCCTTTCAAGAATTACTAGATTTAGGTTTAGATCAAAACAATGCTCACGTTCAACCTACTGGAGCTTACCATTATCATGGAATTCCCACCGGTTTAATTAATTCATTGAATCCAAAAGACGACATTGTACATGTTGGATTTGCGATGGATGGATTTCCAATCTATTACTCACAAAGTGGACAATACAAGCCAAGTTTTCAACTATCTGAAAAATTAAGAACGGGTGATGCTTGTTCGTATAAAAATCCGCATCAAAACCTAGAATTGGATTTAAATGACTCAGCTCCAGATGGAATTTTTGTTTCAGATTGGGTATTCATTGAAGGTCTAGGCGACTTAGATGAATGTAATGGTACACTTTTAAATGGAAGCTACGTTTATTTCGTTACCGATGAATATCCTTATATGAGTCGCTGTTTAAAAGGTATATTTAAAGAAGAATCGCGACCAGGACCACCTCCAAATCATCGACACGCGCCAAATCACCACATGCCACACCTCGAAAAAACTAAATCCTATTTCCCTTTTTTCGAAAGTATATTGCATCAACATAGACCAAAAACTTCATCGATAGACTATTAACTTGAGGTTGATCGAACAAAGTTTCAAAAGTTTGGAAATAGCTACTATCGAGAGCATCCTTGGAAAGGAACAAATTGTTTTTATAAACAATTCTCAATTCACTTCCTGGAACAAAAACCCATCGATAATTAACATCTAATGTGAACGCATTATAACTCGTATTGTGCTGCGATGTTCCGTCAGGATTTAAAGGGTTATAATTTGATTCTGAACGCAAGCCTCCATCAATCAATTCTGAAAAAGAGGAATAATCAACTTGTTGCCAATAATGTCTTAAACGTAAATCAACCCCCATTCGTTTTGTGAAAATAAATTCTGATCGAAGTGTATTCTCAACCACAGTTCGATTGCGCGTACCTAGGATAATTTCATCAGCATAATTATCATCCAAGGTTGATACATAACCAAAATCATTCTCAAATAAATCAAATCCCATTTCAAAGACAACGAACATTCGATCTGAAACACGGATTCTAGGACTAATATTTACGCCAAAATTACGTTGATTTGTTCCGAAAAAACCAGAAATATTTGGTCTAAAATCTAACGCAAAACGCTTGCTATAATCGCTAGAGTAAAATCCTCCAAATCTCCAACTAGGATTAAAACGCACTTCTTTACCAAAAGTCCTAGATTCAAAATGATTGACTGTACCAAAAGGTGAAATCCCACCATTTAAGCCACATGTCAAAAAGTTTTTCATGGTTCCTGCAATATTCCCTCCAATACCGTAAGAGCTAAACAATTGCGGACGATATAACTCTTCATAGTATGTATTCACATTGGCCCAAGTTCTTAAAAAACGCTTTGTACCGGAATAATTGTTAAATCTAAAATTTGCGTTATAACCTCTTGAATTATTGTTGTAAAGAAAACCAAGATCATTTGGATTATACGTATCACTTTCCTCATAATAAGAAAAGGTATAACCAAAACTGCCTGTTACTTTACTTATAGATGTATTTATTGCATGTCCATTTGTCGTTTGATCCGACTCTAAAATACTTGACATTTTAACGGATGCATCTACTTTAAATTTCTTGTCAGAAGTAAATAGGGTTGTTCTTCCTAGGGAGACATTTGCATCCGCATTAGCTCCTTCTCTCATTACATTCGTATTCACAAACGAAACGCTTCCATTATTCTTAACATTCTGAGAAAGAACAAAAACGTTATAATTAGTTAGACTGTTCGTTTCAAATGACCTTACATTTCCTAAACTGTCAGAAATCAATGCCTCTGCCCTACCTTCTATTGCATTAAAAACACCAATTCCCAGTCCCTTTGAGGTTCGTCCGCTAACTTTAGTTGCATTAATTAATGGTGATTCATTTGCTGAAGATATTATTTCCTCACCTTCTTTTAATTCATATTCTGCTTTGTGATAATTAAATGGTTGCCCCCCAATTCTTCTAGAATAAAAGACATCACCTATACCAAATAAGTCCATTCCTTCTAGGAAAAATGGTCTATTCTCATTATAAAACACCTCAAAAGGTCCCAGATTTAAGACTTGACGATCTGAAGTTGTTTGGCCAAAATCAGGAATTAAAGTCATGTCTAAAGTAAAGGCATCATTAAGTCCATATTTTAAATCCATCCCACCAGTTACTCTGCTTTTCCATGTTTGTTTATTCAATTCAGAATCAAAAGAATTTTCAAGGTAACCAGTTACATAGGGTGTTAAAGACAAACGCAAAGGCGACTTTATTTCTTTCACACCTTTAATCGTTCCTGACTGTGTAATTTCTCCATAAATTGCTGGATCCATTGGATTCCATGTGGATTGTTCACGATCTCTACGCACCTGCCGAACCATGTTGAAGTTCCATGTTTGTAAATCTTTATTCGGAAAACGAATTGCAGAAAATGGAATTCTAATTTCAACAGACCAACCATCATCACGTTTTACCGTATTACTTTTCCAAACGGCATTCCAACTAAAATCGGGATAATCAGCAAACTCTAGTGCGTCTAATTCAACTCCAGCAGAAGTAACTATGAATGTGAAGGCATTTACATTTGTAGCATATGGGTCGATAGAAAATCCAAACCAATCTGCATTCCCAAAATTATCTCTTTGAGAAAGAGTATAACTAACAGAATCAGGTTTAGGGTCGTATAATATTCCTGCTACATAAAAGGCTTCAGAATCATAAGTCATCCGCATTTCAGTTTTGTATTTCGAAGGGCTCCCAAAATCAGGATATTTAATGATGAAATCTCCAGCTACATCTGCCGTCTTCCAAATATCTTCATTAAGCAACCCGTCAATAACGATTTCTTCATCAGTTGGCTGAATATTATAATTCCTTTGACTCAGCGCAAGATGGCCAATCATTATAAAAAATAAAAGTGGAAGAAATTTGTTCACGTTGTAAATTGAGTTAGGCAAAAATAAAAATCTAAATTCAGAATGCCCTTTTTATTCGAGAATGCTTCTCAATTTTATGTTATTTTCACACTTTCACTGGTGCAAAAACTTATTATCGAAGATTTTTAATAATTTCACACTTGAATGCATCAAAAAAACATGAAAAAAACAATTGGACGTCAAGAAATCGCTAGCTTTCCTCAATTTGGATTTAACCATCTTGAAGTAAAAATAGACTCTGGTGCATACACATCAAGCATACATTGTAAATTAGTTGAAGAACTCGAAGACAATCAAGTTAAGATTATCTTTTTAGATGAGTCCTATCCACAATATGATGGCATCGAACATGTTGTTGAATACATTCGTCAAGTTGATGTTAAAAGTTCTAATGGACAAGTTGAAAAACGTTATGTTATTTTATCTGAGATTGAATTACTAGGAGATAAATACCCTATTTATCTTACTGTTACAAGTCGTGATGTTATGAAATTCCCTGTTTTACTTGGACGTAAATTTCTGTCTAAAAAGTTTGTAATAGATGTAATGTTGAAGAACCAAGATTTGCCTAAAACCTAAGAATCATTTTCAAGTTAAAACGTCTTTGAGTTAAGTAATTCGGTATGGAATAATACTTACCCTCTACGTCCTGAATCCATTGTTTTGAAAGTACATTATTTACACCGAGTAAATTAAACACCTCAAAAGACAAAATTGCATCCGTAAAATTTCGAGTAATAAAGTTTTGCTTCTCTTTCTCTTTATACAAGAAATCGTAGGACATTCCTAAATCGACTCTGAAATAGGATTTTTGGCGCAACGTATCTTTATAACGACTTCTATCTGGCGGGCCGTAGGGTAATCTAGACCCAAATTGAACACCTACTTGAACACTAAAGCTTTCGAACTTTGGCATTCTATCTTGAATTAAGGCACCAAAATTAACCATCTGATCTGTTGGACGAGGAATAAATCCAGGTTCAACCATGGAAGAATCTACAACAGTCTGATCCTCACTTATTCCAAATCTTATTTTCTCCCCTGCAGCATTGAAATAGTCATAGTAGAAATCATTTAAAACATCTTCCTTTGTTGAAAGTAATCCGACCTTAAAAAACGATTCAATACCATTTACAAATTGACCGTGCACATTTAAATCAAGTCCGTACGCATAGGCAACGGCATCGTTATTAGCATAATAGCGCGTTCTTACATTTTCAATTTCATACGGATTAACATCCCACATGTATTTGTAATACGCTTCCGCTGTGAATTTAAATGGAGATTCACGATCCCATAAATTGAAATAAATATCTGAACCAACAACAATGTGCGCTGACTTTTGAGCTTTCACATCTAAATTTAAATCGCCCTCAAAAGTTCTAAATTCTCGGTAAAATGGTGGTTGATAGTAAAGTCCTGTAGCCATTCTCATAATTACATTTCTACGGACAACATTTCCGTTTTTCACCATGTACATTCTTGGAAAATACTTCAAATTAACACGTGGGGTCAAGTAAAACTCATCATTTGCAGTAGTATAGCCAGCTCTAACACCATAACTCAAAGCCCATTTCGAAGGAGACTCAACAATTGTATCCGTATAAATCTTTTCTTCTTTTATTCCTTGGTTATTTTTCTTTTTCTGCGTGACTGAAACAACTTTAAATCGCTCATTTTTAGACCAAAGTGAATTCATCTGCAAATAAGATGTAAAGCGTTGAGATTTTAAATCCAATTGTCCTTTAATCGTCTCAAAAAGTTTAATTTCTCCTTGAGTTTGAGGTAAACTATAACCTGCGGAGTCAATCATTTTCCATTCACTCAATTTATCGTAAAAATCATCCATTTGAAAATTAACTCCCCATTTCAAATCGTGACTAATGAATCGATTTTTTTCATCGTCAGTATATCCTTGACGCAAAGAATGAGAACCATCGTGGTAGATATTAATAATGGTTGCTTGTAATTTATTACGCGCATGATTCAAAAAAGTACCAACTCCCAATACAGCAATAGAATCACCAAACTCCTCTTTTGAAGGATCTGTCTCCAACTCATTGATAAAATATTGTCCTTGAATATCGAAATATTCGCGCTCATCTGAATTAAAAACGGTGGCGAAAAAGTCTAGGTTTGTTTTTTCAGATGCCTTCCACTTCAATGCAGTTCCTCCCGTAAGCGTTCTAAATCGAGTTTGCTCTTGACCATCAAAATAAATATTGAAAGAATAAGCCTCATTGGCTGTTCCAAAATCAGTTTGTTGTGTTTGAGGTGCAAATCGGTAATTATTTGATGAGAAATGACCGATTACCGACCAATTTAAATTTTCAGTTAAAGCGTAATTTGTTAAGAACTGACCATCCCAAAAAACAGGGTTGTAGGCCCCTTTGGTAGGCAACGAATTTAAAAGATAACCATTGGAACGATATCTTGCACCAATAATGTAATTAAAACGTGAGGTTGGTGCATCCTCAAAATGCGACTCAACACCTAATAATGATACCATTGCAGAGCCATGTAATGCATTCGGTGTTTTGTATTTAATATCCAATACAGAACTTAATTTATCTCCGTATTGACTCTCAAATCCACCTGCAGAAAAACTAATTGACTCAACCAATGACGAATGAATAAATGACATTCCTTCCTGTTGACCACTTCGAGTAAGAAAAGGACGATAAATATTGAATCCATTAACATAAACAAGATTTTCATCGTAAGAACCCCCACGAACATTGTAATTACTTGTCAACTCATTGTTTGAAGAAGCTGCCGTTGTATAAATCAATGACCTTTCTACTCCTCCCAACGGAATTAAGCCCAAATCATAGGTTGGTAATTTAGGAATAACAAAAGGGTCTATTTTTTCATGTGTAATGACCGCTCCTATTTCTTGCTGAAATTTAAACTTTACATTTGGTAATCTTTGAATAGCATCGGCAGTAACTAAAATTACTCTTGTTTCATTCAAGTCAGTACCAACAACTTTAAAATCAATTTCTACCTCGCCTTGACTTGAAAATTTTAATTGAAAATTCCCATTTTCATCTGTATAAACAATTGGTGTTATTGCTGATTTAGAAGCTACTTTAGCACCATCTACAGGCACACCACGATTATCGGTACATTTCCCCGCTACAGTATACTGTTGAGCAGAAGCAATAATGGTGAAAACTGAAAAAAGAAAAATTAATAAAATCCTCATTGATACAAATGTAGCTTAACAAACGAAATAGTGGCAAGATTATTATGTCAATCTAAATTTCACGGACAACAAGGAAATCTCCATTGAATGGCTCCAAAGCCATATAAAGGTGTTGTATCTGTTCTTTCACATTCCCCTTCGCGCATAGTTGAAAAAAATTGTCATTTCTTTCTTGGAGTGAATTGTTCGGAAATAAACGATCGTATAGCACATCAATAGTCTTCATCGCACCATCATGCTTCAATTTAGATGCTTTTACCAATTTCGACTTAACCCCTTCAATTTGTTTCTCAACTTTAACAAGTTCTCCATTTAGAAAACCACTTAGTTGTGAATCCACCTCTAGCGTTATTTTTGATATCGCATCAATGTACATCTCTTTTTGACGATCTAAAAAACTGAAATCCAACGATTCACTTTCATTTAATTCAATGTATTCTTTTTTTAGTAGGTCTTTATCTTTAAATAAATCTTCAATTTTTAAATCGTATTTATCTAATTTCTTACCCATATTCTCATCAATCCACATTACGCTGTTTCTTAATTGAATTAATGGATATGTTAGGCCTAAGCTATCAAATACACCTTTTAATTGAAGCCAATAAGAAATTTCACCACCTCCTCCAACGTACACCAAATTTGGCAAAATCAGTTCTTGATAAACAGGTCTTAAAATGACATTGGGTGAGAATTTTGTAGGATCCTTCTTTAACAATTCAATAATTCCATTTAAATCAAACGCACCTAGCTGTGGAATAACAAATTTATTTTCTTCGAAAATAATTCTTTCACGTATTTGATTGTCAATGTAAAAAAGATTTACTTCTCTAGAATTCACTTGCAAATGAGCTCCATCTGCGAGCAATTTATTATTGGTTTTAAGAACTGCTTCGTTTGAAAATTGCTCCGTAAGTTCCTTTTCAACGACTTTTTGAAATGCGCTTTTTAAAAGTCGATCATCCCCATCTAGAATTAACAAGCCACGATCTCCAAACAGATGATTTACAGCATTTCGAGTTGCTTCAGCAAGATTTTTCCCCGAGTAATGTGTAATAAATTCTTCAATTTCATTTCCTTCTGAGTTGGAAAAAAAAGCAGAAAATTCATTTTTCACCTCATCCAAACCCTCTAAATTAAAACGACCTACTGGTCCTT
>Ga0102814_10003346_pt1 | contig 10480 bp, 8 predicted proteins | sample ColrivemetaGS741_FD_79112 | JGI IMG/M metagenome (GOLD analysis project Ga0102814, IMG submission 79112) | Estuarine microbial communities from the Columbia River estuary - Flood tide ETM metaG S.741 | ecosystem: Environmental > Aquatic > Marine > Intertidal zone > Estuary | place: USA: Columbia... | reverse complement strand
GTACTCGGTGCCACCACCCTTCCCGAGTACCCGGATCGGCATCACCTTAGCACTAGCCGCGACGCCAGAGACACCGGAATTGTTATTGCGTATGGCCGCGATAGTACCGGCCACATGGGTGCCATGAAAGCTGCTCTGTCCGGCCTGGATGCCGTCACCCGGATCGTCGGGATTGTCATCGATGCCGTCACCGTCGTTGCTCCGGGCGGTGTCAGAGATGAAGTCGAAGCCAGTCGCGGTTAGATTGGCCGCCAGATCGGGGTGCGCTCGATAGACGCCGGTGTCGATCACGGCGACAATCGTTGCAGCCCCGCTGCTGATATCCCAGGCTTGAGGCAGATTCAGCAGCGGGTAGTGCCACTGTAGTGGGTAGTAGGGGTCGTTGGGAAGTACTTGCGGGTGGCGCAGGTAGTTGAGGTCTACTGAGCCGACATCCGGTTGTGCTTGCAGGGCTTTGAGTAGGTATATCGTTTCTATTTTGTCGCGCTTGGCGCCATAGCCCCAAGGGCGCGGCTGCCCTAGAGTCTGTTGCAGAGAGGGCTGAGGCAGCGTTAGAGCTGAAATCATTCTCTGGCGCTGTTCCGTACCCCCGATGCTCACTAGCAGCGCTCTGCTGTAGTCACCGGCTTGGTGGGGCAGTCCTAACGCTTTGAGCCGCGCTTGGCGCTGTTTTTTATTGTCTGCGCTCAGTGGTGCTTGGGTGCTAGTCATGTCTGTAGCATTTATATCGATGATCAACTCCCCGGGTATAAAATCATCGGCGCTGGATATCGGATGTCGATTTGCCGTTGCTTGCAACGGGCTCTGGCCAATGCTGAGGCTGTAGTTGGATGCGCCAGATATGGCTTCGACGACGATATGGTAATTGCCGGATGCCGGCGCGACTAAGGCTTCCGTTTCCGAGATTGACAGCGAATCAGCGACCGGTGTGAAGGGGTCTGAGGCGGTAAACAGGAAAAGATCAAGGTCTATCTCCCCAGGTATTAGGGGATCAAAATCAGAGATGGTGAGTGAAACCGTTTGTCCTTCTGTTAGAAAAACATTGAAGCTATCAAAGGTATCACCTGACGTCGCAAACCGGGATCCTGGTTCACCTGCACCTAGGTAACTGGCATAGCCGCCGACGATCGCCGGGTTGGGGATGGGTTGCGCGTCCGCTGGGCTGTCATTGGATCTGAAGGGGGCTTCGGGATCGTTGACATCGCTGTCGATCACCGAACCGGATGCCGCCTGCACGGTGCCACTGATCGACACTGTGGTCTCGCCGCCGCTATCTCCTCCACCGCAGCCTGGCAGTGTAATGAGAAGAGCCGTTAGCCAGAGTAGTGGTAGAGAAGTGGGTAGTGGCATGATGGCCTGTTAGTTCTTTATGAATAACGACACACTAATTGCTGTTAACTATAGATCGATTTGCCGCCATCGACAGCGATTATCTGACCGGTGATAAAAGACTGTTGCGCCAGAAAAAGAACGGTATCGGCGATATCATCCGGCGTGCCGTAGCGGCGCAGCAGAGTCTTGTCGAGTGTAAGTTGCTCGGTAGCTGGATCGCGTTTGGCGGCCCCTTCGGGGGGCAGGATCGGCCCGGGTGCCACGCCGTTGACCCGAATGTGCGGAGCCAGTTCTTTCGCCAGGCTTTGGGTCAGCATCGCCAGACCCGCTTTAGCGATCGAATACAGCGGATAATTCTGCAGCGGTCGCTGAGCGTGGACATCGACAATATTGACGATGCTGCCCTGCTGTTGGCGCAGCATCGGTGCTAGCGCTTTCGATAGCCATAACGGGGCTTTGAGATTGGAGCCGATCAAGGCATTCCAGTCAGCCTCATTAATTTGTGCAATAGGCGTTGGGTAGAAGCTGGACGCGTTGTTGACCAGCAAGTCCAAGCGTCGCCACTGCTGTTGTGCGGCAAGCGCTAGCGGGTCAAGAGCGTCGTTATCACAGAGGTCGGCTTGTAGGCAGATAGCGCTATCGGGGCGTTGCTGATTAAGCTCGGCTGCCAGTTGCTGAGCGTCCTGCTCGGAGTGCTGATAGTGAATCACCACCCGGTAACCGACCTGATGCAAGCGTCGGGCGATTGTGGCGCCGATACGCCGAGCCGCGCCGGTAATCAGGGCCACCGGCTGTGAACTGTCGGTAGGGCTGTGGGCCATAGCGCATCCTCAGGTGGGTTTGAATCAGGGTTGGGAGTGATCTGGATTAAGGGCCTGTTCTAACCGTGCTAGCTGTCGCTTTTGCAGCTCCTGACCCAAAGCTGCGCCCTTATAACCTTCGTGGACCAGTGTCCGGGGCTGAATGCTGTTTAGCGCCTGTAATAGTTGTTGGAGCTGCTCTGCTGCGGCAAAAGGCTGCCCGGCGTTGAGCCCGGCCAGCGCCCGACAGCCTTCCACAAAGGGGGCTAAACGTTCGGGCCGACGCTGCAGGTCCAACCCCTGATACAGCGCCAATACTGCAGCGGCCGTCAGTGGCTCGGTGAGACGGTGCTGGTGTCGCCATAGCAGCAGGGCAGTATCGCGAAACAGTTTGGGTATTTTCAAGCGTTGATGTAAGACCTCCAGAGCCTCGGCGGTCGGCAGTACTCGGCATAGCACCGACCAGCGTACTAGGGGCTCGCAATTGAGTACTGTGGCGCAGAGTAGAGGCTGTAGTGCCGGATGCTGATGGCTAATATCCGGCAGCGCGGCGGCTAGCTCGGGCATCAGTTGCTGCAGAGCGCCACAGCGTGCCAGGGTGATAAAATACTGCTCGGGATTGGCTTCGCTGAGCGCCCGTTCAGTCTCCTTCCATACCCGTTCGGCGGACAGTGCCTGCAGCTCGCCGCTGTGGCTGAGTTTGGTCATCAGCGTCAGGGTTGAAGGGTCTATGTGGAAGCCTAAATGTGAAAACCGTGCCAGAAACCGCGCGACTCGTAGCACCCGAAGAGGATCTTCTGCAAAGGCCGGGGATACATGGCGCAGCCGCCGTTGTTGTAAATCCTGTTGGCCGCCGTAGGGATCGGTCAGTGTGCCGTGCGCGTCTTCAGCGATGGCATTGATGCTCAGGTCACGGCGCAGCAGATCCTGCTCTAGGGTGACATCGACGGCGGTATGAAACTGGAACCCGCCATAGCCTTGCCCGCTTTTGCGTTCGGTGCGTGCCAGGGCGTATTCTTCATGGGTCGTCGGATGCAGAAACACCGGAAAATCCTTACCGACGGGCAGATAGCCGAGCTCAAGCATCTCCGCAACACTGGCCCCGACCACCACCCAATCATGGTCCTTGACGGGGAGTCCGAGTAATCGATCGCGAACTGCGCCGCCCACCTGATAGATCTGCATATCAGTCCGGGGTGCAGTGGTCGGGAAAGGCTTGCTGCCAGGCCTCGAAACCACCGGCCAGACTGTAAACCGCATCAAAACCGCGTTCGATCAGAAATTGCGCAGCCGGCTGGCTACTATGGCCGTGATAGCAGTAGACCACGAGAGCAGTATCAAGATCAGCGGCGTCGATAAACTCTTGTAAGTTATGATTATCCAGATGCTTCGCGCCGCGGATATGGGCATTGCGGTAACTGGTTTGATCACGAATATCGGCCAGAGCCGCACCCTGTTCAATTAACTGCAGGGCCTGATGGATGTCGATCTGTTGAAATTCGGTCATCGGTTGAGAACTGCTCATGATTACTCCGGATCGGATTAGCGGTGGCTGGCTACCGAGAGATAGATTTACGCATAGCCATCGCTGGACACGCTGAAATAACAGGCGTCTTCTAAGCGCAGTGCCGTGAGGTGGCCTCCCCAGACGCAGCCGGTATCTAGCGGGTAGACATTGGCCGTATCGGTCTGGCCCTCTAGGGATGCCCAGTGGCCGAACAGCACGCGTTGGTGTGAGGTCAGTCGCTGGGGAAAACTGAACCAGGGGGCATAGCCCTTGGGTGGATTCTGGGCGCCGGTTTTGGTATCCAGCTCTAGCTTGCCCTTGGCGTTGCAAAAACGCATCCGGGTCAGGTAATTGGTGATCAGCCGATAACGCTCCCAGCCATCCAAGCTGTCTTTCCAGCGGCTGGGTTCATTACCGTACATGTGGCTGAAAAACTCGCAGGCAAGGGGGCTTTGTAGGATCGCTTCAACCTCGCGGGCGCAGGCGATCGCCTTGCTCAGACTCCAGATCGGAGGAATACCGGCGTGCACCATCACGTAGCCTTTGCCGCTATCGTAATGAAGTAGCGGCAAGTGACGTAGCCAATGCACCAGTTCATCACGATCGGGGGCGCTAAGGATGGCATCGAAGGTGTCTTTACGGGTCGGCTTTTTTTTGTCGAAGGCCACACCGAGCAGATGCAAGTCGTGATTGCCCAATACCACTTTGGCTTGCGGTCCCAAATCTTTGACAAATCTCAGGGTCGATAGCGAATGGGGACCGCGATTGATCAGGTCGCCGGCAAACCACAGTTGATCATCCGCACCAAAGTTGATCTTGGCAAGCAGGGCTTTGAGTTCATCCAGGCAGCCTTGCAGGTCACCTATAGCATAGGTCGCCATCCCTAGTGCAGGGCGTGCGGTAGCGCCAAAGTAAAGGCGCTAATCGGGGTTTGAAACTGCTCGCCGGAGGGCTTTTGCATCACATAGTGGCCCTCCATCATCCCCACTTCAGAGGGCAATACCGTGCCGCTGGTGTAGCTAAAGCTCTGGCCAGGCGCAATTTCAGGTTGTTCGCCGACCACGCCTTGTCCCTGAACCTCCTGTTCATGCTGATCACCGTCGGTAATCCGCCAATAGCGACTTAGCAGTTTTACCGTCTCATCACCGCGGTTACTGATGGTGATGTGGTACGAAAATACATAGCGCTGATTGTCGGGGTCGGATTGATTATCGAGGTAGCGGGTCTCGACTTTGATGCTGATCGGATCGGGTGTCATGAACGGCTCTCCGCATGGTCGCTAGCAGCCAGCTGCTGTGATTTGTAGCCAGTATAGTGGTTCGCCAGCAGAACGAAATCGGTCAGTGACAGATTTTCAGGCCGTAATCCCGGATCGATTCCCAGAGCTTCGATCTGCTCGCCGGGAAGGATTTTTTTGAGGTTGTTGCGCAAGGTCTTACGGCGCTGACCAAAGGCGGTGCGAACCAGCTCGGCAAAGTCCTCAACCGAGTCTGCCGGATGGGGGGGCTCGGCGTAGGGGCGCAGCTTGACGATGGCCGAGTCTACCTTGGGTTGGGGGTGGAAGGCACCGGGGCCAACCAGAAACAGCGAAGACACTTCGCAATGGTACTGAGCCATGATCCCCAAACGGCCGTAAGCGCTGTCGCCGGGCTTGGCGGCCAGACGATCGACCACCTCTTTCTGGAGCATAAAGTACATATCTTCGATCAGTCCGCTGTAACTGAGCAGGTGGAAGATCAGCGGAGTGGAGATGTTATACGGCAGGTTACCGATCACTCGCAGCGGGCGCTGATCATCGGCCAATGAACGAAAATCAAATTTAAGCGCATCCGCTTGATGAATTCTAAAGGCGTCGCCGTAGCTGAAAAACTGGGTCCGCAGGATCGGAATCAGATCACGATCGAGCTCTACGACATCCAGTTCGCCACAAGCACTGAGGATCTCTTCGGTCAACGCGCCTAAGCCTGGGCCGATCTCTACCAGATGCTGTCCGGGTTTGGGGTGGATGGCACGAATAATACGGCCGATAACGCCTTGATCCTGAAGAAAATTCTGGCCAAAGCGTTTGCGCGCCTGATGCCCCTGGGTTGCGTGTTTCATGTAGTAATATTCTCTGGAGTCGCGCGCGGTGAAAGGGATGAAGCTTTGACCATGCCGGCGGCATAGTCGATCGCTGTAATCAGGCTGCCGAGATGGGCCTTGCCACTGCCCGCCAGATCGAGAGCGGTACCGTGATCGACCGAGGTGCGGATAATCGGCATCCCGAGGGTGATGTTGACCGCCTGACCAAAGCCTTTATGTTTGAGTACCGGTAGTCCCTGGTCGTGGTACATCGCCAGCACCGCATCGCCGCGTTCGAGTTGGTGAGGGGTGAACAGGGTGTCGGCAGGTAGTGGACCGATCAGATTCAGGCCCTCGGTGCGCAATGCCGCCAGGGTCGGTTCGATAATCTGCTGCTCCTCCCGCCCTAAATGGCCACCTTCACCCGCGTGAGGGTTGAGACCGCAGACCAGAATGCGTGGCTGGGGCAGACCAAATCGGTGCCGCAGGTCGTGGTCGAGAATTCGGCAGATCTGAGTCAGCCGCTGCTCGGTAATGGCGGCGGGAACCTCTGACAGGGGCAAATGGGTCGTGACCAGCGCCACCCGAAGGCCTTCGGTGGCGAGCATCATCACCACCTGCTCGCTGGCAGTGAGCGCCATTAAAAACTCGGTGTGACCGCTAAAGGGAATCCCTGCTTCATTGATCACCCCTTTGTGAACCGGTGCGGTGATCAGAGCATCAAACTGTCCGCTAAGGCAGCCTTGGGTCGCTTGTCGCAAGGTTTCCAGCACGTAGGCAGCGTTGGCGGTGTTCAGTTCTCCTGCGACAGCAGGTTTTGCCAGGGGTACCGGTACCACCCAGAGTTCACCTGCGGCTGAGGGGCAGGGCGGCAGTTCAGGGTCAAAGGGTTGTAAGTGAATAACCAGTCCCAGTTGCGCTGCACGCTGCTCTAACAGTTGCGGATCGGCGAATACCACGAGCTGGTGTTGCTGCGGCTGTTGTGCCAGCTGAATACAGAGTTCAGGACCGACGCCAGCTGGTTCGCCGGGGGTGAGTGCAAGACGAAAGCAGCTCATCGCGGGATCACTCCGTTGGGTAGGTCGCTGGTGGAAAAGATAGCGGCTGAAATATGAGATAAAGTCATGGCTGAATACTAACGGATCTGTCAGGGTAAGTCAGATAAGCGAACAGATTGGGCGGTTGCCGTAATGGCAATCGGCCCGTTGGGGTGGTGATCGGGTTACTGTTTGATCTCGACGTAAGCTTCGGCACGGATCTCCCGTAACCAGTTCGACAGGCTCTCCTCGAATTTGCGTTTGCGAATCGTCTCGCGGGCCTGACTGCGAAGGATCTGCTGGCCAAAGTCTTGTTGGCGGCGGTCGGTCACCTGCAGCACGTGCCAGCCAAATTGGGATTGAAAAGGAGCACTGATCTCACCTGTCGCGGTGGCGTGAACGGTATTTTCGAACTCGGGCACCATCTGTCCGTCCATGGTCCAACCTAAGTCTCCCCCATTACTGCCGCTGCCGGGGTCATCGCTGTGCTGCTTGGCAAGGACGGCAAAGTCTTCACCGTCATTGAGGCGCAGGTAGAGCTCTCGGCTGAGTGATTCTGCTTCTTCCGGGGAGCGAATTTCGCTGGGACTGATCAGGATGTGGCGTACCTGGGCCTGCTCGATGAGTTGTTGCCCGCCGCCGCGTCGTTCGATCACTTTTAGAATATGAAAGCCGCCACCAAATCGAAACGGCAGGGTTATTTGGCCGGGTTCTAGATCACTCACGGCATCCGCGGCGGCCTGTGGCAGCTCTGAGGGTTTGCGCCAGCCGATATCGCCACCTTTGAGGGCATCCGGGCCTTTGGAGACGGCAACGGCCGTCGCAGCAAAATCGGCACCATCGAGCAGCTGTCGGTAGACCTGCTCGCTGTTTTGCCGTGTTTCAGCCAGTACCGTCATACTGGCATCATCTGCTACTGGAATCATGATATGACCGATATGCAGCAGCGGCTCGGCATTTTTTTGTCCCTGCTCTGAGGTGAGCAGGTTGGTGATCTCCAGCTCAGAGATATGGATGCGCGGATTCACCAGTCGCTCCTGAGTTCGGGTGATCAGTATCTCACTGCGGATCTGCTCGCGGACTTCGAGGTAGTTCTGCCCCTCGGCTTCCAGCTGCTGTTTGAACTCGGCAAGCGATAGCTTATTGCTTTGGGCTATGCGATCAAGGGTGCTGTTGAGTTCATCGTCGGAGATTTCGATACCGTTGCTGGCCGCCAGACGCAGTTGAATGCGGTCGAGAATCATTTTGTCGAGTACCTGTTGGGTAAAGGTACTGGGATCGGGCAGCTGGGTGTTACGTTCTAGCAGTTGCTGACGAATGGTGGCGCTGCGACGGTCGAGTTCGGTCTGGACGATAATATCGTTGTCGACGATGGCCACCACTCGGTCAAGGAACTGCTCCTCGGCCTGGGCCACGGGCGGCATCGCCAGCAGCCATAGACACAGTGGGATAAGGTTGAGTAGGGCGTGTTTTCTGGAATTACTCATTGTCTCTATGCTCTTCAAAACCGGTGATCTCTTTTAGGAAATGCTTGGCCAGTGGGCCGCTGTCGCCCGCGGCACGAGTGCCGATGCCCCCTAACCCTTTGAGAATAAATTGCAGGAACAGTCCCTCTTTCTTACGGGTATCCAGATCGTCAGTAATCCATTGCCGATAGACGGTGCGTACCTGCCAGCAGCAGTCTTCGTATTCCAGCCCTGCAATCAGATCCAGTGCCTCTTTGCCGGCGAGGTCTTGTTGCCAGCGGCCGAGCATACTCCACTGGGTCGACAGCGGCCAGATCATCGTCAGATCGGTCTGCTCCAGCTCATCCTTGGTGAAGCGGTAGCCGAAGTTCAGCAGGTGATCGATATCGGAGCGGTAGGCTATTTTGATGTTGCGCACCAGATTGTTACTGGCGTTGCGATCCCATTCGGCATCTGCAGATATCCGTAAACGCTGGGTGATGTTCCATAAACCCTCGGCGACAATGTTGGAATTGCTGTCGGTCAGTCTGGGTTCAGAGTCAGTCAGGCGAACTTTACGATCCTTAAAGTAATAGATCTGACCGACGCTGGCGTTGCCACGTTCATAGCCTTGGCTGTCGAGTAAGCGGGTCGTTAAGCCTGCCGTGGTCTGGCGGGTATCGCCAATACGATCCAGGCCGCTGAAACGGTTATCGCGAAATAGTTGGTTAAAACCAAAGGTGAGTTCGCTCGAATCAAACGCCGGTAGTTGGGTTTGATCCTGGTAGGGGACGTCGAGATAAAACAGCCGAGGTTCAAAGGTCTGGGTATAAGCATCACCTTGGTACTCAAAGTAACGATCGAACAATAACCCGGCATCAAAACTCAGCAGTGGCAGGCTTCTCGAGGGGGAGCTATCGATGGTCCCCACGGTATTTTCCAGTGCATATTGGGTGTGAGTCAGCTTTAGGCTCGGGTGAATGTAGCCCCAGGGCCGATCAAAACGCAGCATCAGCGTGGTTTCTAGGTGAAGCCGATTACCGGTGGTTTGAGCGTTGCCGGTAAAGCCGCTGGGATCACGATCAAAATTGATATAGCTGCTAAGGTAATCGACCAATAACCAGTCAATATTAAAATTCGGAGTGCCGGTCAGTTTGAGTGACGGTAGCTTTCGGTAAGGTGTATCGGAGTCATCGATGGTCTGATAATCATGCACCAGGGCTTCAACGTTGAAGTCGCGCGAGCGGTAGTTCAGCGAAGCCAATTGATTAAGATGCGACTCTTCGCTGAGGTTGAGGTTAGTACCCAGGTCTTCAAAATAATCACCGTCGCTGACCGAGGTATAGTCGATTTGGGTGGACCAGTTGGTCGACGGCGCACCCTTGTGGTTAAAACCCAGAATCCAGCGGTTTTCCTCTTCGTGCAAGGCATCGTTAGGCAGGTAACCCAGGCCTAATTCCAGCTGTCCGAACGTGCCAAGGTAGCGGAATTCATTCTCGACCATCTCGCCACGCTTGCCGATATGCCTGAAAGTCAGGGTGTCATCGTAGTGGGGTGCCAAATTGAAGTAGTACGGCTGAGCATAATCAAAGCCGTTATCTGAGGTGATAGAGAACTTAGGTGACAGCAGACCGGACAGGCGGCGACCGTCGATGGGAAAAGAGAGGTAGGGGACATAGAGGATCGGCACCTCACTCAGTCGCAAGGTGGCGTGAGTAATCTCGCCCAAACCGCTATTTTGGTGTAATACGATTTCCTGGCCGCCCAGGCTCCAGAATTCGTCTCCGGGCGGGCAGCGAGTATAGGCACCATCGGTGATAATAAGGTCGCCATTATTACGGCGAGTGATTTTTTCTGCCGAACCCCGCAGGTGGGCATCATGGACGACAAACTGCGCCTGCTCGATTACCGCTTCGTCATTACCCATGTCGACTTCGGCGCGCTCCCCCAGCAATAACATACCGGGATCCCGAAACTGAACCAGGCCGCTCATCTCGGCTATTTCGCTGCGATGATCGAGTCTAGCCTGTTGGCTACGCGCTTGGCGGTTGCCTTTACGCAGATAAATATCGCCACTGAGTTCGGTCACGTTGTTACCCAGGGTACGACTATAGTCCGCGTCAATCTTGACCGGCAGGGTTTGGCTGAGCAGGGGACTATCGGAAAATTCAAAGCTGGGCTGAATATAACTGCCGTCACAGTGGCTGAGAGGTGAAGTCCCGTTGGGATTGGGGTACCAGTCCAAAAAGGCAAACGGTGCATTGGCGAACAGACTTTCCGGCTGTCCTATTCCCTGAG
>Ga0102814_10003345_pt1 | contig 10481 bp, 13 predicted proteins | sample ColrivemetaGS741_FD_79112 | JGI IMG/M metagenome (GOLD analysis project Ga0102814, IMG submission 79112) | Estuarine microbial communities from the Columbia River estuary - Flood tide ETM metaG S.741 | ecosystem: Environmental > Aquatic > Marine > Intertidal zone > Estuary | place: USA... | reverse complement strand
CGAAAAACATTTAATTTTCATAGGATTAAAACACTATTGAAGAAAGGAGTTGAGGAGGAGACGGTCTTGCCTTTATTGGTAACCCCAAGCATGCCAAATGGTATTTTCGAGTTATACCTACACGAAGACACCGACACTATGATGATTAAACACATAATTAATGGTGGTATAGACACAAAGTGGTCCCGTTTAAATAATATAGATAAGGCCCCATCTGCTAGCGCTGGTGATAGTAAGTTTATTGGTGTATACGTATCAGAGCAAGATATTATGGCAGATTGGCCTGAGTACTTGCTATAATTGAGGAGGTCAGATGACCAAAAAAGATGATTACTTTCACTATAATAATGGTGAAGCAGTAACTAAAGGGGCATTTCGTATTAGTGCCTCTCAAGTCAGTAAATTTTTTGATAGTACGTCACAGTGGTACCATGAGCATTTGCTCGGAGAGGGAGGGTTTACTGGTAACACTGCATCCAATCTAGGTACTGTTGTACATGCGGGCATTGAGATGTTTGTTACGGAGGGTGAGGTTGATTATGAGGCTATAGACGCACATATCAACTCTATAAAGGATCCTGAGGTAGATACCTACGATATTCTTAATAACTATGGCTGCATGCTTGATGTAGCACTGTCGTATGTTGAAAGCAACATGCCGGATATGGTAGAAGAGTTTGTATTTCACGAGCTGCTTCCAGGTATAGGTGTCGGTGGATCCATAGACGCTAGGTATGTAGCCAAACGACGTCTTAAGGACTGGAAGACTACAGCCGCTAAGACGGCACCTACCAAGTTTTCTAGGAACTACTGGTTCCAACAGATGACTTACGCTTGGGTGTTGAAACAAAAAGGCATCACTATAGATTATATTGACCTGGTCTACATTACGAAAGGTGAGATGGGTCGTGTAAGTGAGAAAACAGGCAAGCCTTTAAAGGATTATCCGCCTACTGTAACTGTAGTTACGGAAGAAGTTACTGAAAGTTCCTTAGAGCTTATTGGATCCTGTTTACAAATCATTGCAGAGTCTGTAAAAGCCTGGAATGAGCAACCAGAAATTCGGCACCTGCTAGCTCAGGATAGCCGTGTAAAAACTAAACCAAAACCTATATTATTTAAATAGGAATCTAACAATGAAGATTGAACTAACAACAGAACAAGACGCAGTCGATTACATCGATTTTTTAAAGGCAACTGAAGGGTTGTCAGCTGTAATCGGTAAAATAGAACTGGAAGGAGAAGAGGCCGAAGGATTTTTCCGCTACAAGGCAGCACTTATTCAAGAACCTACTGCGGCTGTACCCCCTTCTAATACACCACCGCGTGCAGGTGTGGCGTGGTCGAAAGAGGATGATAAAGCTCTTAGGACGCTAATCCAAGATAATGCCTCACCAGCAGCTATAGCAAAGATACTAGAACGTCAAGAGTCGGGCGTACGAAGTCGCGCCAGTAGAGATCTCAATAAGGGATACAGCGGAAACCGTTGGTGGAATAAGCCATAGGAGGACTAGATGCAGGAAGTATTGGTTGTGCCTCTGGCAACACTACAAGCAGACATTAAAGCTTACGCCGGTAAAAAAGTAAGCGTTGCAGAGCTCTTATTCTTTTATACATCGACAATGGTTTATGCGAATTACTACTTACAGATTGGTCCACAAGGTGGTGTAACTGTCCATCACGGAAAAGGTACAACAACACTAAAGATGTCGTCTATTACTGAGGGGTCTGTGGAAAGTGGTATAACCTACACCTATGGTGCGGACACTAGAAGGACTGTAGGATTGCCCCCTATGAAAGATGTTCCTAAACTGCTAATGCAATTTGAAAAGGAGCACGCCGCTGCTACAAAACAATATGAAACTACATATTTGCGATCTAAAGCGCGTTTAGACTCTATTAAAGAGCTAGTTGAAAAATACCCAGAATACTCACTATAAGGAGAACAATATGAGCGTTAAACTGCTTATCTCGGCGGAAGCCAACTCAGGTAAAACCACACTGACTCGTGACCTAGAGGACTCTCTAGTTATCAGTCATGATGGTAAACGTTACCCATTTCCAGTACCTCATGTACTGGTACCAACTTTCGATACAGCACAAGGACTTATTGAGCTGGTTACTGAAAAGATTGGGGCGTATAAAGAAAAGTTTGGGCATTACCCAGCTACAATCGTATTCGACTCTGTGTCGAAGATCTTTGATACCATGTTTAGTAACTGTAATGAAAAGTTTAAAAACTTTACTATTTACTCAGAGCTGGACAAGGAAATTACCGCATTTACAGCATTCATTGAAAATTCACTAGTAGCTAGTGATATGAATGTTATCCTAATCTCTCACGCATTGTACGACGCCGAGACTGCCAAATATAGTTTGGTAGGAAAGGGCTCGTTTGCTAAGCGTGGTGGGTTCCTGGCAGAGGTTGATGAGGCCATCTTTGTAGAACTTAAGAACAACAAGCGCTTACTGCACTTCCGTTCTTCTAAGCTTCCTGCACGGTCACTTCATCCAGATGTACAGGATATGTGCGCTGTAGAGGAATTTAACCTACAAGAACACATTAATCTACTGTCGGGCAGTTCCGACGAAGTAGATGAATTTGCACTTTAATTTTAACAACAGAAGGAATACTAATCATGAAATTAACCGTTTCTAAAAACCAAGACGCAATCAAAGATACTGGCAATGGTGGTGCATTCATCAACCGCTCTGGTATCTATGATGTTACTATTAACTATGTTCAGGTGGCTCAAACCAAGAATAAGGCTTACCAGCTGAACTTTAACGTTAACCACGGCGGCATGGATCAGACCATTTATGGTCCTATTCTTGTCAACACCGATGGCAAGGTCAACGAGATCACTAACAACTTGTTGAACCGCCTGTGTATTATTGCAGGTATGGACCACGGTCAAGAGATCGAAACCGAGTCTGCAGAGTACCCAGTGGGTAAGGCACAGACTATGACAGAGATGGATGTAATTCCAGAACTGGCCGGCATCGACGTCAAGATCCGTATCCAGATGGAATACGGCCTGTACCAGAATGCGGTACAAGAGCGTAAAGCCATCAAGGCGTTCTACCGTGAAGACGGTGCCACTGCAGCAGAAGCAGAGTCTGGCGAAAACATCGGCAAGCGTTTGGCGCTTGATGAAGAAAAGTACGCAAGTAACGTCACTTATAAGGACGGCTTGACCGAAGAAGACGTTAAAGAGTGGATCCAATCTCGCTCTAATAGCGCTGGTGCAAGTGCACCTGCTAAGGCTGCCCCAGCAGCTAAGGCTACTGCTAAACGCCCAATGTTCGGCAAATAAACAGGGAACCTACTATGGCTATAGCAGTATCTGATTCAGAACTAGCGAAGCTATGTAAGGAGTTTGTGTACGACGTGCCAAAGATAGTGGAAACTATCAAGGTACGTTTCCCTGATTATGCTGTACGGAAGTACCGTATAGTCGGTCGTATAAAGAAGTTACGTGAAAAAGGTATGCTACCACTAGATTCCGGAAATTACGTAAGCACAGGTGAGCTCTTGAAGGGCTCATCTACTTTATACGATGATGAGGGTAATATTAAACTTCAGTGGGTCAAGTCGGATGTTGAAAAACAGTCGATCTTGGACACATTGAAGGAATTAATAGACGACTACGCAACCAACCTTCCACAGTTTGAAAAAATACCTTGTGATGTTATCCATACATCTAAGGATCTAATGGCGGTATATCCACTAGGAGATCCACACATTGGTATGAAGGCGTATAAAGAAGAGGCAGGAGAGTATTGGGACCTGGAAAAGGCTCAAAAAGTATTCTGTGGCATCTTCGACCGCCTAGTTAAAACCACCCCCTCTTGCGATAGAGCAGTGATCGTGAACCTAGGTGACTACTTCCATCGGGATAACGTAGCAGGTGTTACAGAGCGTCATAGACACTCTCTGGACACGTCTGGAAATTATGCCATGATGGTAGACACTGGTTTGAAAATTATGATACAAATGATCAACTCCGCACTGGAGCATCATAAGTCTGTAGAAGTAATAACCGCTATCGGTAACCACGACGATACAGGTGCCATGTTCTTAAAAGCAGCATTGAAATATATGTATGTTAATGAACCTAGGGTACTCATCGATGATGGACAATCTACATTTTCATATTTCAAGCACGGTAAGTGCTTCTTCGGCGTCCACCACGGGCATACATGTAAAGCAGTAAAACTGCCTCTTGTTATGGCTACGGATAAGGCAGAGGATTGGGGTACGTCCAAATACCGGTATTGGTTAACAGGGCATATCCACCACGATACCAAAACAGAATTTTCTGGTTGTAGCGTAGAATCCTTCCGGACTCTTGCAGCTAAAGACAACTATGCACATTCTGGTGGTTATCGCGCAGGTCAAGACAGCAAGGCACTAGTTATCCATAAAGAGTATGGGGAAATAGAGCGCCACACTGTAAATATTGATCAGCTAGTTGAAATAGCGTAGTACCCTTTAAGGTACTAATCACCCTTAAGGAACGTATAATGAGATCTTTGTTTAGTGATGACGACAAAAAACAGTCTGCACAGCAGGCAATAGAGGTTATACGTCGCCTTATCGGTGACAGCGGTTGGTTTATTGCTGGGAGCTTCGCGGATGTGGGTATAAAGAACCCAAGTGATATTGATATCTTTTTCCATACAGAAGAGGCTTACAATGACGCCTATAGTCGCATAAAGGCGGCTAGTGACAACGTAGCGATGCATGTAGGGGCAACAAAAAATGCCTCTACAGCATACCTAAAACATGTACGTCTTCCTATACAGCTAGTGAAAAAGCATTTCGGCCTTCCTGGAGAAATTTTTGACACTTTCGATTTGAATGTGTGCAAAAAAGCTATAACACCACAAGGACGACGTATTAATCACCCATCCTCTTTTGAAGAGCTAAAAATAGTTAAAATAAATTCTGGTACTTTCTCTAGGTATTTTAAGTATATGGGTTATAAGGGTGTAACAAATAAAAACATTCGCGCTATGGAGCTTGTAGATACCTATATAGCAAATAGCACTATTGTTGAGGACTATTATGGAAATGAAAAAATAGTAGCCCCTATAAACAAACTAATGCTTACTGCTGTGTGTACCCTAACCAAAATGGGAACGTATGCACAGGAGCAGGCGAAAATTCATGCTCCGGAACTGTTAATATGAGCTTAACCAAAGAACAACAAGATGTAGTAGACTACGCCATGACTGCTGAGGATGGTGAGCTCATACTTATAGACTCGGTAGCCGGTAGTGGTAAGACTACCCTGCTTAGGGCTGTAGCAGAGAGTATGGACGTTACAAACGGACTATATTTAGCATACAATAAAGCTATCGCCACTAGTTCACAGAACAAATTTCCTAAGGAAGTTGACTGCAGGACTACACACTCTTTAGCCTATAAAGCTATTGTAGTGCCTATGAAATTAAGAGTAGGCTTCTTCGGACCTAGGCAGATTACGGAGAAGCTTGATTACTTGGACAAACAGCTTTTGGTAGAGGATATCAGGGAGTTTTGTTTATCGTCGTATACCTGCTATGACACGTTTGCTGAAGACAAAGGGGCGTCCAATACGCCACTAGCCCTTAAGTATTTAAACTTAATGTCACAAGGTACAATTGAATGTACACACGATTTTTACTTAAAGGCGTTCCATTTGGCACTTGTAGAGGGCTCAGTTGATTGCCCTACATATGATCTGTTGATGCTTGATGAGGCTGGTGACCTAAATGAGGTCACACTTGAGATATTTACCCTATTACCGGCCAAGCTAAAAATAGCAGTAGGTGATCCACACCAAAATATTTATACATTTAATTACACCATTAATTGTTTTGAGCGCCTAGAGGGTAAAGGCACAACCTTTAAGCTATCGAAGTCTTTTCGTGTACCAATGCACATAGCGGAACCCATAGAGCGCTTCTGTAAAAAATACCTCAACCCTGATATGGTATTTGAAGGTATTGAATCTGAAAACACTGCTATTAAAACTAGGGGTTATATATCCCGTACTAACAGCGGACTTATTAGTAAGCTTATAGAGTTAAATGCCCAGGGTGTACCTTATGGGCTAGTAAGAAAAGCCAAAGAAATCTTTAAAATACCTTTAATGGTAGCCGGCCTAAAATATCAAGGCAAGATCTATGACCCAGCGTACAAGCATCTGCAAGAAAGCGTAGACGACTGGCATGAGAATGTTAATGGTGTAAGGACCAAGTACTCCAGCATGCTAGGATACCTAAAGAACGAGTACGAGGGGGACTTATCCTTGTTACAGGCTATTAACTTGGTCATGGCTCGAACTAAGGGTGCCATATTTGAGGCATACGCAGAGGCTAAGAACCACGAAAATAAGAAGCAAGACTTCATGCTTATGACTGCACACTCCTCTAAGGGTTTGGAGTTTGATGAAGTAATTATAGCACCAGACCTAAACACCTCTATAGAGAATATTGTAGAGGCTATAACCATTGGTGATAGCGAAGGGGGCAAGCATCTGACTGCCATAGACAAAGAGGCTCTAAACCTCTACTATGTGGCCTGTACACGGGCACTAGTTCGTCTAAGGAACGCAACATACCTATAAAGGAAGCAGTATGAAAATCCAACGCAGCATTGAGGTAACCTATGAGGCAACTAATGATCCTGCCGAAGCTGCAAAATGGATAGCCAATCTTCCAGACGTATTTGCTGCCGACTTTGAGACTGCTATAAAATACACTGCGGAGGAGGTCGCTGAATCCAAGGTGATATCCCTAGACACCACTATCCCTAGATTAGAGCGGGTACGCCATCAGGCTATAGCAAACGCTACGGCGCTGGGGCATCCGTCACACTGCACTATAACACATTGTAGTATGGCAGCTAGTGAAAGTGAGGGTCTTGTGTTTATAATAGACAATCAGGAAATTGCTGATGTGGTACTAGACTTCCTTACAGAGACAGAAAAGAAGCAGATCTGGCATAACTACTGTTATGATGGGCGCTTTTTGCGCTATTTCCAAAGGAAGGATGTTAAGAACTTTGAAGATACACAAATATTTGCCAAAACTTTGATAAATCATGTGGAAATCTTTAAAGCACGCACATCTCTAAAGGACTTGGCTGGGACTTGGTATGGTGACTGGGGTATATCCGCAGATAACTTTACACTTGCACAGCAGTATGAGCCTAAAGTACTGCACTATGCAGCTATTGATGCTTGTGCTACCTATAAACTATGGGGGTACCTAAATGAGTTCGTCAAAGGATACGCTGACAGAGTTTGATCAGAGTGATTATGATCATACTTTCTACGAGTGTGATAATGACCACCCGTTTATATCGTTTATTACATGTTATTGCCCATTGTGTGACAAGGCACGTCACCTAGCTGATACGTCAGCAGAGCTTGAGAGGGTTGAGGAGGAACTAGATGCCCTAAAAGACACCTACCTAGATCTAGTTATTAGGGTAAAAGACACTGCACCCGAACTTTTAATATAGGATACGTTATGGATATATGTGATTATAATCATGAGCGTATTGTATATAATAGTACAGGGTGTCCTATGTGCGATCTTGCTGAACAGCTTGCAGATAACATAAAGGTGTGTATAGAGGTAGAAGATGCTTTTAATGAAAAGGTAGAGGCGTATCAACGCCTCATCGACGCCGTCACCGAACACTCTCCAGAACTGCTGATTTAAGGAGCATTAATACCTATGTACTCACCCCACGACCAGCTCCCAGCGCCTGAGCCGTGTAAGATGGACTATCCACTAGACCATTTCTACAACAACACTGCTAAGCACTTAATTAAAGACACTATCCGTATTATGGATAATGGTCTACATATTGATCTAGATCGGGTAACTGAACTAGAGGCTACCCTAAAAGAGCAACTGGGGGAGGTTGAAAAAGAGCTGGCAGGCAACGCCTTGATTAATAAGTACCTTGAACAGCGATATAGTCGCCAGATCAAGGATTATATAGAAGATCGCAAATCTAAAATGCGACTTCCAGAGTACTACCTGGGTGAGTTTAAGCATACCAATATGGTCCATAGAAGCTACTTCATGGACGAGTATGCCAAACTACAAGGGTGGAGCAGTCCTGAAGACAAACTTCCCACAGGTGTGGGTAAATGGCCGGCAAACTTAGTTAAAAAGTATGCAAAGACCAATAAAGTTCTTCAGGCTCTCCTGAAAGGGGAACTACCGGCTGAAATGCCAACCATAGAAGCTGCTATGGTCCGACTAGCAGAGGATAAGGCCCAACTATATAATGAAAAGTATGTTGAGCAAGTCCAGAAGCCGGTAGTCCCATATCCGGTGTTTAATCCGGCATCTCCCCTACAAAAGCAAGAACTATTTGATATGTTGGGTATAGAATCGGAAGCGACGTCTAAAGACACTGGTATGCCTTCGTGGGACAGGGCACAGGTTGAAAGAGTTAACCTGGAGACTAATGACGACGATGTTCGTCAACTAACACAATCCTTTATAGACCACTCTTTTGCGGCTATAGTAAAAAATAACTTCATAGAAGCTTTTTACAAGTACACCGTGGAAGACCGACTATATGGACAGTATAAGCTCTTAGGAGCCAAATCAGGTCGTTATACAAGCAGTAATCCTAATATGTTGAATATGCCTTCAACAAAGTCTAGGTTTGCTAAGCCTATAAAAAGATGCTTTACTGCAGCCCCTGGTAAGGTTATTATAGCAGCGGATTACAATGCGCTAGAAGACAGGGTAATAGCGTCACTATCTAGAGACACTAACAAGTGTGATATATTTTTAAAGAATCTAGATGGGCACTCCCTTAATGCTATAGGATATTTCCGGGAGCGTGTAGCAAAGCTGATGAGGCTTAGTGGGGATACAGCAGCCGACGCAATCAGGCTTAAAGAGCTGGTTGACGATGGTATCCTTGAGGCTATAGACATTAGACAGGAAAGTAAAGGGCCTACCTTCGGACTGGCTTATGGGGCATACCCGCCCAAGATAGCAGCCACATTGAAGATACCTCTAGAAGAAGCTCAGGGAATATTTGATAACTACCACAATGTTCTGTACCCAGGCATAACCGCCTACAGAGAAAATTATGTGTTGCCAACGGCACAAGAACATGGTCAAATACACCTGGGCCTAGGTTTTACACTTAAAACCGATGATCCAGAGCGAGATATAAGAACGTTAGCAAACGCTACCTGCCAATTCTGGTCAATACTGACTGCATTAACTATCAACAAGATGCACCAACTGATTGATAAGGAAGGACACGAGGAAGACGTTAAAGTTGTGTCAAGCATATACGATTCTATATATTTAGAAGTCACGGAGACTCCTGAACTTATAAAATGGGCTAACGACAACCTAATATCTACTATGCTTGTAGATTTTATGGAGGATCAAACAATCTCTAATGAAGCTACTAGTGAAGTTGGGTACAGCTGGGCAGATATGCTTAAGCTACCTAATGGTGCTACTATTAGTGAAATCCAGGAGATAATAAGTAATCTATAACATAAAAGTTTTTGGGCAAGGCTACCTCCTATATGCCTGTTGGCCTAGTCGACGGGGTGCCCGTTAAATGCGTCGACACCTAACTCCTGAGCAGGGTTTCATATACCCCTCCTACGTTCCCGATGGCGTGCTCAATAATCATCGGACCTAATTACAAGGAATTTTAAATGATAACTTTTGAACTTCCTATATACTGGACCCAGACCTACAAAACTAAACCTGACAAGGTCACCCTAGTTGGAATGAACGCCTATCGTAATTGGCATTACCAAGTGCAAAATAACGTAAAGAAAGAATTCCGTGAACTAGTGTGTAAGCAGTTGGGTGACGTAGTGGTTGAGGGGCAGTACAAGGTAGACATGAAGGTTTACTATAAGAACGTAAACTGTGATGTATCAAACATAGTTGCACTAATTGAAAAATTTTCATTAGACGCGCTACAAGAACATGGTGCCGTAGTAAATGATAACGTAAAGTATCACCTTGGTACTACGTGGGAAGTTGCTGGGCAAGATAAAACTAATCCAAGGTGTATAGTTACTATACATGAGGTATAACAAAGGACCCAAGACCTACACTATGAAAAATAACACTATTATAACACCATCTACGCGAGCACAGGTTGTGACTCGTCGTACGTACAACCGCCCACTAAATGTTGAAGGCACTTCTTTTGAGACGTGGTCAGAAACAGTAGGGCGTGTTATCAACCACCAACAGTGGTTGTGGGAGCGAGCTCTTGATCGACCACTTAACGATGTAGAGTTAGCAGAACTAGAGGAATTACGTGAGCTTAAGCTTGCACGTAAGATGAGTATGAGTGGCCGTACTCTATGGTTAGGAGGTACTAAAGTTGCTCAAACAAACGAGGCGTCTCAATTTAATTGTTCGTTCCTCAAAGTTGAAACTGTGCGAGACGTTGTTGACACGCTCTGGTTATT
>Ga0102814_10003342_pt1 | contig 10484 bp, 16 predicted proteins | sample ColrivemetaGS741_FD_79112 | JGI IMG/M metagenome (GOLD analysis project Ga0102814, IMG submission 79112) | Estuarine microbial communities from the Columbia River estuary - Flood tide ETM metaG S.741 | ecosystem: Environmental > Aquatic > Marine > Intertidal zone > Estuary | place: USA... | reverse complement strand
AAGACTTAACAGTAGACTCCATTAACTTAAGAAACGGAATAACTCCTGTATGTAATACCTCACCGTTTCTAATAGGCGAGTTAATTGGTCTTACACGTCCGATGTTTAAGCCAATACCATACCTCGATCCTGTAGCAAAACCAGCTGCTGCGGATGATGAAAAGATAGAAGGTAGGGTATCATCAATATCAATTAAACAGCAGGATGCGTACTGCCTTATCTTAGTACGTACACCAGCCATTAGCGGTGTAGGTATATTAATCTTGAACTTTGAGAAGTAGTCATATGCCTTCTTTATATAGGCGATACGTTGATCGCCTGCATACTGACCAAAGCATACCATAGCAATAATCATATAGGCAAATTGAGGAGTCTCGTAAAGTCTTCCAGTAGATCTATCCTGGATGAGATACTTATCACATAACTGCCTCATACCTGCATACGTGAAGTTCTCGTCGCGACTATGGTCAATATATTCATCGAGTTTATTAATCTCCGTCTTATCATACATCATCAAGATATCCTCGTCATAGACATCGTGATCGTGTACATTTTCGTTAATAAAATCAACAAGCTTAGGTGGGTTCTTACCGCCCCATACCTCTTTACGTAGATGGTATGATAATAGACGTGCTGCAACATATTGATAATTCGGTGCGCTTAGACTGATTAGATTCGCAGCCGAATCAACCAATACATCATGAATCTCGACGGTTGTCATACCTTCCTTCTTCTGTAGATCAGCATTAATCTCTATATCAGACGCTGTCACGCCCTTAATCCCCTCGACAGCCCATTCAATGACTTTGTGAATTTTCTCTACGTTATAGGGTACTGATTCCCCGTTCCTCTTGACAATGTTCATATGAGTTTATTTACTTTATTTTGTTAGGATTAATAGTTTAAATGCACCGAATCTTTGAAAATTAAATTCACCTTCATCTAATTCAAGCAGGTGCTGAAGAATCTTCTTATCGTCAATAATAGGATCATCAGTTAGGTGTGTAAAAGCCTTAAAGTCGATAGGGAATATACGTTTGTTTAGGTAAGAGTATGCATCGTGGCACGTCATATCATACTCGTCTAATATCTGTTCATATGTTGAAATATCAACTGCTTTCTCTGTTTGTTGCTTATAAAGAGTGTCAGCTAACTCTTTACCTGTCTTATTCAGATTTAAAAATAGACCATATAATGGTAATATAGCATACTCATCAACCTCCTTCTCAAATGCTATTAATGCCTTTTTTGGATTATAGTTTTCATTAATAGAGAGACGTTTGTGATCATACTCATTCTTGATAGCAAATCCTAGGAATAATACCGGTAGATCGCCGTCAAACGATTCAAACTTATCAGTATCGACAGGCTGTTCAACTAATCTTATATCAACCATTACATTGAGAGCTCACTAACCATTGCGCCAGTCCGGAGATCGATAGTTCTGATCTTATCGCCTGTATAAGGTGTCTTAATAGTTACGGAAACTATATTACCGGAGATAGTAGGTCCGCTGTATTCACCGGGTGGTAAACTATGGGTTGCATGTATGCCACCGGTCTGTGCGTCGAAGATTTCTACCTTATCGTTATTGATTCGTGCTGTTAGGTTCATACTTTGATTATATACTCTTTTATGAATTGTTCAACGTCAGAATCAGTTTTATTATATGTAAACCCAGTCAGCGCGCTATTAAAGCTGGGGTGATCCTTCAGTATACTCTTCTTACCAAACTTCTCCTGTATAAAGGTGACAACATCATCGGATGGCAGTAATACACTATCATCGACATTTAATACCTTTCTTATATCTTCACATCTATACCCCTTTTTAAGAAAGGCTTTAACCTCTCTACAAATATAGTATTTTACGAGGTTATCCTCACCACCGTATTCATCTATCTTCTTCTTGAGAAAGTCACCAGAGTAAACAGTAGGTTTACCGGTAACGACACAATTGATCCTTTGAGTGCTTGGCATCATATAATTATATAATGTAATTGTAGGATTTTCAACTTTAAACTCTAAATAGTAGTATGAACTTTAACGACTTGTATAGGCAGCTTATGGAGGATTTTACCGCTCCTACTGATACTAAGAGACCGGCTAAAGTCAGACCCCATGGTAAGTATGGTACTATTAACCCACAAATGAATGAGCCGCATAGTACTAAATCTATTTCCGGTTTTAAGGGTCAACCAGGTGGTAAAATGAAGACGATGTTTCTTACTCTACCGGTAAGAAAAAAGAAGAAGAAGTCTAAAACTGACTCTCAATAAAATGGCGTGTTCTTTCGTTTCGATCCTTTATTGGACGTGATACACCTTGTTCATTCGTATATGTCCTCTCATATTCATCGAGCATACCCGCTTTATTCTTATTAAGCACATGCTGTGTAAATTTAGGAAATTTTGTAGTTACATTACCTATATTAAAGGTAAAGTCTAAAAGTATTTGTTTCTGTTTAATTTCGAGCTGATCGTAATTCACCTTAAACTTACCTTTCAGATGGCGCCTTAACCTATCCTCAGAATCGCGTAGATCTTTTAGGAGTAGTGCTGTTGCTTCAGCTTTAGTTAAACCTGACTTGAACTTACCTGATTTAGCTTCACTGCTTGTGAGTTTATGACCATATCCAATAGTATCTGTACCTCCTTCAGGGCTCGAGTATGGGTAAAATTTATTACCTCTCCAGCCAGACATTACTGAGTTTTCAGCGGCCTTTACTTCCTGTATAAAACTACCATCATAGGTAGGTGACGGAGATACCTTTAGAGGCATTCTCGAGGGGGATGAGAATGTAATACCAGCATTAGCAGTTTCAGCACCTCCGGCGAGGGAAGCTAACCCTAATGCGCCGGCGGCAATTGCACTCTTAATACTTTCATCAATTTAGTAGTAGTGTTTAAATGTCGCCATCAACAATATTTATACAAATACTGGCGCTTATATGAATCTATCTAGAAAGTACTTTGGTAGTTTCGACTTATTGCGTAGGACAGCGTCATATATATTAGCGTCAAGAACATATGTTATACAATGATCGTTTTGATTACGTACCCCTCTACCACATTGCTGTATAAAGTTTGAAAGCATCTTATTAGCATACCATTGTTTATCTTGCTCAAACATCCTTTTTATTCTGTCGTCACCTAATGGTAGGTAGGCGGCTTTAATAATAATTTGAAAGCGGGCTAGGTCACCTTTAAGGTCGACACCTAGACCTAGTGACGGGCTTACTAATACTGTTGGTTGGTCTGACGCTGTATGCTCCTCCAAGATCTCTTCATTCCGAGTCATACCGTCTCTATAAAGGAATCTCGAATCATTTAAGCCTCTTTGAATATAACTAGTAATATAGTTTGTATGGGTATGTATAATACCTTTATCGCCGCTATGATTCTTACAAATCTCCTTTATCTGTTCAACAATAGACGGTAGAGCTTTTTGCAAGTTAGCGTGATTAAGTCGATTAGATTTAGATATGTAAATAGGTGCTTTAGCTGGATCGAATGAACTACCAGACTCGACGTATTTATATTTCTTAATACCTAAAGTCTTAGCTAGATTCTTATGGTCAATAACAGTCGCTGACATCAATAAGACCTTCTCTGCATACTTGAAGATGTAACTTGAAAGGGTATCAACCTTAAGCGGCGTGAGTCTAATATTAAACTTATCTTCTACCTGTACAATGTATTCACAATCCTGCCAAGTATTACTAATTAATACTAAAGTACGGTGTAAGCTTCTAAGATACTTTAGCTTAGATAGCTCATTATTTGAAAGACCTAATTTAATACCATCAGTTAATATATTAATATGTTCTACAATAGTAGATTGAACTTCATTCAACCACTTCTTAACTGCAGTATTCTTAGTAGATGCGAGCGGAAAGATCTTAACTTTAAGTTTCCGTAATCTTTGAATATCGATTGCTACGGAGAATTGCTTTATTATCTCATCCTCTAGCTCAGACGCTTCGTCACATATAATATAGTTCTTATATTTAACGTGATCAGGTAATGCTAAAAACATCTTATAGTTTAGAGCAGTAAACTTACTAGTAAGGGCAGCGTTACGGTCATTATGATAATCGCATTTATTAGCCTGTCTATGAGCATCTAAAATCTTCTTCGGCATTACAACAGACTCCTGCTCTACATCAATATTCTCATCAATAGTACTTCTGTAGTTGGCCTTACCTTTTAGTACAGCTGTATCCTCGAATAAATCCTGGTATTGATCTTGTAGAGTCTTAGTAATAGTTAATGCAAATGCGCCGGCTGGTAACGCATTCTTACATTCATTCTCGTAAACATAATTACCATTAGAGTCCATCTTAAAGGCCGCATATGTATTAACCAGCTCAGTAAAGGTATCAGAGAAAGGTGTCGAAGCGTTTGCTAAGGTTTTTGATATAAAACTCTTACCACTACCAGTAGGTGCACTACATATGACGAATTTATTATCAGCGTCGAACGCCTCGTCGATCTCTCTGATTAGCTTATCCTGCTGATCGCTCGGGGTATATCCCTGAGGAAAGTTATTTAAAAGTTTACCTACCATGTAACCAGTATAGGCTACGCAACGGATAAAACAAGGCTTGTATCGTATAATTTATTACAATTAGGCTTATCTAGTAATTTTATACGGTAGAATAGAGACTTACTCGTCTTAGCGAGCTCTTCAAGTTCATAGGAGAACTTTAAATCACCGTTACTAAGTCGTTCCCAATCAAACGGGTAAGGTACTTCATATACGCGTGTTTCGTCTTTATGGTTTCTTAACGTAAATACAAAATGGAACTCTTTAAATTTAAATAAAATTAATTTACCCTTTTTAAGAGTCTTGCCATTGTTTAAAAGAAATACAACATCTCTTAATAAGAAGTCATTTAATTGTGTCTCTATAGCTGCTACCTGTCTCATTTACCCATAAATTGTTGTTTTTGTTCCGTTGTCATAGTATAGACATTAGTGTTAAAATACTCCCAGAACTCGTCTCGTGGTATACTCTTAACGAGATTACATACATCCATATTAACCATTCGCCAGTCCTGCATAAAAATATCCCAAGTTAATACCAAGTTCTTCGCACCAGGTGCATAATCAGGTAAGCCGGATGGTGGCTTGTAGTTAAGGGTCGTTCGACCATTTACACTGTTTAAAATAGCCTGGTCATTCGTACAGAGCATCGTACGCGCCTCACCGGTGGTGCGTTTGATAAATGTTATTTCGCAGACATTTGCATCTAATAACTGCAATAAACTCTGACGGTTAATCTTTGCCATTATTACCTTCTACATCTTCCCGTCTCTTACAAATACCAAACAACCTCTGCTCATTTAAGAACATACCTTTGTTTATTGTACCGTAATCAGCGATTTGAATATTTGCAACTGATGCTCCTTTATCATTCGGGAACATAACAATGTCATCTTTTTTTGTATATTTACATTCTGGGCCTGCTAGTATAACTTTAGCCTTACGCCACGTTTTTGTAAGAGTGTTAGTTGGTATATAGATACCATCTCTCATAATATTATCACCAGAAGCATCCGGGGCCTCATCAATATACTCTACTAAGATAATGTCGTCATATACAAATGATAAGATAAATTCATTACTTAGATCAAAGTCCCCAGCACTGTGTGAGTTCAGATCAATTAAACTTCTTTTTGTTGCAAGATTATCAATAGATGCTTCAGCCATATAGACTACTTATCGAGCATTTTTTGTAAGTCAACATTATGTTTATATTCTCTCTTAGATATAAACTCAGGTAAAATAGGCTCTTCTACTTTTTTGACTTTATCCTTTTTAGTCTTCTTCAGATATGTAATCTTTTTAAATCTTAAGCGAGGTAGTATGTTATATAGATAATTATATTGATTTTGTTTATCGTCAAACAAGCTCCAATATTTATTACTTGACTCGTTAATATAATTAGCCATCTCCGGAGAGTACATACTACTCCACCGATTCACCATAAACAGGTTGAACTGCGACTCATCATCGCAGTTCATATCTATAGTCTTCTTACTATAAAGTAAGCTATTTAGATACTGAAAAATAGTCATTATAGATTAATCTTAGTAGTAGCGATGAAGATATCATCTACCATGCCATAGAAGGTATCAATAGACTTAGTCATAAACTCCTCAGTCTGTTCTTCATTAAGTTTAGTACTATATGCGAATGACGGAGCCTTGCTACCTGCATTGATATTAATACCTGTATGCCCAATTGCTACATTATCTTTAGAGTATGTAATACTAACACTACACTTACCAATCTGCTGAAGCTTACCATCACTACCTTCAAACTCATCATGCACCATAAGGTCATCGCCATCTACTTCAATAGGCTTGCCGATAATATTAGAAAGTATACTAGCAATCTGAGTATTGAACAAACGCTGAAACGCTACAGCACCGAACCTATCAAGGCTAGGAATCTCCCAACAAAAGTTAACTGCATCATCACTATAGATATAGTCACCTTGTAATACATCCTCTTGATCGATCATACCATCAATACTCACATCCATCGGGCATCTAAACGCGATAATATTACCAGTAGGTAACACCTTATTACGAAAATAGTCGTAAGCAAATCTTTTATGAATCAACGGCCCATCATAAACTTTAATATCTTTAATAATCATATATCTGTATTATAGATTATTAAAGGTCGGTTATCAACTATAAAGTTGATGTTATAGGTGGTTATAGTTGAACTACCCAGCTAGTATCAGAAAAGATTTCAGTAGGTTCGCCTAAGCAATCCTTTACTGCATTTAATACTTCAGGCATATAACTGTCATGACCCGCTATATAACCACCTTGCTTAACTTTACCTTTCCAGGTATTAATGTCTTCTACCACCGCACTATAGGTATGATCTGCATCAATATATACAAAGTCTAGAGAATGATCCTCGTACGACTTAGCAGCCTCGGCGCCTGGTAACTTGACTTTTGTAATATTAGGGTAATCGACTAAGATCTTATCAAACATTTTTTCAGCTTCCTTTACCTCTTGCCACGACCAGGGGTCAACGCAATCTAATTTACCACAGTGAAGAGCGATTGCCCTACTACTCACCCCGGAGAAGCATCCATGCTCAACACCATGGTCACCCTTCTTAATATATTTTTTGCATAGATCTATGAGACCGGCAACATTGTTTGAAACAGCGTTTAATTCCATCCAGTATATTCTTGGTGTCTCGAGTAACTGGTCTATTTTTGTCTTGTAGCTCATCGTAAGTAATTATAAGTCGAAAGGTATTTATCAACACTTTGTTGACTGGTTGATTTGTTAAATACTTCCACAGCATATAAACCATCCGCACCATATACTGCAACACTCCACCGCGTATCACCAATTATAGGTTTTTTAACCATAAAGGAGCCACTATCAATATGGTTGAGTGCAAAATTACCAGCATCAAGCCGATGCGTACCATCTTTATTATCTTGCTTCCAGCAAATAATATCAGACGTATATTCTTTTACACCTGACCAGAGATCTGGATGTAAGATAGTGTCATCATCAAGCATCATAACGTAACCGTCACTTATTAATGAGAGGGCGTAGTTGCGCTGCGCATTTCCTGAAATGCTTTCATCTTGCTGATGAGCATAGAATTCTGCATTACTAGGTAATTCTATATCAGGTAGGGTAGGTGCGTCGAAGACTACAATCCAACGATAATTTTCCGATGGTATGTTAATACTTTCAGCTATGGCAGCTAGATTTTCAGGCCTAGAGCAAGGTGTTACTAGATTAATTAGCATCGCATTATCTACTTAGTATTGTTCTATAGGCAGATCAATGTAGTAAGTGTTTGTAGTTTTTCTCGATGTAGAGTTCCGGTACAAGATAATCATCAACTCTATTAAAGTTGTCTTCAATTGCTTCGAGCTTGCTGCTATATACATCTTCGTTAAGATAGTTAATTACACTTTCAACACTTTTAAAATCATCTATAAAGATAATACCGTCAGGATTAAAGAACTCCGTAATTGACCGCGTACCCCAGTATACTGGAATAGTTTTTGTAGCGAAACAATCGAGTATTTTTTCAGTAAAATATCCATCCTGTATACAGTTTTCGATAGCAAAAGAATATCTAAAATCTCTTAGACCTGTGCCTTTATCAATTAATCGATTACCTGTTATAGTACCGAATGTATCTATTACACCACTGAAGTGATTGTATATAGAGTGTCTGAGCTTATGACCAACAGCTTCTTTTTTATGGGACGCTATCATAGATACTAATCTATTCTTTACCGGGCTGTCTTTCTCTACCCAGTATGTACCATATGGCTGGAATAAACCATTATCAATTTGTGATATAATATCTCTATCGAATGTTAATACATTATCAAATTTATGGTAGTTCTCTAAAATCCAGGTATATATACCCGGGTCAATACCTATAGGTTCGAGTAGCCACGCGACCTTCTTAGAGTCATTATATATATCATCGTCGACGTATTGTAAATGCTTATCAGTAAAGAATACGTGATTGCTTGTTATAGCATCGCCCGTATACCAAGAGAAATTAACACCAGGTATATCTATAATATTTCTGCCAGAAAAATTAGTATCTATTAACGATATTTTTTTCTTTACTTCCATTTTTCTTCAAATATTTTTTTAGCTCCAGTTGTTTGCTTTATTCTTTCCTCCTCGTTAAAGAGGCCGTGACTTTGCTCTACAGCATGGAAAACTGAAGCACTGCCTATTAAGGCATGCCTTAATTTATTAGCCTTCAACGACATAGCATAATCATCATCCGCATACCAAAACGAAAACTTTTCATCAAAATTACCTATAGTATTCAAGGTTGATCTTGTTGTTAATATACTATAACCAGCGACGTTGTACCTTATCTTATAACCTTCGTAGATACCACGCTCACTATGTAATTTAGGTGTTATATTATTATCCCACGGGCTTACAGAGTCATACGTTTCTAGATGCTTGTATAAAATTTTTAGCGTATCTTTTTCATAAAAAACATCATTATTAGTTATGAGTATGGCTTCGTTTTTGCATTCCTCCAGCCCTATGTTTACAAATTTATTATAGTTAAAATCTTGATCAGGAAATATCAAGGTATTAATTTTTAACATTTCTTTAAATTTTTTATCTCTTAATTTAGTATTACTTTCAACTACAATAATATTAGGCTTAATATCATTACTATCCTTTAAACTGTTAATACACTTCTCTAATAGACAGTAATATTTTACATTTGCAGTATTAGAGAGAATTATAATATCTACTACAGGTTCCATGTCTTGATATACTCTTTTATTTCTTTATGATTCATTGAAGTAATTTTATAATATTCAGTTTCATTATCTAGATAGTATGCATGAGCGTTTCTCGGCGCCTTGTCGTCATCATGTGGTAGATGAAATAGATATGGATTTTTAGTATTTACAGATAGTACATTTTTTTTCAGTAAACTAGCCCTCTTAACTATCTCCGTATCTTCATATCCCCAATTTTTAAAGTTTGGATTATACCCTCCAATATCCTTAAAACATTGCTTGTTCATTATTAAGCAACCTCCTACTGCCTTTGTATTTGCTACGTTATAATTATCATTGCTATTATTAAGCTCCGGCTTAAAGTCTTCAGGTAAGAGAGCTAATAATTTTTCGTATGTTAATTTGTCTAACTCTTCTTTAGCTTTAAAAGTTAAATAGATAGCAACGCCATTGTAACCTACAATAACGTTATTATCCTCCTGCGCTAAGGTAAGAGATTTGTGTATTGAATCGCTCGATACAAAAGTATCACAATCTAAAAAGCAAAGAATATTATGTTTAGCTTTTTTTGCACCTTCATTATACATACGAGTTTTATGAAAAAAAGTCTCAGTATCTTTTTGCGAAATTAAAATAAACTCACTTTCAGGTACAAGATGAGAGTAATATTTTTTTGCGAACTCTAAATTAGATTTACGCTCTTCATTATCCTCTTTGTATGGTACTATAAATGATATCATTTTACTTTTTCGTATATAAAAGTTTTTAGTTTTTCATTTACATCGTATTGATGTAAAACGTATGATTCATAATTGTTTAATGAAATATAATTCTCTTTTAAGGTAAAATCAGTTTCAGTATTATGAGCTAAATTATATACTTTATTATCCTCCCTTACTTCGAAAATATCTGGTTGTTCATAAACTAACTTATTCATAGCGGGCTGATCTATTATGAGATAATTACCGCAAAAACCTAAAGCTCTTACCACCTCGGTACACATTTTATCTAATAAAGTATTTATGTTTTTTCTCTTACCGTAAAAAGTGCCGCTATTTATGATATTGTTATTTTTAATATTACCATAAACCTCAGAACCAAAGCATGTATTAATCCATGTAGAGTTTGTAGGGCAAGTTTCTATTTTTTTAAGCTCACTATGAACAGTAACTTTATTATCATTTATGAGTT
>Ga0102814_10003341_pt1 | contig 10484 bp, 7 predicted proteins | sample ColrivemetaGS741_FD_79112 | JGI IMG/M metagenome (GOLD analysis project Ga0102814, IMG submission 79112) | Estuarine microbial communities from the Columbia River estuary - Flood tide ETM metaG S.741 | ecosystem: Environmental > Aquatic > Marine > Intertidal zone > Estuary | place: USA: Columbia... | reverse complement strand
CAATTATGTGCAATTTGAACAAGATTATCTATCTTACAACCATCACCTATAATAGTAGAACTAAATTTTGCGCGGTCTACAGAAGAATTTGCTCCAATTTCAACTGAATTACCAATAATAACATTACCAATATGTGGAATTTTAATTAAACCTCTACCGTCTTCACTTGGACGGTATCCAAACCCATCTGCACCAATACTTACATTTGTATGAAAAATACAATTGCTACCAATTTCACATCGCTCTCTAATTACAGTTCCTGACCAAATTACAGTACTATTCCCAATTTTTGTTTCATCAAAAATTGTAACATTCGGATACAAAATAACTCCATCACCTAAAACAACATTTTTACCAACATAGCAATTTGCACCTATTGTACAGCCATCTCCAATACTCGCAGTTTCATCAATAACAGCACTTGGATGAATTTCAACCTCAAATTGTGGTGGTTCTGGAGCATAAATCTCCAATAATATAGCCATTGCTAAATCAGCATTTTTCACTTTTATAATAGCGCAATTCTCTTTGGGTTCAATTTTTATATTATTGTTAACTACCACAGAACAAGCATTAGATTTTTGCCATAAAGGCACATACTTACTATTTCCTATAAAACTAATTTGACTAGAATTTGCTTTTTCTAATTGTTCTGGTCCACTAATTTTTTGATTTGTTGTACCAATTAATTCTCCTTTTAATAAGTCATTAATTTGTTGAATTGTAAATGATTTCATTAATATTTTACTTTTTTAAAATCCAAATAATAAAGTGGATATATGTATATCGCACTAAATATATTGTTAATTAATTTAATTTTCTGCTTCATGTACAAAATAAAAAAGTAAAAGTGCGAAAAACACATTATAATAATCGAATAATAGATTTTTAAGATTCAAAAATAGCTTTTGAAAAATAAAATCTTCATCGTTATTTCTTGCAAAATTTAGTACTTTGCAGTCTTCAAAAAATAAATTTTAAATGAAAGTTTGTATTGCAGAAAAGCCAAGTGTTGCTCGTGAAATTGCTAATGTATTAGGAGCAAACACAAAACGCGATGGTTATTTTGAAGGAAATGGCTATGCTGTTACATATACTTTCGGACATTTGTGTACTCTTTTTGAACCAAATGACTACCGACCACATTGGAAAAGTTGGGATTTAAATAATTTACCAATGCTTCCTGAAAAATTTGAAACCAAAGTTGTTTCAAATGATGGAATTAAAAAACAATTCGACATAGTAAAAAGTTTGTTTGATAAAGCTGAAGTTATTATAAACTGTGGTGATGCTGGACAAGAAGGAGAATTAATTCAGCGTTGGGTAATTAATCAGGCAAATTATAAAGGTGAAGTACAACGTTTATGGATTTCTTCTTTAACAACAGAAGCTATAAAAGAGGGATTTGAAAACTTAAAACCTTCTAAAAACTTCGATAATTTGTATTTCGCAGGTTTTTCAAGAGCAATTGGAGATTGGCTTTTAGGAATGAATGCTACCAGATTGTACACAGTAAAACACGGTGGTTACAAACAAGTTTTATCTGTTGGGAGGGTGCAAACTCCAACACTTGCAATGGTTGTTAATAGGTTTAAAGAAATCGAAAATTTTGTACCACAACCCTATTGGGAATTGCAAACTTTTTACAGAGAAACGCAGTTTAATTGTGAAGAAGGGCGTTTTTTAAAAAAAGAAGATGGAGAGCTTTTAGCAAATAAAGTTAAAGAAAGTGATTTTGAAATTGTTTCAGTAACCAAAAAAGCTGGAAAAGAATACGCTCCAAAACTATTTGATTTAACTGGTTTACAAGTGTATTGTAATAATAAATTTGGGTTTTCGGCTGATGAAACTTTAAAAATTGTTCAAAAATTATACGAACAAAAAGTAGTAACTTATCCGAGAGTTGACACCACCTTTTTACCAAATGATATATATCCTAAAGTTGCTGGAATTTTAAAAAATTTAACCAAATATAGCACACTTACACAACCTCTTTTAGGAAAAAAAATAAAAAAATCGAAAAAGGTTTTTGATGATAAAAAAGTTACAGATCACCACGCGATTATTCCTACCGGTGTTCAAATAAACTTACAATACAACCAACAACAGGTTTACGATATTATTACAAAACGTTTTATTGCTGTTTTTTATGAAGATTGCTCAGTTTCAAATACTTCTGTTATTGGTAAAGCTACTGATGTTTCGTTTAAAACAACAGGAAAAGAAATTATTAAAAAAGGTTGGCGGGTAGTTTTTGAAACAGGTGATACCGAGAAAAAAGAAACTGGTATTTTACCAACTTTTATTAAAGGCGAAAAAGGACCACACGAACCTTCATTTTTAGAAAAAGAAACAAACCCCCCAAAAATGTTTTCAGAAGCTACTCTTTTAAGAGCTATGGAAACCGCTGGAAAACAAGTAGATGATGACAATCTGCGTGAATTAATGAAAGAAAATGGGATTGGTCGTCCTTCTACACGTGCAAACATTATTGAAACATTGTTTAAGCGTAAATATATTATTCGAAATAAGAAGCAAATTTTACCTACAACAACAGGAATTCAACTGGTTGATATTATTCAAAATGAATTGTTAAAGTCGGCTGAACTTACAGGAAGATGGGAAAAACGATTAAAAGAAATCGAACAAGGAACTTTTAATGCCGGAACTTTCATAAAAAATATGAAAAAAATGGTAGACCATTTAGTTTATGAAGTTCGTTCTGAAACTGTACGAGCAAATATTTCAGCTGTATCTACTGCTAAAAAAATTAAGATTTCTTCCCCCACAGAAATGATAAAGAACAACAAAGGGATTTCGAATGAAAAATGCCCAAAATGTAACAATGGAAACATTTTAAAAGGCTCAAATGCTTATGGCTGTAGCGATTATAAAAATGGATGTAATCTTAGGCTTCCTTTTAGTTTTTTAGATAAAAAAATATCCGAAAACCAGTATATAAGGTTACTTAAAAAAGGATGTACTGTAAATTTAAAGGGATTTAAAACCGAAACTGGAAGTGTTGAAGGTTTAGTAAGATTTGATGATCATTTTAAACTGAAGTTAGAAGAAAAGAATGCTTCAACTCCACTCAGCAACCTTGCTTTAACAAAACAAAATAAAGTTGAAGCGGTTACAAAACATGAGATTCCTGCCTCCGCAGGAATGAGAGCAAACACAGGAATAATACCAGAAAAAATTAGTTGCCCTAAATGCAAGAAAGGAATTATTTTAAAAGGGAAAACTGCTTATGGTTGCAGTGAATATAAAAACGATTGTGACTTTATTTATAGCTTTGAGGATATCAGAAAAAAAGCAGCTGGAAAAGCAATTACTAAAGAATTGGTTTATCAAATCTTGAATGGAAGAAACTAACAGTCAACATCTACATTTTAAAATTTTCAAACCTTACGGCTATTTAAGTCAGTTTACAAATAATGATGTGAGTAAACACAAGAAAAAATTATTGGGAGAATTATATGAGTTTCCTGAAAATATTATGGCAATTGGAAGGCTAGATGAAAAGTCTGAAGGTTTATTATTGCTTACTACCGATGGAAAAATAAGTGATTTAATTAATAGTAGTAAAATAGAAAAAGAATATTTTGCACAAGTAGATGGTGATATCACTCCTGAAGCTATTAAAAAACTAAAAAGTGGTATAGAAATAGGTTTTGAAGGCTCGAAATACATAACAAAACCTTGTGAAGTATATAAGCTTCAGACAGCCCCTAATTTATCAGAACGCGCTAAAAAAATTAGAGATGACCGCCACGGACCCACAAATTGGATTTCAATTACTTTACGTGAAGGAAAATTTAGGCAAGTCCGTAAAATGACTGCAGCTGTTGGCTTTCCTACTTTAAGATTAGTAAGAGTTCGTATTGGAACTCACAAACTTGCAACTATGAAAACAGGTGAGGTAAAAAAATTAAAAAAATTGGTAAAATAGATCCATTCTTCTAAATTTAATTAAAATTATTTTACAATTTTGGTTAAGATTCTGTTAAATAGAATTTTATAAATAAAACATTCCCGAAAAAAATCATAACTTGTAAGTTAAATCACTAATTAAAAAAATCAAAAATGATAACACTTCAAATAAACGGTGAAAAACACGAAATTGATGTCGCACCCGATATGCCCTTGCTATGGGCAATAAGAGATATTGTTGGGCTTACCGGAACTAAATATGGATGTGGAATTGGTGTTTGCGGTTCTTGTAAAGTATTATTAGACAACTCTCCTGTTCAGTCTTGTATGATTCCTGTTTCAATTGCTGAAGGAAAGAATATTTTAACGATTGAGGGTGAATCGGAAAATTTACAATTATTACAACAATCTTGGGTAGAAGAAAATGTACCGCAATGTGGATTTTGCCAACCGGGACAATTAATTGCAGCTACCGCTTTATTAGATAAAAATGAAAACCCAACTGATGATGATATAAATGAAGCTATGATTGGGAATATTTGCCGATGTGGAACTTACCAACGCATTAAAAAGGCAATTAATAGAACCGTTGAACTTAAAAATCAAAACTAATATGAGTCATATAAAAAATATAAGTCGTAGAAGTTTTGTAAGAAGTATTGGTTTAGCATCTGGTGGATTAATATTAGCCTGTAATACTTCAGTTTTTTCAGATAAAGATAAAAAACCCGAAAATTTAATAGATTTTAATCCAAATTTATTTGTTCAAATTAATTCTGACGGAAGTGTTATTTTAATTGCTTCACGATCAGAAATGGGTAATGGAGTTAGAACTTCTTTACCTTCAGTTATTGCGGATGAGATGGAAGCAGATTGGTCAAAAATAACTGTTCAACAAGCAGTTGGTGATAAAAAATATGGTGATCAGAACACCGATGGCTCAAGAAGTATTCGCTATTTATATGAACCCATGAGAAAAATGGGCGCCATTGCAAAGGCAATGCTTATAGCTGCAGCTGCACAAAAATGGGAAGTACCGGAAACTGAATGTACTGCGGAAAATCATTTTATAGTTCATTCTAGTGGTAAAAAAGTTGGTTTTGGGGATTTGGTTGAAATTGCAAAAACCTTAGAAATTCCGTCTGAAGAAAGTTTAAAATACAAATCTCCAAAAGATTTTAAATACATAGGAAAATATTTAAAAGGTGTTGATGTTGAAGAGTATGCTAATGGAAGTGCCATTTTTGGTTTAGACAAACGCTTACCAAATATGAAATTTGTAGCCATTGCTCGTTGTCCTGTTACTTTTGGAACTGTAAAATCTTTTGATAAAACACAAGCTTTAAAAATTGCTGGTGTATTAGATGTTATTGAAATACCTAAAATTTCAAAACCTTTTGGTTCTCTGGGAGGTATAGCAGTTATTGCAACAAATACATGGGCTGCATTTAAAGGAAAAGAAGTCTTAAAAATAGATTGGGATTTTGGCGACAATCAGGTTTATGATTCAGACCAATATATGAATGAAATTACTAAAAATGTTCATAAACAAGGAAAGGTTGGCAAAGATTCAGGAAATGTAAGCAGAGCTTTTAAAAATGCAGCTAAAACTATTGAAAGTACTTTTCAATTACCTCATTTAGCACATACACCAATGGAAGTTCCAAATGCAGTTGCCTGGGTTCAAGGTGATACTTGTGAAGTTTGGGCTCCTACTCAAGCGCCTCAATCTGCAAGAAAGGAAGTAACCGATTATTTAGAAACTACCGAAGATAAAGTAACTATAAATGTTACCTTTTTAGGTGGTGGATTTGGAAGAAAATCAAAACCAGATTATATAGTTGAAGCTGTAATTGCTTCAAAAGCCATAAATGCTCCTGTCCAAGTTGTTTGGACACGTGAAGACGATATTAAACACGGATATTTTCACACGGTTAGTGCTCAATATATGAAAGCTTCGTTAGATGAAAATGGAAAAGTTACCGGTTGGTTGCACCGTTTTGCATTACCTTCTATTACTTCAACATTTATGCCTGGAGTTGATTATGCTGCTGGTTTTGAAATTTCTAGTGCAGCTAATGTTCCTTTTGATATTGAAAATTTAAAAGTTGAAGTTGGTCAAGCTCCTGCTCATGTTAGAATTGGTTGGTTACGCTCCGTTATTAATATTCCTCACGGTTTTTCAATCAATGTTTTTGCAGATGAATTAGCATATGCTGCGAATAAAGACCCTTTAGAATTTAGATTAAATTTAATTGGAGATGATAGAATTGAAGAAACGCAAGACCCTATAAAATACAATACCGCTCGATTAAAAAACGTACTAAAAATAGCTGCAAAAAATGCCGAATGGGGAAAACAATTACCAGAAGGTCATGCATATGGATTAGCAGTTCAATATAGTTTTTATTCATACGTAGCTTCAATTGTTGAAGTTTCAATGAAAAACAATAAGGTCAAAGTACACAATGTTTATACTGTTATAGATTGTGGCACAGTTGTAAACAAAAATACAGTAATAGCTCAAATGGAAGGGGCTGCAATTTTTGGAATGACTTTAGCTTATTATGGAAAAATAACGGCAAAAAATGGTGCAATTGAACAAAATAACTATCACGATTATGAAATGATTAGAATGAACGAGATTCCAAAAGTTCATGTTGAAATTGTAGAAAGTACCGAAAACCCAACTGGTGTTGGTGAGCCTGGTGTCCCAGTTATTGCACCAGCAATTATAAATGCCATTTATAAAATAACAGGTAAACGCTACTATAATTTACCTTTAAGCGATTATGATTTAGTATAAATTTATGAATAACTGGATTGAATTACTTGCTGAATTTAAACAGAAAAAGCAGCCAATTGGTTTTGTAACTATAACTAAAATTCTTGGCTCTGCGCCTTGTAAAGTTGGCTCAAAAATGATTGTTACTAAACATAAAGAAATTTTTGGAACTATTGGTGGTGGCAAATTAGAATTTCAAGTAATTGATGAAGCTATTAATGCAATTACTGAAAATAAAATTAAAGAGTTTTCATATACTTTGGGGCCTGAATTTGAACAATGCTGTGGTGGAAAAGTTGAATTAATTATTGAACCTATGAATAAATCGCCAGAATTATACCTTTTTGGGGCCGGACATATTGGTGTTGAATTGTGCAACATTTTAAAAGATACACCATTTAATATTACATTGCTGGATTCCAGAAAAAATTGGAAAGAATCGATTTACATAGATAAATCAATTTTATTTAGTGATGTAGATTTCGACTTATATAAGCAAACTGTTAATTGGGGACCAAATTGTTATGTAGTTATTATGACGCATGACCATAAATTAGATTTTGAAATTACTGCATTGTCTTTATATTCTGAAACTAAATATATTGGATTAATAGGAAGTAAAACCAAAAAAAATAAGTTCAATAATATGTTAAAAAATGAATTGAATTTTGAACCTGGAATTTCACCTATTCATTGTCCAATTGGTTTAGATATTGGTGGTAATACCCCAAAAGAAATTGCTATAAGTGTTGCTGCTGAATTATTGAAAGTTTATTATGCAAAATAAACTGGTTTTTGTCATTTTAGCTGGCGGGAAATCGGAACGAATGGGTGTTAACAAAGGCTTGTTGAAATATAACCAAACTTATTGGATATTAGAGCAATTAAACAGAATTTCAAAAACAAACATAAAAGAAATTTATATCGGTTTAGGTTTTAATTTCCAACATTATTTTGATGCAATTCCTTGGTTAGAAAAAGCTCAAATTAATCCTATTGAATTTCAAGGTTTAGACCTAAAAGTAATAATAAATAAAAATCCAAAATTAGGTTCATTCTCAACACTTCAAAATGTATTGAAAAACATTTCTGAAGACAGAGATATTATTATGAATCCAATTGATATTCCTATTCTAAATTCAAAAGAATTAAATAAAATCATTTCAGAACAAAATAATGTTGTTATCCCAAATTTTGAAGGTAAAAACGGTCATCCTATAAAACTAGGTATTGATTTCTGGAAAAACCTCTGTAGCCTTGATTTAAATGATAAATCTTCAAGGTTAGATGTTCAAATAAAAAAAATAAACCCTAACAAAATTTCAATTATTGAAGTTTCTGATAGGGTAATTACTTTAAATATAAACACCAAAAAAGATTGGAAATCCTTTTTAGAAAAAAATAAGGTTTATTTTATTATTCAAACAAACCTTTAGTAAACGCTTCAGGATTTTCAGCTAAATGATATCGAGGATCATCTATATCTTCAATAATTATTTCGTGGAATTTATCATCAGCTTTAAACAATAATTCTTTACAATCTTCACTTAAATGTTTTAGATGAATTGTTTTTCCTTCCGCTTCATATTTTCTTACCAAATTTAAAATAGCTTCAAATGCTGAATGATCGCTAATTCGAGATTCAATAAAATCAATTTCTATACTATCTGGATCATTTTTTATATCAAATTTTTCATTAAACGCAGTAATTGATCCAAAAAATAACGGTCCCCAAATTTCATAAACTTTAGTTCCATCTTCTTTCATACGTTTTCTAGCTCTAATTCTTTTAGCATTTTCCCAAGAAAAAACTAATGCACTTACAATTACACCAGCTATAACAGCAATTGCCAAATCAAAAATTACTGTAAGGGCTGATACTAATACCAATACAAATAAATCTGTTTTAGGAATTTTATTTATTATTCTAAAACTACTCCAAGCAAATGTTCCTATTACTACCATAAACATTACACCAACTAATGCAGAAATTGGAACTTGTTCAATATAGGAGGATCCAAATAAAATAAAAACTAATAGCATAACGGCTGCTACAATTCCAGATAATCTGCCTCTACCTCCACCTTTTATATTGATAATAGATTGACCAATCATAGCACAACCACCCATTCCACCAAAAAGGCCAGTAACAACATTTGCGCTACCTTGAGCAATACATTCTTTATTTCCATTACCTCTGGTTTCTGTTAAATCATCAATTAGATTTAAGGTCATTAATGACTCTATTAAACCAATTGCTGCAAGAATTAATGCATAAGGCAAAATGAATTTTATGGTTTCTAATGTAAATGGAACTTTAGAAAAAGTTTCTAAATTTGGAATAGGAAATCCGCCTTTTAAACCTTCTCCACCACCATCTCTAATAAACGAGCCAACTGTTGCAACATCAAATTTTGCTAAAATAGCAATGGTACTTACAACTAAAATTGCAATTAACGCTTCTGGTAATTTTTTAGCTTGTTTAATTTTAGGTAAACCCCACATAATTAACATAGTTAAAGCTACCAAACCAATCATCAAATACATTTGATTTCCTTGTAACCAAACTTTTTCTCCATCCACGGTTCTTTTAAACATTCCTAATTGAGAAAGAAAAATTACAATTGCCAAGCCATTTACAAAACCCATCATTACCGGATGTGGAATTAAACGGACAAATTTACCAAGCTTTAAAACACCTGCTGAAATTTGAATAAAACCCATTAAAATAACAGTTGCAAAAAGATAATACAATCCTAAATTTTCTCCAGGACTACCCATTGCATTTCCTTTAGCAACCAAACTTACCATTACAACGGCCAATGCTCCAGTTGCTCCAGAAATCATACCAGGTCTACCACCAAAAATAGAAGTAATTAAACCTACCATAAATGCAGCATACAAACCAACTAATGGATCAACCCCAGCTACAAACGCAAATGCAACTGCCTCTGGTACTAAGGCAAGCGCTACTGTAATACCAGATAAAACATCGTTTCTAACATTTTTAACACGTTTCTCAATAAATTCAGTCATAAGTAGTTAATTTTCAAAAGTGGCAAATATAGTGCATTTTATGGGTATTAAATTAATTATAATGAAGGAGTTACGAAAACGTTTAAAAAAGTAATTTTATATTTTCATAAGTATTTTCCAAAGCCTCCATAGTTTCAAATTCATTTTTAAAAGCCACTCTTTCAATTCCTTCTTCAGTTTGAGGAATTAAATTACCGGAAAAATCCGTTTTCATTAAAAACCAATAAGTTATTTTTAAGATTGTTTTATTTTTTCTTTTAAAAATATGATAGGTAGTCTCTATTTGTTTTTCAATTTTTAATTTATCAATACCGCATTCCTCTTCAACTTCACGGACAGCACATTGCTCTATAGCTTCTCCTTTTTCAAGTTTTCCCTTTGGTAAATCCCATTTATTAAATCGATAAATAAACAACACTTTATCCTCTTTTAAAACTTTGCCTCCTGCTGCTTTTTGAATTTTAAAATATTGCTTAAAGTTCTTCCAATCCTCTTTTAAATCGGAGCATTTTAAACAAACACCATTGTATTTTGAATGAAATAAATCCTCGATCAAATTAACAATTTGTACACTTTTATAATCTACAACTTTCAAATTTGTTGAAAATTTATCGTTTTCAACAAAAATAATAGGGTGATCATTTACAAAAACTTTATACATTTGCATTATGATTATGAACAAAGATACTGCAAAAAAAACTGCTGAACTTCTATTACAGATTAAAGCTAT
>Ga0102814_10003338_pt1 | contig 10486 bp, 10 predicted proteins | sample ColrivemetaGS741_FD_79112 | JGI IMG/M metagenome (GOLD analysis project Ga0102814, IMG submission 79112) | Estuarine microbial communities from the Columbia River estuary - Flood tide ETM metaG S.741 | ecosystem: Environmental > Aquatic > Marine > Intertidal zone > Estuary | place: USA... | reverse complement strand
TAACTTCTGAGGAACAAATCTCTGCAGTTATACAAATATCCGCCAGCCAATTTAAGGCAAATAATATGACTTTTGCCACGCCGAAATTGGTAGGTTTTGATGAGGTTCTAACCACAACGGGCTTTATAGATGTGCCTCCTGAATTTAAGGCAAGCATCAGCACATTCTATCCAGGTTATGTAAAAAAAATTACCTTAATAGAAGGAAATTACGTAAAAAAAGGGCAACTGCTTTTTCAATTAGAAAACCCTGAATATCTACAAATGCAAATTGAGTATTTGGAAGCCAGAGAAAAATTAGAATATCTAAAAAGCGAATACGAGCGACAAAAGGCATTGGCTGAAGAACAAATTGCGGCTCAGAAAAACTTCTTAAAAGCCAAGAGCGAATATTTCGTAACCAAAACAATGTGTGATGGGAGTGCAAAAAAACTAGGACTTTTAGGATTAAATGCAGCAAGCCTAACCAGCGAAAATATTAGAAGTTCGATTAACATCTACTCTCCTATTTCCGGCTATGTGAGCAGTATAAATGTAACGCAAGGCAAAGTGCTAAATCCAGATGAAGTAGCAATGACCATAACCAATACACAACATTTACACGCTGAATTACAACTGTTTGAAAAGGATATTACTGGGATAAAAATTGGGCAAAAAATTACCTACACCATTGGCAACGAAAAAATAAATGGAGAAGTACATTTAATAAGCAAAAGTGTATCTGATGAGAAAAGAACAATTAGTGTACATGGCCATTTAGATAATGGTAAACACCTCACCAAACTTTATCCAGGAATGTATGTAGAAGCGACTATTGCAAAAACGTCTGCCACAAAGTTTGGTGTTCCAGAAGCAGCTGTAGTAGAATTAGAAGACAAGTACTACGTATTAGTTAAAACTACCGAGAAAGAAGGTATATATAGCTTTAAAAAGGTAGAACTTACCAAACCTATTTTCGGAAATGGTTTTGTATCGGCACAAGAAATTACGGAAGGGACAACTGTTTTAGCCAATGGGGCGTTTGATATTTTGGTAGAATAGATGGAGGATAATAAACGCACAAATTGTTATAAAAAGCAGAAATTTTGAGTTTCTGCTTTTTTACTAGTCCTATTAATCGTAATATTGCAATGTAATACTATGGGCGTAACCAAAACAGATAACTTTTCCGATCTACAAAACGAAATAGCTCTAATTGCTAAAGTACTTGGCCATCCTGCACGTATAGCTATTCTACAACACATTATGCAACAAAACTCGTGTATTTGTGGCGATTTAGTGTTAGAAATTGGGCTTGCTCAGGCTACAATTTCGCAACACTTACGCGAACTAAAAAATGCAGGACTAATAAAAGGAACTATTGATGGTACAAGCGTTTGTTACTGCATAAACACCCACAATTGGAATAATTCCAAAGATTTGTTACTTGCTTTTTTAAACCAAAACGAAACACTCAACACATTGTGTTGCTAACAAAAAAATAATATGACACTATCAGAATTCAGAAGAACACTTGAAACATTAAACGAAGTAAACTTTATACAACCAAACGGCAATTTTGTGCCTCGTCATTACCACCTTACAGAGATTGGTTTAACCACCAAACAGTTTATTGACTGTGGAGGAAGTGTTCACACAGATAAAAAAGCCTGCCTCCAACTTTGGGTAGCCAATGATTTTGATCACCGTTTAATGCCGAAAAAACTAATTGGCATTATGGACACTTCTGAACCACTTTTTGACGGAGAAGATTTAGAAATAGAGGTAGAATTCGAAAATGACACCGTTGGGAAATATGGAGTAAGTTTTAACGGGCAAAATTTTACGCTAACCTCAACAAAAACAGATTGTTTAGCTGGTGATTTATGTGGTATTGGCGATGTAAATCACAAAGCAAAACTTAGTCTTGCCGAATTAGGAAAAACAGCATCTTCTTGTTGCACACCAAGTAGCGGCTGCTGCTAATATAATTTTCCTTACCAATGTATTCGCAACTAAAATCCACCATTGAAAATATTGAAATACAGCATATTACTGATTCAAGAAAAGCAGAATTAGATAAGCTTGTTCACTATATTCAATCTCGAAAAACAGACAATTTAGCGGTAAACCTAAATTTTATCTGCACACATAATTCGCGTAGAAGTCATTTAACCCAGATTTGGGCACAAACAATGGCTCGATTTTATAAATTGAATGAGGTACACTGTTATTCTGGAGGGACAGAAGCAACGGCTATGTTTCCAAAAGTGGCAGAAACTCTTCAATTACAAGGCTTTAAAATCAAGTCTATTTCTAGTCATAATGAGCAGAATCCTATTTATGCCATTAAGTCTGGTGAAAATGAAGCCCCAATTATTGGCTTTTCTAAAACCTTTGACCATTTTTTTAATCCTAAATCAGAATTTGGAGCCATAATGACTTGCTCGAGTGCTGATGCAAATTGTCCATTAATCCCTAATGCTACGCGTATTTCTCTTACTTACAAAGACCCAAAACATTCAGATGGAAGCGATTCTCAAGATGAGGTATACGCAGGAACTAGCTCATTAATTGCAACTGAAATGAAATATGTTTTTTCAAGTATCTATTAAAAATAAAATGTCAAGTAATAAAAAACTAAGCTTTCTAGATTCATACCTTACGTTATGGATATTTCTGGCAATGGCCATTGGAGTGGCTATTGGCTATTTCTTTCCTAGCATTTCTGAGGTAATCAACACCGCTAGTTCAGGTTCTACTAATATTTTAATTGCAGTGGGGCTTATTTTAATGATGTATCCGCCGCTAGCCAAAGTAAACTACAAACTTTTACCACTGGTTTTTAGAGACACAAAAATTCTGTCTATTTCTCTTGTTTTAAACTGGATTATCGGGCCAATTTTAATGTTTGTGCTGGCTATAATTTTTCTACACGATTATCCCGAATATATGGTTGGCCTAATTTTAATTGGCTTAGCTCGATGCATTGCTATGGTACTGGTTTGGAATGACTTAGCCGATGGAAGTGCCGAATACGGAGCAGGATTAGTTGCTCTAAATAGTATTTTTCAGGTATTTGCTTACAGTTTTTATGCGTGGATTTTCATTACCATACTCCCACCCTATTTTGGGTTTGAAGGAGCTATTGTAGACATAGATATTGCAACCATTGCTAAAAGCGTGGCTATTTACTTAGGAATACCCTTTTTAGCTGGAATATTGAGTCGCTATTTCTTAGTAAAGGCAAAAGGAGAAGAATGGTACACTACCAAATTTATTCCCACGATTTCGCCAATAACCTTAATTGCCTTGCTTTTTACCATATTGGTTATGTTCTCGCTAAAAGGAGAGTTAATTGTGCAAATACCTATGGATGTGCTTATTATAGCAGTTCCATTACTCATTTATTTCTTAATTATGTTCGTATTAGGCTTTTTCTTTAGCAAGGCAATGGGTGCTGAATACGATAAAAATGCTTCGATTGCATTTACAGCTGCTGGCAATAATTTCGAACTTGCAATTGCGGTAGCTATTGCCGTTTTTGGACTAAATTCAGGCCAAGCTTTTGCAGGCGTTATTGGGCCTTTAGTAGAAGTACCTGCACTTATCCTTTTAGTACGTGTTTCGTTTTGGTTAAAGAAGAAGTATTATTAGACCATTTTAGTCGCGTAATCCAAATCGGAGTTCGCGAATAAGTCCTATTTCTTTTACTATTTTTGTTCGGCGAAGTAGAAATTATCTTCGCTATAATAATCAAAGTAAAACTATATAATGGAATCAAAAAAAGATGCTTACAACTCGAGTTCATCACGCAGAAATTTTGTTAAAAATATTTCGTTAGGTGTAGTAAGTCTGCCTTTTTTAGCGTTTTCAGATGTAAATACTAATACGTCAAATATTGATATTAACCAAAGCAATTATGACGACATAAATTGGAAAGCTGTTCGCAAACAATTTATACTATCAAAAGATAGAAAGTACTTTAACACCGCTGGTCTTGGGCCTTCACCGAAAGTAGTTGTAGAAGCAGTTTACCGAGCCATGTTAAACCTGGAAAACAAGGGTGAACATGGACACGAACAAACCGAAGTTGTACACGAAAAACTTGGGAAATTTTTAAAGACAAATGCAGCAGAAATAGGGATAACTCGAAACGCTACAGAAAGCATGAATATAGTAGCTAGATGTCTGCCACTTAAAGCGGGGGATGAAATTATTTTAACCAAACACGAGCACATTGGCGGCACTGCTCCTTGGTTAGCCTTGCAAAAAGATATTGGGATTGTTATTAAACTGATAGACTTAGACTTAACTGGAGAAAAAAATATCGACATCATAAAACAAGCAGTATCAGAAAAAACAAAAGTGGTGTCTTTTTCGCACGTAACTTGTACCACAGGTTTAAAATTACCAGCTAAAGAAATTGCAACCTTGTGCAGAGAAAAAGGCATATTTTCTGTTGTAGATGGGGCACAAGCATTGGGTATGATACCTATTGATTTACAGGACATTAATCCCGATTTTTACGTAGCAAGTGCACATAAATGGCTGTTTGGGCCAAAAGGAACCGGCATTCTTTTTATAAATAAATCGGTAATTGCAAAATGCTCCCCAACTTTTGCGGGTGCTTATACCAACTGCACATACGATCTCAATACGCTTTCTATGGAATACCGAGAAACTGCCCAACGAGAAGAGTACGGTACACGGAATACTCCAATAACATTGGGCATTGGCACCGCGATTGATTTTATTTCATCCATTGGAATAGAAAATATAGAAGCTAGAGGACAAGAATTAGCTACCTATTTCAAGCAAGGTTTAGCCACCAATCCACATATTGAAATTTTAAGTCCGCTCAAAATAAGGTGTGCCTCATCTATCGTCACTTTTAGAAGTCCGAAACTAGATTACAACGAATTAAACCAAAAACTGGGCACTGATTATGGGTTAAGAGTTCGGGGTATCTACGAAAACGATTTGAATGGAATACGAGTTTCGTTTGCCGTATTTAATAGTAAAAAAGAGGTAGAACTTTTAGTTTCGGCACTTGCTGATATACTTATTTCATAAGCCAACCAATTGTTTTGCAACGGATAACAAGCATACTAGATTTAACAGATTAGCGTTTATTTTTTATGCGAAAACTAATACCTGGAATTATTTATCTCCTATTTTGTTTTTCATCTGCATTTGGTCAATCTTATAAACCTGAGCAAATTTATTTGGCTAGTTCTGTCGTTCCCAGTTTCTCCTTTCTAAATCCACCAGAACTTGGTTTATTTCTTAAAAATGACAGTTCTGATATCCAATTTCAATTAGCTTTAAATTATTCTGGAAATAAATGGGAAATAGACGGTTATTATAATTCAATCAGCAATACTTACGATCAGAATATTGGATTAGCTTATCAGCTAAAGGATAATGAATCTCTATCCATACGTTCCAAAACAACCAAATACTATGGAATTGGCTTAAGAATTGGTATTTCAAGAGAAGTAATGATTGAGAAAACCCCCGTTAGATTCTCCGTGTCAATTAATAATATTATAAGTAAAAACACACTACAAACCAGCTATGGTAGTGTTTATTATACAGATACTGTAGCAATTCAAGGCAATCCTCAAGGGCAAAGGAGATTGCATTATTCCTATAATTCATTGCATCAAATTAATAATATTTCATATTTACCAGTAGCTAACTTTACTTTAGGTATTCCTCTCAGCATTGGTAATCATTTCCAATTCACTCCAAGTTTTCTTGCAGGAATAGCAATCTTTAATAGAGGAAAACTCGAAAATTGGGGAAGAAATAGCGTTGGCGGAGACGTAACCATAAGTGGATCTTTTTCATTGAGTTACACACTACCAACATCATCGAAGTAGCAACTAATAAACGATTATTTAGGTTTAAGCACATAAACTGTAAGTACTCTAAATTACAATTTTGCGGTTTTAAACTCAAGTTTCATTTACTTTGCTACGATGTCTGAAAAACGAGAAGAGTTGCTAAAAGCAATTGATGCAAAGTATAAAGCTATGGGCCAAGACCCAGATGTTCATTTATCAGGTTTGCTACACGCCGAGCCTATGAAATATTGGGATTTTATACAAGTAGATGCATTGCTGGGTCTACAAACCCAAAGAACTCAATTGCCAGACGAAATGGTGTTTATTATGTATCACCAAATTAATGAACTATTGTTTAAAATGATTCTTTGGGAAATGGGGCAAATATCTCATGCAGCAGATATTGAACCAGCTAAATTCACTATGCATTTGATGCGAATTTCAAGATATTTTGATGTTTTGTCAGACTCTTTTGACGTAATGGGCGAAGGTATGGAACTAGACCAGTACATGAAGTTTAGAGACACACTTACCCCTGCAAGTGGCTTTCAATCAGCTCAATACAGAATTATAGAAATTGCTTCTACCGAACTTATAAATTTAATTGATGCTAGATTTAGAGAGACTATCGACAGAAATACGCCTTACGAACACGCATTTGAACATATGTATTGGCAAGCTGCTGGTAAAGATTATGAAACTGGCAAAAAAAGTAAGCTTATGACCAACTTTGAAGAAAAGTATAAGAAAAAGCTTATCGACCATATGATGGAATACAATGAAGTAAATTTATGGACAAAGTTTAAAAGTCTCCCCCAAGAATATCAAGAAAATACCGAGCTTAAAAAGGCTATGAGACATTACGACCATACAGTTAATATCAGTTGGACAATACACCATTTAGAAGCGGCCAAGAAATACTTGGGAGATGCACCTGCAACAGGCGGCAGCGACTGGACGAAATATATGCACCCAAAATATCAAAAAAGAATCTTCTTCCCTAGTTTGTGGAGCCAAGAAGAATTAGAGGGTTGGGGCGTTACTAATCTCTAAAAAAATCAGCCTAAAAAAAGAGCCATTTAGTACTAAATGGCTCTTTTTTAATTACTTAAACCCCAAACTGCCTTAAATGATGGTCTAAATGTTTGTAGTACATATTATTCCATTCTTCGGCAGTTAAGGCACCAAATGAGTTCGATTCTCTACCCATATAAAAATCAACTCCGTCTTGTTGTGCTTTAGTTATAAAGCCAATTAAACGTTTCTTTTCAGCTTCAAAATCTTTGTTTTCTTTTTGCTGGAAATCTGGAGCTGTTGGCGAATTCTTTTTATAAGGCTTCTCTCCTACTACTGTTCCTTTTAAAAACAGACTCAGGATCCATTGTTTTAACTTTCCAGGTTTAGCATACTTGTCTTCTGCATACACATACTCGTAAGGCACACAGCAATGAGCCATCATTTGGCCGATTGTCATTTTACCCCATTTCGGTTTAGTATCGCTATTTAATTGCTCCATTCTCGCAGCCATTTTATCAGATTCAGCTTTCTGAAACAAACTTGGAAATGCCATAGTAATTAGTCTTTCTTACCTTTGGATCTTGTTGTTTCACTTTCTTCATCCTCCGATTTTTCGTCATCAGATTCCTTTTCCGTATTGTCATCCCCTTTAAGGTAAGATGGTAGGTTTAGACCAGCCATATTAAACAAATCATTCAATGGAGGAACTGTTTTCATCATTCCAGATACAAAATTTGCCGTAGAATTATTCTCACCCTGTGCGTTGCCCGAATCCCAAACAGTAATTTTATCAATCTTAATATTTTTTACAGCTTCTACTTGTGTTCTAACCAATTCAGGTAGTTTTTCGATCAACAATAACTGGAAAGCTTTGCTAGGGTCACCACCAGCAGCATCTACCACAGCTCTATAACCCTCAGCTTGTTTGGTTAGTATTTCATATAAACCATTTGCCTCAGCCTCCATTTTAGCAAAAATCGCATCTGCTTCTCCTTTGGCGTTTTCTCTTATGGTTTCAGCCATTGCTTGAGCTTCAATTATGGCACGTTGCTTCGCAATTTCTGCAGGAACTACTATATTGGCTATTTGGGTAGATCGTTCTCTTTCCGAACGAGCAAGCTCTGCACGTTGCTCCGCAACGTAAGACTCTTCTAATGCTTTTGCACTTTGTACTTTTTCTGAAGCCAATGCTATTCTTAATGCTTCAGCTTCTTTTTCACGTCTGTTTGCTTCAGAATTCGCAATGGAAATCTTGGCCTCATTCTCTCCTTGTATGGCAGTTGCATTCGCTTCCGATGTTTTAACACGTGTATCTCTAGCCGCTTCTGCTTTACCAATGGTTTCATCTCTTACTGCCGTTGCAATGCTTATTTCCCTATCTTTTTGCGTAATAGCAATTTTTACATCTCTATCTCTATGTGTTTCCGCAATTTGTGTATCTTTTTCTCTATCAGCCAATGCCTTGCCAGTCTCTCCTATTTTTTCTTGTTCTGCAACACTAATTTTTGCTTCGTTTATTGCTTTTGCCGCAGCTTCTTTACCAAGAGCCTCAATGTAGCCCGATTCATCTTTAATGTCTGTAACATTTACGTTTATAAGCTTTAAACCAATTTTACGTAATTCGCTGTCTACATTTTTAGAAATATTTTCAAGAAATTTATCTCTGTCGGAGTTAATTTCTTCAATGGTCATTGTTGCAATTACCAACCTTAACTGACCAAATAAAATGTCTTTAGCCAATTCTTGTATTTGCTCGTGAGAAAGTCCCAAAAGTCTTTCAGCGGCCGTATTCATGCTTTCCGCTTCTGTAGAGATTGCAATTGTAAATCTACAAGGCACGTCTACACGAATATTTTGTCTACTTAACGCATTGGTAAGATTTGCCTCAATAGACAAGGGCTTAAGATCTAAGTAGGCAAAGTCTTGCACTACGGGCCAAATAAATGCTCCACCGCCATGCACACAGCGAGCAGAAGTACCACCTGTGCGGCCATAAATTACTAAAATTTTATCTGAGGGGCATCGCTTATAGCGAGAAACTAACGCGGCAATAGTTACAAAAAGAACTACAGCAGCTACAATTATGATTAAAATTGGTGTCATTTATATTTTGATTAAATTTTTTCTACGATTAAAACATCTCCATTATCTATTCTTAGCACTTTAACTGTTGTTCCAGACGGAATCTTTTCATTTTCTGTCATTGCTTTTAGCTCATGATAAGCTCCGTTTACACTAATCATTATCTTGCCACTGCCCGTTTTTTGTTCGGGTATAGTTAAATAAACTTCGGCTGTTTTGTTTAAAGTATTTGCAATTTTAAAGGAATTATCTTCGGCTAGCTTTTGGATTTGCTTAATGATATAGAAGAAAACCAAAACGAAAAGAATACCAACTACTAGTGAAATTAAAATGAGGATTGTTCTATTCTCAATTGAGTTATAAAATGAAATACCCGTCCAACTAAAACCAAGCAGAAAATTAATTAAATTTCTTAGTGAAAACAACTGAAATTCAGAATCTCCCCCTTCAAAATCACTATCAAAATCTGCGTCTAAACCGTCTGTTGCATCTACCCCCATAAAAGTCATTATGGTTTGAATGATAAATATTATGCTCGTAATTGACGCAACAATCCAAAAAGTTCTCAATAAAGGCTCTAAATTTTCCAAAAATTCCATCGGTTTCAAATTTACATCAAATATAATTTCAGCATGCAATAATGTTCATTATGCGTTCTAAATATTTAGTCTATTCCGATTCAAAAATCACGAGGTAAAACAAACTTACAACAAATCATTTGCCAAATTGGCCAATTCGCTTCTCTCCCCTTTTTCCAGATTTACATGGCAAAACAATCTGTGATTTTTTACTTTGTCAATTAGATAACTTAGGCCATTACTTTGTGCATCGAGATAAGGCGTGTCTATTTGGTTAATGTCTCCTGTAAATACAATTTTAGTATTTTCACCTGCTCGCGTAACAATAGTTTTCATCTCGTGTGGAGTTAAATTTTGAGCTTCGTCTACAATAAAAAATACGTTACTTAAGGTTCTGCCTCTTATATATGCTAATGGAGCAATGGCAATTTTTTCTGATTGCACCATATCTGTAATTCGCTTAAATTCTTTGTCTGATTCTTTGAACTGACTTTTTATAAATTTAAGATTGTCCCAAATGGGCTGCATATACGGATCTACTTTTGCATTGGCATCGCCAGGTAAAAAGCCGATATCTTTATTACTAAGAGGAACTATAGGCCGTGTAATATAAATTTGATGAAAATTGCTGCGTTGCTCTAATGCAGCGGCTAAGGCCATAAGTGTTTTACCTGTGCCCGCAACTCCCCTAAGCGTAACCAGTTTTATACTTGGATCCATTAATGCGTGCATTGCAAATGCCTGCTCTGCATTTCTCGGTTTTATTTTGTAAACTGCTTGTTTTTCAACGCGTTCTACTAAATCTTCTGCTGAATTATAAAAGCCCAATGCCGATTTTTTACCACTATTTAGTATCAGAAAATGATTATTGGGAAACTTAGTTTTACTAACTGTTTTTGCCGGTATATTCTCATCCTTAAACAGGCTATCAATTACGGCAAAGTCGATATCGTCTATTACTGTTTTACCCGTGTATAGT
>Ga0102814_10003330_pt1 | contig 10508 bp, 6 predicted proteins | sample ColrivemetaGS741_FD_79112 | JGI IMG/M metagenome (GOLD analysis project Ga0102814, IMG submission 79112) | Estuarine microbial communities from the Columbia River estuary - Flood tide ETM metaG S.741 | ecosystem: Environmental > Aquatic > Marine > Intertidal zone > Estuary | place: USA: Columbia... | reverse complement strand
TATCAAAATGATAGCTTTAACGTTACCAATATTATTGATATTCAAGTTGGAGAACAAGTTCCTTATTTAGGAATACCTTTCGATGTTCCAGGTATTGTTGAGGCTGGACTTTATGATAGTTATGAAGGAGGGATTGGACAAAACATCTCCTACTTAGACTTGAGTATTGGTAATGCAAGTGATTTTAGAATTACAGAAAATGTCGACGCAGGAACACATCCAATCGAAGGGGCTATTGTTGGGTACATAGCTGCAGGAGAATGGATAGAATATACCATAGATGTTGCAACGGCAGGAGTGTATGATTTATCGCTTCGATATGCCTCGGGAAATAGTAATGGAGGAGGTCCTTTTTATTTTGAGATAGATGGGAATAAAATTAGTCAAGATATTGTTGTTACCACTACTAGTGGTTGGGATTCATGGTCTACAGAAACAGCTACAAATATCGAGCTAAACAAAGGATTACATGTGCTAAGATTAGCGATAACAAATGGAGAGTTTAATATCGGGAAAATGACATTTTCTTACAATGCGCCACTTACTTACATGCCACCGTTTGCAGATGCTGGAGATAATGTTTCAGTAATTTTGCCGCAAACTACAGCTTCACTTGATGGTTCTCTAAGCACCGATGAAGACACGACTGTATTAACGTATTTTTGGGAACAACTGTATGGACCATCAACAGTTGTCTTTTCTGATAATTCAACTGCGATGCCTGAGATATCTAATTTAGAGGCAGGTGTTTATAAAATTAAATTAACGGTCTCAGATGACGCACATTCTTCATCAAGTGATATGTTGGTAATTGTGTCTGAAAATGGCAATACAAATCCATCAATCTCAATAACCTCACCATCGGATAATAGTAACTTTGATCAAGGTACAAGTATTTCCATTGAAGCAGTTGCGAGTGATATTGATGGTACGATTAGTAAAGTTGAGTTTTATGACGGAACAACATTAATTGGAGAGGATGTTAGTGCACCCTTCAGCTTCTCATGGACAGACGCTACAATTGGATTACACGATTTAACTGCAAAGGCTATTGATAATGAAGGCGGTGAGAGCACATCCTCTGCCATAAATATCACGGTGAATGAGTTGTTTTCATGTACCGAGACAGGTACAGCAGCACAACAAGGTTCTTTCTCTGTTGGGTATAAAAGCACTTTTGAAACGGTTGGTACCGATGTAACTATTACTTTTGAGTTATTGGATACAGACAAGTTTGGAGTAGTAGCGTATTTGTGGCAAGAATCTCCATTTTCAGAAGCACCAATGGATCAAGTTTCAGGTAATATTTTTTCTAAAACACTGGGAGGTCAAACACCTGGAGCTACCATTAGTTATGCATGTAAATTTGCATTTTCTGGAGGTTTAGCAGTCACACAGTATGTCAGCTATGTCGTGGGTTCAGATTGCAGTGGTAGTTCAGATTCTGAAGCGCCAACTAGTTTTACGGCGAATATTGGTGCTATTTTAGCAAGTTCTGTTGAATTACTGTTGGAGGCTACTGATGATTCTGGCACCATCGTTTATGACATAAGTTATGACAATGGTTCCGAAACTGTAACAGGCTCTTCAGGTAATGAAACTTCAATTTTAATCACAGCTTTAACTCCAGAAACAAATTATACGTTTGAGGTGACTGCATTAGATTTGGCAGGAAACATCAATTCAGAAAGTCCAATTACGTTAAATGCAACGACTGGAGTTGACGCAAGTACAAGTTGCTCTGGCTCAGCATCTGAGGCACAACAAGGGGCTTTTGATGTTGGATATAATTATGATTTTCAAACATCTGGCAATGCCATAACATTCACTTTTGAATTACTTGATGACAAAGATGGTGTCGTAGCGTATTTGTGGGAAGAAAGTCCCTTTACAGAAACACCCATGGATAATGTGACTGGTAAAACGTTTTCAAAAACATTAAGTGGTTTCACTCCGGGCGAGCTAGTGAGTTTTGGCTGTAAATTTGCTTTTGCTGGTGGCTTAGCAGTCACAAAATATTTCACGTATGAAGTGGGAGATAATTGTTCTTTAGGAGTGGTTGATTTTGAATTAGAAAATGAATTTAAAGTTCATCCTAATCCTTCAATAGATATTTGGAATATTACGGGAACGACCATTCCAATAAAACAAATTATTGTTTATGACTTAATCGGTAAAGAGGTTTTTACTTCACAACCTAATGAATTGCATACTGTTATAAATGGTCAAAATTTCAGTTCAGGAATTTACTTTGCTAATTTGGTGACTTCTCAAGGTCGCTTGGTGGTTAAGTTAATTAAGGATTAATACGGTCGGTTAAATGTTAACAAAAGAGTGTGCTGTGATGACAGTACACTCTTTTTTGTTTACTTTTGTTTTATGGTCACACTTCGACATCTTGCTGAACAACTCAATGTATCTGTATCTACCGTTTCTAAAGCGCTAAGCAATAGTGAGGAAATTAGTAAGGATACCATTGAACGTGTTAAAGCACTTGCAGATGAGCTTAATTACCAGCCAAATCGCGTTGCATTAAGTTTGAAAAATAATGAAACTAGAACGATTGGTGTTATTGTTCCAAACATATTGAATCGATTTTTTGCGAAATCGTTGTTCGGTATTGAGCAAGCCGCTTCAGAAATGGGGTATAGCATCATTACTTGTATGTCAAATGAGCTATTTGATAAAGAATGTGATAGTATTTCACTTTTATCAAATGGCAGTGTAGATGGTTTTATTGTGGCTGTGTCTGAAGAAACCCTTGTCAATAAGAAAAGCCAGCATCTTCAGCAACTCATTGATAAAAAGATTCCTTTGGTGATGTTTGATCGAAATTTGAATGATATTACCTGTGATAAGGTAGTTATTGATGATTACAAAACTACCTTTGATTTAGCAAATATGTTTATTAATCAAGGAAGAGAATGTATTGCTTTTATGAGTACTATTGATGATTTGAATGTTGGAATATTAAGAAGTACAGGGTACGAGCAAGCTATTTCGGCACATGGTCAACAAACTCCTATTAAATTGTCAATCAAAAAGGGTCTTGATTATCAAGAACAAATTAAAGAGTTTCTTCAAGAATACCCAAAAATTGATGTTATTATAGCGGCTGATAATATTTCAGGGACTACTGCGGTCAATGTAGCATCAAGCTTAAATTATAAAATACCAGAAAATCTCAGCATTATTGGGTTTGCAGATGAGGTTGTTTCTAATCTTTCTGTCCCTAAATTATCCTACATTAATCAAAATGCAGTGAATATTGGAAGCAGTGCTTTAAGGTTAATTGTTGAAAAATTGAAAAATAAACATCTTGAAAAACCGCACTTAAAAATAAAGATTCCGGTTGATATTGTTCATAAAGGAACAACTTAAATAACATCATTCTTTGTAAATACTTAAACTAGCCTTGTAACCAGTTCGAATAAGCCATTTGTTTGAGGCGAGTAGAGAACCTTCTTCATCGTATACTTTTAGTTGCGCTGTGTTAGGACTTGAGGCGCCTTCATTGAGTGCAATAAAATTGAGAGAATTGTAGCCAGGTACTAAATCAACATCAATGACAAAATAATCACCTTTTAAAATGATGTTTGGATGAATGACGACCTTGTTTAGCATGAGCTTTATCCTGTCACCATCAACATATTCATGATCTCTGCACTTGATTATAATGAATTTTGAAGTTGTACTTAAGCTACCTAAGTTAAAGTCTTTATTAAATTTAGACAAGTCTTTCTGATCTTCGCCAAATTTCTGTGTGATTGTCCACGTGGGCTGTACTAAGTCACTTTTTTGAACCATGCGGACTCCTGATTTCTTTTTAAATACATCACGAATTTGTGTGAAATTAATCATTGGACGTATGTTCTTATTTGTAAGCCCTTTTATCGGTGATAATGTTAATTGTGCATCAGCAGGTGCTTCAGCGGTTTTGTCAATAGCTTCAATTCTTAGACCACCCTTACTAACGTCATTTTGAGCCCACAAGGAGTGCGTGTTGAGAGACAATATAAATAAAACACTTATGATGATAAATCTCATGGACGCATTAACTCTAATGTTGATGTCAAATATAAGCCTTTGGACCTTTGTGAAAAATCATTCGTTAACTATTAACGAAATTTTGTCTAAAATTTAATTTTATTTAACAAATTACTTTGATAGGCTACCTAAAGTTTTGATTTTAATAATGTTAAAATCTAACTCGTAGACACAATAAAAACTCATATCTTTATAGTGTTGATGAAAGCATTGTTAGATACTAAATTAGCAGACTTACAGAGCCAATTGGATGGTCAATTATACTTTGATTCTATTGTTAAAGCACTTTATGCCACCGATGCCTCTGTTTACAGAGAATTACCTACTGCTGTAGCCTTTCCAAAAAACAAGAAAGACATCCAATCACTAATAAAATTTGTTAGTGAGAATGGACTTTCTATCATTCCAAGAGCAGCAGGAACATCTCTTGCTGGTCAATGTGTTGGAGATGGAATCGTTGTTGATACCAAATATTTTAATCAGATTTTAGAAATCAATGCTCAGGAACAGTGGGTCAGGGTGCAACCGGGTGTTGTTCGAGATGAATTAAATCTTCTTTTAAAGTCCTATGGATTATTTTTTGGACCAAATACATCCACTGCGAATAGGTGTATGATGGGCGGTATGGTGGGCAATAATTCCTCAGGCTCGACATCGATTGAGTATGGCACAACACGTGATCATGTCATAGAAATGACCGTCATTTTAAGCGACGGAAGTGAGGTGGTTTTTAATGCGAAATCTTCTAATGATTTTCAAGAAAAGCATTGTGACACATCCTTAGAAGGTAAGTTATATCAACATATTCAAAGCGAATTATCGAACCCATCAGTAACGAGAGAAATTGATATCAATTTCCCTAAAAAAACAGTTACAAGAAGAAATACAGGTTATGCGATTGATGCGTTGTTAAATTCAAAGCTTTTTTCTGATAGCTCACAAGATTTTAATTTCTCTAAATTATTAACCGGTTCAGAAGGTACTTTGGCTTTTACGACTGAAATTAAACTAAATCTAGTACCATTGCCAAAGCCACATTTAGTTCTAATCGCAGCACATTTTCATTCAATAAATGAAAGTCTTCAAGCAGCGGTTCTTGCAATGAAAGACAGTCCATCAGCATGTGAGTTAATGGATAAAACGATCTTGGATTGCACAAAGGAGAATATTGAGCAACAATCCAATCGATTTTTTATTAAAGAGAATCCCGAGGCTATTTTAATTGTTGAAGTTAGGGCAAATTCCATTGAGGAAGCAGACATTTTTGCTGATAGAATAATAAACAAATTTAAGAAAGCCAAGTTGGGTTATGAGTATCCAAAAATCACAGGTAAAAAGACCGAACGTGTCTGGAATCTGCGCAAAGCTGGTCTTGGATTATTGGCTAATATTCCCGGAGATAAAAAAGCAGTGGCATGTATAGAAGACACTGCTGTCTCCATTGAAGATTTACCGGAGTACATTACAGCTTTTACATCTTTATTGTCAACATATGGTCAAAAAGCCGTGTACTATGCACATGCAGGTGCAGGAGAGATTCATTTAAGACCCATTCTTGATTTAAAAAAATCAGAGGATGTAAAACTTTTTAGAGAGATAAGTAGGGCCTCTGCTAAATTGGTTAAGCAATATCGTGGCTCTTTAAGTGGTGAACATGGTGATGGCAGAGTACGAGCCGAGTTTATTCCAATAGTTGTTGGGAACAAGAATTATGAATTATTTCACAGGATTAAAAAGATTTGGGATCCAAAAAATATTTTTAATCCAGGTAAAATTGTGAATGCAAAACAGATGGATGAAAATTTGAGATACACGCCAGATGTTGAGACGCCTGAAGTCCATACAATGTTTAATTTTGAGGAAACCGGTGGTATTCTCAGGACTGTTGAAAAATGTAATGGCTCCGGTGATTGTAGAAAATTAAACTTTTCTGGTGGCACCATGTGTCCTAGTTATAGAGCGACACTTGACGAAAAGGATAGTACCAGAGGTAGAGCAAATGTTTTACGTGACTTTTTAACCCAAAATACGAAAGCCAACCCATTTAATCATCCAGAAATTAAAGAAGCTATGGAGTTGTGTATTTCTTGTAAAGGCTGTAAGTCTGAATGTCCTTCGAATATAGATATGGCAACATTAAAAGCGGAATTTCAATTTCAATTTTATAAAAGTAATCGAAGACCTTTAAGAGATAGACTTATCGCAAGCAATGCACGCATAAATAGTGTTGTTTCAAAAATTCCACAGTTATACAATTTCTTTGCGCGTCAAAATTGGTTCAAAAAAGTTACAGGAATTTCAAAGAATCGTTCACTTCCAGAATTGCAAAAGCAAACTTTATACAAATGGTTTATAAATTATGAACAGCCCAAACATAACAGGAAAGTTTATTTGTTTTGCGATGAATACACAAATTATTACGATGTCCATATTGGTCAAAAAGCTGTACTGCTTTTAAATAATTTGGGATTTGAGGTTTTGGTGGTTCAACACAATGAAAGTGGCAGAGCCTACATATCAAAAGGATTTCTAAATAACGCTCGGGTACTAGCAAACGCAAATGTAGAACTATTTAATTCTTTGATAACAAAAGATGTCCCGTTAATTGGTATTGAGCCTTCAGCAATTTTAAGTTTCAGAGATGAATATCCTAATTTGGTAGATAAATCTTACAAGTCAAACGCACTAGAATTAAGTAAGCATGTTTTTTTAATAGAAGAGTTTTTATACCATGAAATAACAGCAAATAACATTAAATTAGACGCTTTTAATACTGAGTCAAAGTCTTTGTTGCTTCATGGACACTGCCATCAAAAGGCATTATCATCAACTGATTTCACAAAAAAAATATTAGATTTCCCACAAAATTATAAAGTGACGGAAATACAGTCTGGTTGTTGCGGAATGGCGGGTTCGTTTGGTTATGAAGTAGAGCATTACCAGTTGAGTCAAAAAATTGCAAATCAAGTATTATTTCCCGAGTTAAAAAAAGCATCTTCAGAAATTATTGTTGTTGCAAATGGAACGAGTTGTAGACATCAAATTTATGATGGTACAGGTAAGTTAGCTAAACATCCAATTGAAGTTTTGTTTGATGCCTTAAAATGAAGTTTACTCTTTTAAACTTAATCGTAGGGCTTTTTTAAAAGATAAAATTGATAGTTCAACATCCTTTTTTGTAGTTGTCCAAGCACAAATACTAACACGAATGACTCGTTTGTTATTCCAAAGTGATTCACCCACCCAACACGTTCTTTCCTCTTGAATTATCGAAAGAACCCTACTTGTAAGGTCATCATCATTGCACGTCACTAACACTTGATTAAAATGCACTTCATTTATGACTTCAAAACCTTCAATTTCATTGAAGGCATTTGAAAATTGTAGCGCTCTGTCGTGAAATAAATTAATAAGATCATTAATGCCAGTTTTTCCTAAATATTTGAGTGTTGCCCACAATTCAAAAATTCGTGCTCGACGTGACATTTCGGGCGTAAAATACATACCATCTCTAGCAGAACTTTTTATGATATAACCGGCGTCCATATGTAATGATGCAGCTAATGCTTCTTGGTCATTACATAGAATGATCCCACTATCATATGGCGTGTTTAGTGTTTTATGTGCATCGACAGCAAATGAATGTGCCATATTCATGCCATCTGTGAGATACTTGAACTTTTTCGTTGCTGCTGCCCAAAGCCCAAATGCACCATCAATATGCACCCATGCATTAACCTTACGTGCTTTTTCACAAATTAATTTGAAAGGATCAAATGCACCGCTGTTTACGTTTCCGGCCTGTAAAATTACGATTGTGCTGTTATCGAGACTCGGTAATAAATCTGGACGTATACGACCTTGATTATCAACATCTACCCATTCAATTTGATTTATGCCTAAACCTAGTAACGAAATAGTTTTGATAACAGTGGAATGCGCCTGCTTACTTGTTACAATTCGTATTGTTGGCGCATTTGACAATCCTTGTTTATTAATGTCCCATCCTTGGCGCTCAAGAAGTCTATAACGAGCAGCAGCTAAGCCACAAAAATTAGCCATTGATGTTCCACTTACAAATCCTGCAACTGTAGTTTTGGGGAGATGAAATATATCTTTTAACCAGGTTTCCACGATTGTTTCTAATCTTGAAGCTATTGGAGACATCGCATGTAAAGCAGAATTTTGATCCCAATAGGTTGTGAGATGTTTGGTCGCCATACCAACTGGCAATGAGGCGCCGGTAACAAACCCAAAGTAGCGACCATTTAGTGTATTTATTGTTCCCTGCGATCCCACTGTACTGAGTAATTCAATTATATCTTTTCCGTCATTTGAATCAATAGGCATGTGCTCATCAAAGACATCAAGATTTTCAATAGCCGAAATTAGTGGATAGACAACGCGCTCTTTTGCTGAATCTAAATAGGTTTGTACATGATTATGAGCATGTTTGAAAAATTCTTTATTGTTTAGTTCTTTAAACAGCTTTTGTTGAAATGACTCTGTATTCATCATCTAAATATTAATAAGTACTCATTATAAATTTATTAAAGTCACTACTAGCAGGATAGCATCCAATTAAAACAGTGATACGAGATTGTATGTTTTCGTGAAAAAAATTAATTGAAAATAATACATATTAAAATATTATTTATAAAATTTTCGATTTTTGTTGTAACATCTTTCTGTAATATACGTCAGATACTGTAAACATAGATTGTCCACATGAGAGAAGATAGGCAACTTATCGTCATAACACATTTAAGTCAGTTAATAACACTGTTAGTGAGTGGTGGGAGCTTGATAATACCATTGATTATATGGTTTACAAATAAGGGAAAAGTCCATGATATGGATAGACATGGAAAAAACATTGTCAATTTTCAATTAAGCTTAATTGTTTATTCCGTTGTGTGCATACCCTTAATATTATTTTTAGGTATTGGATTAATAGGTTTAATAGCGTTAGGGTTGGTGTCTATTGTGTTACCAATTATGAATGCCTTAAAGGCAAGTAATGGAGAGATTCCTGTATATCCACTGACAATCACATTTTTAAAGTAGGTGGGGAAACTAGTATGACACATAAATATGAAATCATGACATAAACGTGAGTTGGATGCATAAATTTCAGTTATTTTAAAATTATCTCATTGTTAAGTTAGTTAGTTAGTTAGTTAGTTGAGATAATAAAAAAGCTCACCGTAAGGTGAGCTTTTCTTTTCTGTGATAATATCATTAACTATTTAACATCACTGGCATAACAAGCATCGTCACTTTTTCCCCCTCGTCTAATCCATCAATGGGTGTTAAAATACCTGCACGATTTGGTAAGCTCATCTCAAGTTGAACGTCATTCGCATTTAAATTATTTAACATTTCAGTTAAAAAACGAGAATTAAAACCAATTTGCATGTCATCGCCTTGGTAATCGCAAGTCAAACGTTCTTCTGCCTTGTTACTGTAATCAATATCTTCAGCTGATATGTTTAATTCAGCACCCGCAATTTTTAATCGTATTTGGTGTGTTGTTTTATTTGAAAAAATAGAGACACGCTTAACCGAATTTAAAAATTGATTTCTGCTAATACTCAACTTATTTGGGTTTTCTTTAGGAATAACCGCTTCGTAATTTGGATATTTACCATCAATAAGTCTACAAATAAGAATAGAATTTTCAAAAGTAAATTTAGCATTAGAGTCATTATATTCAACCTTAACATCTTCTTCAGATCCTAATAAAATTCCTTTTAAAAGATTTAATGGCTTTTTAGGCATGATAAATTCTGCAGTTTCACTTGCTGCCACATCACTACGTGTGTATTTTACTAGCTTGTGAGCATCAGTTGCAACAAAGGTTAGATTGTCAGTTGAAAATTGAAAAAAAACACCACTCATAACTGGACGAAGATCATCATTTCCAGCAGCAAAAATGGTTTTACTTATTGCAGTTGCCAAAACATCACCGCTGATCGTGGTCCTGCTCGGATTGTCCAGCTCTAATGCTTTTGGAAACTCATCTCCATTGGCATAAGCGAGTGCATATTTACCATGATTGGAACTTATTTCAATGGTGTTATTGTCCTCTACGATAAACGTTAAAGGTTGTTCAGGAAATGTTTTTAAAATATCTAAAAGCAATTTAGCTGGAATGGCAATATTTCCAGAACTATCACTTTCAACATCTAAGGTAGATGACATCGTTGTTTCTAAGTCACTGGCAGATACAGTCAAAGTTGTATCCTGTAAGTTAAAAAGAAAATTATCCAAGATAGGCAAGGTGTTCGAGTTATTAATAACACCACCCAACACTTGTAATTGCTTAAGCAAATAGGTACTAGATACTATAAATTTCATTGGTATCGCTTTGGTTTATAATCAGTGTACAATTAATACAAATATATCTCTTACTAGTTAATAAAGGAAACAAACTTATTAACAAAAATTGAGATTAAATT
>Ga0102814_10003326_pt1 | contig 10514 bp, 9 predicted proteins | sample ColrivemetaGS741_FD_79112 | JGI IMG/M metagenome (GOLD analysis project Ga0102814, IMG submission 79112) | Estuarine microbial communities from the Columbia River estuary - Flood tide ETM metaG S.741 | ecosystem: Environmental > Aquatic > Marine > Intertidal zone > Estuary | place: USA: Columbia... | reverse complement strand
TATTTTTGGGCTTTAGCCTTACCTGTCTCTTTTAGTTCGGTGGCAATTTCTTCGGGTAAAATGTTTAGTAATAGTTTATCAGATTTGTCACGCTCAAAGCTTATTTCTTTTCTAGATTTTCGCACCAAGTTTAGTTGAGACCACAATGCAATTGCACCGCCTGCTAAAAACAAACCAATCACAATAAAAATGTTTCGGCTTCTAGTGCGTTTATTTTTTTCTATTTGAATATTTTCTTGTGCTACACGTTGTTCTTCAGCTCTGGAAATACTGTCTGCCAATACTTCTTTTTCAAACTCTAATTGTTGCAATGCTTTGGCTGTTTCTTCAAGCTTTATGCTATCGCTTAGTTGCGTTTTTAACTCTAAATAAGACAGGGATTTAGCATAATGGCCCGTAGCTTTTGTGACAGTGTACATGCAATCGCAAGCCCGCACTTGCTCGGGTAGCAAGCCTAAGTATTTAGCCTCGTTTAATGCTTTACTGCAATAAAATTTAGTTTTAATCCAGTTTTTTTGTGCTATGTAAAAATCGCCGAGATTGTTATAAGTAGCAGTTATGCCTGCAGGATCGCCAATTTCTTCTTTAAGTTGAATGCTTTGGTCATAGCTGGTTAACGCATTTTCGTGCTGATTTAATTGCTGGTAGATTACACCTAAATTATTTAAAACAGCGGATAAACCTTGCTTATCGCCAATTGCTTGCAGCAACATTTTACTTTGTTGGTAGTAATCTAGTGCGAGTGAATCATTGTTTAATTCTTGGTAACAGGCAGCTAGGTTGCTATACGATGTAGCCAAGCCTTGCTTATCGCCCAGTTTTTCTTTTAAGGCTAAGCTTCGTTGGTGGGTTCTTATGGCTTTTTCATATTGGTTAAGATCGGCATAGAGTAAGCCCAAATTATTAAGTGCGGAGGCAATGCCTTTTTCGTCTTTAGCCTTTTGCATAAGGGTAAGACTCTGCTCATAAAAACCTAAAGCTTTGGTAGCATCGCCTTGCAACGAATAGATTACACCACTATTATTTAGGGCGTTTGCCATTCCAATTTTATCATCCATTTTGGCCAACAAATCATAGCTAGTTTGATACTTGTGCAAGGCAAGAATGTATTTGCCTTCACCTTTGTACAGCAAGCCAATATTGTTTAGCGTACTAGCCATATTTTGTGTGTCGGCCAAGGCAGTTTCTATGCTCAAGCTTTTTTCAAAATAGCCAAGTGCTGCGGGTACTTCACCTTGCATATGTGCTGTAATGGCGAGCAACTGATTGGCCTTTGCTTCGGCCTTTAGGTATTTTTTTTGCTTACTAAATTGCAGTAGCTTTTTAGCATACAAAAGCGTGCTATCGGGCTCAGAAAACAAGTGGGTAGTCCACACAAATTCAAACAAGGCTTGTGTACGGGTACTATCAGCTTGTTGCGTATTTTGCCAAACGGAGAAAAGTGAATCTGCCGATGATTGTGCACAGCAAAGCTTGGATACCATAGCTAAAACAATCCAAATTCCTACAATTCGTAACTTCACTAAAACAAAGTTAAGCAGAATAATAAAACTAACCGTTTACTCCATTAATCTTAAATCGTAATTACGACTAAATTGAGCATTAAAGCTTAACTCAACCTTTTGTCATTGCTTTAGAAACCGCAATTACAAAAGGTTAAGCTTCCTTTTTAAGTCTTAGTAGTAAAGAGAAAATCAATAAAAAGAATGGCGTTCCGTGCATTAAAAAGTCAAACCAATCCATTAAACCCATTCCATTTGCTCCGCCTAAAATCCATTTAACTTTACCTAAAATATGGGGTTCTGGAACAAAAGGAGCTAAGCCCAATGTTAAGGATGCTAATAGAAACATTCCCGTATTACTTCTTATATATTTCATAATAAGCGTACTTTTAATGTGATATTAAAAGTAACGTTATTAAGATTTTGTTTCCATAAAGCGAATTCCTTTGGTTAGGATAGAGACGCCCATAGCAACTAACCAAATGGCTTTTATATGAAATAGTGGTTTGTATACTTCGAAGTTGTCTGGAATAAAGAGTATAACACACATTGCAACTACACCAAATACTATGGTAAACCAGCCTAACCAAGAGCTTAGCATTTTCCATTTAACTATTGCCGCTCCAAATAGAATAAAACCTACACCCGAGAATATTCGTCCAAAACGTGTAAAGCAAGTAACGTATTGGTTGGTAGATAAAATGGTTTTAATATGATCATTTATTTCAGCGACAGACATTCCGGCAGTTTTGCCAACTCCGTCTGCACCAAAGTTATAATAAAAAGCTGCCGCAATAGCTAGCGTAAATGTGCCAATAATTATCATACCTGCTCCTGGTATAATAAGTACACTATAGGGGCTTTTAGCTGTCATACTTACAAAAGCAAATATGGCTATGCCCATGGTTACCCACCCAAATATGTGTACCCTGTACATCCAAATCCAATACCAAACACTCTTGCCTATTTCTTTAAAATCTTCTGCTACAATGTATTCTCCTATGTGGTGAGGAGATAGCATCCAACCTAGCCAAAGCAAGGCGGCTGCAACTATAAAAGCCCATCCTGTAAATGAGGTTTCAAAATTTTTCTTAGTTACGTACATAATTTTTATTTCGTTCTTGTGCTCGCAATATTAGAACTCTCAGTTTTTATTTATGTAACAATGGTTGCTTAGCACAAATTATGGTTGAGCTAAATTGCACTGTTTTTTTTACTCAAAATCACTTATTACATTGAAAAGAAAGGAATTTATTAAAAAGGCTGCGTTAAGTTCGTTTGCTACACTTATAGGTACTCAAATTGTTTTTGGTTCTAAATTATTAGAGGGTTATATCCCGCTGGCTTTGGAAGATCCTGATCCTTTTACCATGTTTAAGAAAAACAAAGGAATGGTGGTGCTAAATGATAAGCCTTGGAATATAGAAGCACAAGCCCATTTGTTGGATGATAAAATAACACCCAACGCTTCTATGTTTATTAGAAATAATGGATTAGTGCCCGATACAATTGATGCAAAAACTTGGACATTAACAATTGATGGAGAATCTGCTGCTAAGAAAAAGACCTACACGCTAGCCGATTTAAAATCTAAATTTAAGCATTACACCTACGAATTGGCAATTGAGTGCGGAGGAAACGGTAGGGCAGAATTTGATCCGCCAGCTAAAGGAAACCAATGGACGGTTGGAGCAATACATTGTGCTAGTTGGACTGGAGTTCGATTAAAAGATGTGCTAAAAGACGTCGGTATAAAAAGCGATGCAGTATATATAGGTTTTCACGCTGTAGATAAGCATTTGAGTAAAGATCCAAAAAAAGAACCCATATCTAGAGGATGCCCAATGGCTAAAGCCTTGCAAGACGAAACCATAATTGCCTTTAAAATGAACGGGGAAGATATTCCTTTAATACACGGATACCCACTAAGATTAGTAGCCGGCGGATGGCCAGCTTCTGTTTCGGGTAAGTGGATTAATAGAATAAGTGTTCGAAATAAAATTCACGATGGCACAAAAATGGAAGGAGCCTATAAAGTTCCTTGCAATCCTGTTGCTCCTGGAGAAAAGGTAAAAGAAGAGGATATGTGCATTATAGAGTCAATGCCTGTAAAATCTTTAATAACCTACCCTAAAAGTGGAGCTATGATGAGTAAAGGCAAAACCTTAACCATAAGAGGACACGCTTGGGCGGGAGAATTAGAAGTAGCTAAAATGGAGTATTCTATCGATTTTGGAGCTACTTGGAAAACGTGCACCGTTGAAAAACCATCAAATAGATTGGCGTGGCAACATTTTTCGGCAAGTATTAATTTCCCAAAAACGGGTTATTATGAAATTTGGGCAAGAGCAACAGACGCAAGAGGAACCGCACAACCGATGATGTTGCCAGGGTGGAATCCGAAAGGGTACTTAAACAATGCTTGTCATAGAATAGCTATTAAAGTTAATTAGATGAAAGAGGGCGTTAATCCATATGTACGTGTAAGAAAACTGTTTAGCTTAATTAAACAAACCTTCATACTATCCTTGGTGGTTATTGTTGGTTCTATTGTTTATGTTACATACAATGAAATAAATTACAAAGCAGAACCTATAGCTGAGCAGCCAATTGTGGAGGCATTTGATGAAGCGGAATGGGATAAAATTGAAAACGGCATACACGTTCGTACAGGTCTTATAGATGCGGAAGGATTAATGGTTGTTGTTAGCAACTGTACAAGTTGCCACTCGGCAAAATTGTTAACCCAAAACAGAATGACGGCCGAGCGATGGAATGAGACTATAAAATGGATGCAGGAAACGCAAAATCTTTGGGACTTAGGGGGTAATCAGGAAATAATAGTGAAATACCTAACCACTAATTATCCGTATACAAAGAAAGGTAGGCGTGCTATTTTAACCAACGTAGAATGGTATGAACTGGAAGATTAGCATTATAGGTTTAATACTAGTAGTTGCTGCTTGCAAACAAAATAAGCCAGAACAATTAACGGCTGTTTCGAGCAAGTATTTGATAGAAGCCGATGGATTAACGGCTCTGGCAAAACAAGAAAATACTAGAATTTTAGATTTTAGAAAGAAAGAAGTTTATGATAAAGAGCATATTAGGGGTGCTCTGAATATATGGAGAACCGATATTGAAGATAGCACTTTTGCCTACAATGGAATGATGGCAAGTCCAGCCCAAATAGAAACGTTGTTTACCAATTTAGGAATAAAAACGGATGATGTTTTAGTGATTTATGACGATAACGGATTGTGCGATGCTTCTAGGTTATGGTGGGTTTTGCAAAATTATAACTACACTAATGTAAAGTTATTGCACGGTGGAATTAGTGCCTGGAATGCAATTGGCGGAGAGCTTACAAATGAAACTCCGGTGATAGAAAAAAGCGAATTTAAACTAACTCAAAACCCATCAATGAGCTACAATGTATCCAAGGGGCAAGTAGAAGCATCGGTAAAAAACAAGGTAGTAATTTTAGATACGAGAACTGCAGATGAGTATGCAGGAAACGTAAAAAAAGAGGGTGCTGCAAAGGCGGGTAGAATTCCTAATAGCGTGCACATTGATTGGGCAGAAGCAATAAACTATGGTGGAGATCAGCGATTTAAATCGATAGAAGAGCTGGAGGAAATTTATAGTAAACTCAATGTAGCTAAGGAAGATCCAATAATAGTGTATTGCCACAGCGGAGTTCGCTCGGCACATACTTCGTTTGTTTTAACGCAATTGCTGGGGTATAAAAATGTAAAGAATTACGATGGGTCTTGGACCGAATGGAGCTACTTTAATGATTTACCTTTTGAAACAGATAGTATAACAACAACAAAAAAATAATAATAAAAAATGAATAAATATCTTGACGCATTTGTTAATGCTTTTAATGGAACAGTAGATTGGACTTGGAAATCAATCATTTTCGAAGTTCCTTGGTATACCAATTATTTTTGGGGTTTAATTGCTATTTCTATAGCTGTTTGGTTACTCGAAATAGCATTTCCTTGGAGAAAAGAACAATCAATAATTAGAAAAGACTTTTGGTTAGACGCATTTTATATGTTCTTCAATTTCTTCATCTTCTCTATTATTATAAGTGGAGTTTATAATGTTTTAGGCGTGCTTTTTGGTGCAGCAAATATTACGGCAGGTAGCCTGGCAATTATCAATATTTCAGAATGGCCACAGGTATTACAACTACTCGTTTTCTTTATAGTTTTAGACTTTGTGCAGTGGTTTACGCACGTTTTATTGCATAAATATCCGTTTTTATGGAAATTCCATAAAGTGCACCACAGCGTTAAAGAAATGGGTTTTGCAGCACATCTTAGATATCATTGGATGGAAAATGTATTTTACAAACCGCTTAAAACGTTTGGTGTAATGATTTTGGGTGGATTTGAGCCAGAGCAAGCATACATCGTTCACTTTATAAGCATTACTATTGGTCACTTAAACCACGCCAATATTAAAATTAGCTGGGGACCACTTAAGTATATTTTTAACAATCCTGTAATGCATTTATATCATCATGCGTATACTTTGCCAGAAGGCAAATATGGAATAAATTACGGCATTAGCTTAAGTTTATGGGATTACATTTTCAAAACTGCTTATGTACCAGAAGATAGCGGAACCATAGAAATTGGTTTCCCTGGAGATGACAAATTTCCACAGGATTTTATTCATCAAAACCTGTATGGTTTTGGAAAAGGACAGAAATAATTAATAGGATTAGGTTTTTTTTAATAGCCTGCCTTACTTTAAAAAGTAATGGCAGGTTTTTTTTTGTCTTTTTGTTGAGTGTAAATTTCATAAAAAAACACGGCATATACCACGCCATATTCTACAATTAAGAGCCAATAATTTTCTTGATGGGTGTTGTTTACATAAGCAAAATAGCTCAGAAAAATTACAAAGCTCCATACGAGTGTGAATCTATATTTGGTAAAAAGAGAAAGCAATAGGGGCGTGGCCAAATACCAAGGATGCATAGTAGTAGTTGTGAAAAAATAGAATGCTATAACAAACAACAAGCTGCATATTAATCCAATGGTACTCATGTTCTTTTTTAGCATTGCAAAAACAAGTACAAATAGAATGACTGCAATAGAAATAATTTTACCAATTATGGCTATTTCGTTGTACCCTCTAAACGTGTATCCTATAGCTCGTAAAACGTAATAAATACTGGCATTAAACTCAAATTTTCGAAACCAAAGAGCTACTGTGTCTGTATAGTTTCTTAAAAACTCCGGAGATGTAAATGGAGCAAACAAAAGAATGGTAATACCGACAACAACAGCACAAAATGCAACCCATTTCTTAAATCTAAGTTTTTTGAAAAACAGCGGCAAAAATATAAGTGGTAGCAACTTTATAGATACCGAAAATGCAAGAGCAACTGCAGCCATTTGCCATTTATTTTGGTGGAGTAGATATAGGCTTAATACCAGAAAGAATAGCATAACCGCTTCAAAATGGAGATTGCCCGTAAGTTCTATAATTATGAAAGGATTTAGGATATACCAAAAGATGGTGTGTGATGGCAATTGAAGTTTTTCAAGTAGTTTTTTGCCTACTAACAACGTGCCGATATCTGCTGAAATAATAATTATCCGCATTACGATAACCGAGCCCATAATACTACTGCCTGAGAAAAGACCTGCAAAAACAAAACACAGCTGATTGAGCGGCGGATAATTGGTGTGATTGCCACCGCTTAATGTTCCCATGCCTTGGTAAAGTTCGTTGGCTTGAGGAACAGGAAGCTGCCCCAATTCTATAAACGAAATTGGAGTATATAGGAAAGGATTAAAACCTGCTAATATCATTCTTCCATCCCAAATAAAGCGGTAAAAATCTTGCGATAAATTGGGAATTGCAGCAATAAAAATCAACCGAACTAATACAGAAAGTAGTGCTAGAAGTTTGAAATTTTCTTTGAATTGATTTACGGTTACATAGAACAAACCAAATAGTAGAGTATAAAAAACGGCAAGTTTTATAGTATCCGTTCTAACTAAATGGTAGGCAAAAACGTAATAGGCAATGCAACTTAAGAAGCCTAATAGCAAAAGCATTACGCTTTTTTTATTCTTCCCAAGTGGCATAGTATTTTTAATTAATTATTTTAAAAAGTTAAACTTTAGTGCTTAGCGATTTTATAAATACAAACCCAAACCCAATAAATAACATAAGGTGAAAAGGAAAATATCCAAAATCTGTTACAGCAAATGCACTATACATACCAAAAGCAAAGTACAGCGTCAATAAGCCTTCGAAAAATACGCTTGGCGACATTTTTTGTATGACGTATTTATTCTCTTTCCAGTTTTTATTCTGTGCACTTAAATTGAATTTTGGGGTGCGGATAAAATCACTTCTTCTACCCAAATGACCTTCTAAAACGGCAATGGTATTGTGCAACGAAAAACCCATTGCAACCGAGAAAAAACTTAAAAATATGCCAATGTATCTCAGGAAATTAGCGAATCCTTTTCCATACAAAATCTTGTACATAAACCAAAAAGCTATAAAATAAATAAGCGTAGTTACTATAAAAAAGCTCATTAGAATAAAGTAACCGTTTAGTTGGGTATGTTCGTTTTTTATGTAGAGTATAGGAATGCTTAAAACAGCAACAATAAAAACGTTTAAAAACATCGAACTATTTAGCAAATGAAAAATGCCAAATACTTTTGTTTTAAATGAAACACGCTTGCTGCTAACAAGCTTTTTAAACATTTTCTGAAAGTTTTCTGCACCACCTTTGTTCCACCTAAATTGTTGGGATTTAGCGGCACTCATGGCTACCGGAAGTTCGGCTGGAGCAACTACATCTTCTAAGTAAATAAACTTCCAATCGTTTAGCTGAGCTCTATAACTCAGGTCTAAATCTTCTGTTAAGGTATCGCCTTCCCAGTTTCCGGCATCTATAATGCATTCTTTTCTCCAAATACCCGCAGTTCCGTTAAAATTCATAAAATGCCCACCCGCATTTCGGCCAACTTGTTCTAATGTAAAATGCACATCCAGAGCAAAAGCTTGTATTTTGGTGAGCCACGAATAATCTTGATTGGTGTGTCCCCAACGCGTTTGTATCAGTCCAATATTTTCGTTAAAGAAATAAGGAAGTGTCTGCAAAAGCCAATCTTTATTCGGAAGAAAATCAGCATCAAAAATGGCAATATATTCTCCTTTTGCTATGCTAAGACCCTCTTTAAGTGCCCCTGCTTTAAACCCTTGCCTATTAACTCTATGAATATGTTTAATGTCTAGTCCAGTGTGTTGCAGTTTTTCGACATGTTCTTTAGTTAAGTTGTAAGATTCGTCGGTAGAATCATCAAGCACTTGTATCTCTAATTTGTCCTTTGGGTAATCTATTTTAGCTATGTTTTCTAGCAACGCCTCCATTACATAAAGTTCGTTGTAAACCGGCAATTGAATAGTTACCATTGGGTAGCCATTTTTTAAAGCATCTAGATTTAATTTTGGTAAAGCCTTAACCTTTTTCTTGGCAGAAAGGTAGTTTATAAGCAAGCTTAACTCGGCCAATGCATATAAAAACATAAATACAATGGCTAAGGAATATACTATTACTATTATATATTCTAGCATGGTCATTTAAAGCTGTATTTGAAAATCCATGTTAATATTTTAACTCCTGCCATTACCGATCCTTTTACGGTTCCCGAAACTTTAGAAATGCCGATTCTCTTTTTATACCTTACCGGAATTTCGGCATAACTCATCTTTGCTTTAAGTGCTTTTAATTGCATTTCTACGGTCCACCCATAGGTTTTGTCTTCCATATTTAGAACGACTAGCTTATTGTATTTTATTGCTCTAAAAGGCCCTAAGTCTGTAAAGGTAGATTTAAACATTATTGCCATTAATGAAGTTGCTAACCAATTGCCAAAAATTTGCTGTGGAGTCATAGAGCCGTCTTCTCGCAACTCTTTTACCCGCGATCCAATAACAAAATCTATGTCATATTCAATTATTGGTTTTACTAGCTTGGTTAATTCTTCAGGATAGTCGCTGTAGTCACCGTCTAAAAATACGATAATGTCCGGTTTGATTTTAGAATTCGCTATGTAGTCTAAACCTTTTAAGCATGCGTATCCGTACCCTTTTCTATTTTCCTGCAGTACTGTTGCCCCTGCATTTGCTGCATTTGCTGCCGTATCATCAGCGGAGTTATTATTTACTACAATAACCTCATCTACTTCCTTAGGTATTTTTTCTATAACTAAAGCAATTGATTTGCCTTCGTTATATGCTGGAATAATAACTTTAATGGTAGTCATTTGGTTTATAATCAAATCGTTACGATTTATTGAAACGGTTTTGAGAGGTGTAAATCTTTTATTTGTCTGCGAAGTTGGGCAAATCTAAGTTATTGCCCAACAAAATAGTATTAGAGTTTATTCTACCTAGCAGAGAATCGTTTTCTAATTTTAAGACACCTCTAGGGCAAACCGCAGCACAAATACCGCAGCCCACACAACTAGAACGAACAATGTTTTCTCCTTTTTGAGCGTATGCACGCACATCAATTCCCATTTCGCAGTAGGTAGAACAATTGCCACACGATATACATTGCCCGCCATTGGTGGTAATTCTAAATTTAGAAAATAACCGCTGCTGAAATCCTAAAACTGCTGCCATTGGGCAACCAAATCTGCACCATACTCTGTTTCCTAAAATGGGGTAAAACCCTGTGCCAATTACTCCCGAAAAAATGGAACCAATTAAAAAGCCATAAGAAGAACGTAATGTATACGCATCCATGAAAAGAAAACGGGTTTCATTTCTAAAATAATTTATTGCTATTAGTGAAATAATTAGGGCAAAAAAACCAAAGGCACCATATCGTGCATCTTTGCCCAGTTCTTTGCGTTTAAAGAGCATTGTTAATGTAAAAACGAGGGTTAAAAAAATACCTACTAGCAGCAAAAACAAAGATTTGGTGAGCCAATACTGGTTGGCATCATTTCCTAAGTA
>Ga0102814_10003325_pt1 | contig 10515 bp, 11 predicted proteins | sample ColrivemetaGS741_FD_79112 | JGI IMG/M metagenome (GOLD analysis project Ga0102814, IMG submission 79112) | Estuarine microbial communities from the Columbia River estuary - Flood tide ETM metaG S.741 | ecosystem: Environmental > Aquatic > Marine > Intertidal zone > Estuary | place: USA... | reverse complement strand
TTTATCATCTTACTTTTATTATTAAGTGATGCTCTTTCTTTTACTAAAGATTCAATTTTGTTATCAAGAACATCCCAATCTCTAACCTCTGATTTAAGTGATTCTAATAAAACAGTTTTATCTTTTGTTGATATATCAGCTAACATATCCGCAATAGCTTCAGCTAACATCTCTTTACCAGCAATTTTAATTGTTCCAGCTACATCATAGTTGATAATTGGTCCATAAGTAGTTACTGATAATAACTTATCCATTAAGTCTATCATTCTATACTTTATAGATGTAGCTTCATCCACTTTATGGTCTACTTTTGGTTCTAAACCAACTTTTTGATTTGTTATATTGCTAAACTTTTTCATTATAATCTACTACAATTTATCATATATATTAAAAACATAATATCTAAACATGATAAGCGAGAAAATAAAAAGAATTAAAGAACAGGTTAAACCGGTAATTGTAACGGGAATTAAAATGATAGTGATTGGTGCTATAATAGTCGCTTCCTTCTACCAAGGGAGATTTATAGAGAGACATAAAAATGATAATAGTAAGGTCGAGTCGATATTTACTAAAGTTAATAAGGATGAAGTCAATATCGCAATTGACGAAACAAATAATCTTATCATAATTGATAATACAACTGGTAAATACACAATCTACCAAGACTCAATCGGACAAAGTATATTTAAGTTATATGCTAGAAATATCTGGAATAAGGGATCAGTGGAGGAAGTAAAATAATGAAAGGACTGATAAAATATTCATTGATTGTACTATCAACACTGGTTATTATATCAGTTATAAATAAAAGAACTCATAAAGAATACAATCTTAATTTAGAATCATCTAATGGTAAGCCAAATGTTCCTAAATCTATGGTTATGTATGAAATGATTGAGAAGTATTCTGATATTTATAATATACCCAAATATATTGCTTACAATGTAGCTTATCGAGAAACACGATACAAAGGACCTTTCGACTGGGAATATGTTCCAGAACAGGGTTCTTATGCTGGAGCCTTAGGTCCAATGCAGATAATGCCATCAACCGGTAGAAGTATTTATAATAAGATAATGGGATTCGAGGAACAAATATCAAATGATGATTTGAGAGATAATATCGAGTTGAATGTTATGATAAGTATGAAAATACTTAGTAGATCATATGATAAACATGGAAATTGGGCTATTGTCTGTGGTAAATATAATACTGGTAAGGAAATAGTAAATGAATATGCTGTTTATTGCTCAAGTCATAAAGACTATAAAAGTAAATGGGTTCCTTATGAATAAGACTATAATCATATTCACTGATATTGATGGACTTAGAGATTAAGAATATTTTAAAATAAAAAACCGAATCATTGATTCGGTTTTTTGATATAGTTAGATTATTAAATTTTACCTTTGTAGTCTTGAACGTCTGTTCTAATTTCTTGTGACATTTTTTTAACTTCTTGCATCATCTTACGGATACGAGTTCCAGCAGTTTTATTTCCCTTTACGAAAAACTTATCAAAGTCATCTTTTAGATTGTATTTCTTACCATCTATCTCAACTTCCTCAGTTAATAATTTAACCAAAGCGTCATATTTGTCTTGATATTCCATATTTTATTATTATTTTTTAGTATATATTTCAAAATGACATTTTCCTTGTTTTTTTGAGGTTTTCTATAATAAATATATACAATTATGAAGTATTTGAAATTATATAAAGAACTTTCTATTTTTGAATCTAAAAATAATTTAGTTTTGGATATCGAAGATATCTTTTTAGAATTAAAAGATAATGATGGATATCAAGTTACACACACTAATACATCTAATTCAACATTACCTTTTGTATTTTCGGATGAGTTTATCATCTATAAAAAGGGTGATAGTGGTTATACATTAGATAGTCAAAATATAGCTCTCTTTAATCTAAATGATATAAATGAGGAATTAATAAGATTCAAAGAAATTTGTGATGTAAATAATATTAAGTGTAGATTTATTGTGAGTGATGGTCAATATACATTACTGATAACAGATAAGATATATAATTTATCTCAAATTAATAGAGATGATGTTTTAAGTGTAACACATCTACATCTAAAAACATTATCTAATACGAATGGTTATATTGATATAGAGAATGTTAAGTTTTGCTCTTGTCAGATATTGAAGGACTAATAATTTTTAATTATAACTTCTGTTGTTTCTTTCTTACCCTTTCTAGATACTTTGTTATAATCAAATGACAAAACCTTGTAGTTATATCCATCCGATATTAACTTATCAAGCATCCAACAAGTTTTATCATCATGTCTAAGAACACCAGAAACCATAAAAGAAGAACCAGATTTATCTATAAGTTTCAAATAGTCATAAAGTCTTTGATCATCATCTTTCTTCCAAAAAGCATTATAACCCGCTTCTGATATTTGTTTATTACCCATTGTACCATCATCATTCTTTACTCTACCATAAGGTGGATCGCAATAAAACATAATTTTATCAGATGATACACTTATATCATCAAAAGTCTTTGATGAGAATTTTATATTATCCTTATACTTTCTAATGTGATTGGTAAAATCTTCTACTTTGGTGTCAGTATTGGAGTTCCAACCCCTATCACCATATGTTTGATTATATTTGAATTTCTGATTAAACCTCATCATATTATTGGTTGATGATAGCATAAGTGCCCATAATTTAGCCGGAGTCGGATTATCATTGTAATCACTTCTAAGAGCTCCAAACTTTTCTGGGTTGGATTTACCTGGACAAAGTGATTTGGTCACTTCTATGATATCATCTGACTCTAATAATGAGTTGTGAATACCTATAAGGTCACTAATAATATCATTAGCTATCACTTTTTCATACTTATCTAAGATGTTTGTATAAACAGAGCCACCACCAGCAAATACATCAACAAAATAAGGTTTTGTATAATCGAACTCAGGTAGTATTTGTTCTAGTAATTTGAACTTTGAACCGGTATAGTTGAATGGTGTTTGTATCATAATAATCCCTCTAATATAATTTCTCTTCTTAATTCTTTTAACTTATCTTTTGTTGTTACATACTTCAAAGAGTCTATAAGAGCTGATTCAATAGTTGGGAACATTATTTCATTATTATGACCATATCCACCCGATATAGAACTACCACCTCTTTTTGATCTAACGGTATATGAGTGTCTATGTGATTTGAATAGATAATCAACCTGTGAATAAATTTCTATACGATCACCATTTATTTCCTTAACTAAAATAAGTTTTGGATCCACCCAGGGATAGTCATCTAACTTCTTTTCTAATCCTCTGTTAGGACCATTCATGAAATTTTTATGTAAGTATAAGCATATAGCCATTCTTAATCAATATTAAAATGTCTCTTCAAAACATCAAATGATAAATCTCTTGATTTATTTATGTATCTTGATGATCCACTTGTTTTAATAATCTCTAAACTATTGATTATCTTTAAGAAGTTAATCATATCTCTTGGTAAAACAATCATACCATTAACTTTACACATCTCAATCATCGCTTTATTAGAAGGTAGCTTTTGACTATTCAAAGCAGTCTCCGGATAAACAACACTAAGTATTTGCTCGTATAACATCCACTTTTGGTAATTTGGGTCTTTATCAATTTTATCTCTAAACTCTTTATAAGATCTAAATTTATAGTATTCATTAAAGAAAACACCACCAAGTATAACAAATTCGATTATGGTTGATATGATAATGAATATGAATGAGTTCTTACTATTATCCTCTTTTTTGGAATCGGTTTTTTCAGTTAGTTCCTTTTCGTAACCATCTATCTCTAAATCTTTTTCTTTTTTTAAATCATCGATATTAACTTCCGACTCATCAACTTTATCATCTAAATATTTCTTTTCTTCGGTTAGTTGTTTGTTTCTATCCTTTTCAGACCTACTTAGATATCCTTTATCTTGTAATGATTGGTTGATTAATGCTTGTTCAGCATCTTTCTCATCTATTTTTAATTTATAACCTTTTATTTCCTCATCTATTATAGATATCTTACCACTATATACATTGGATAAGCTATCACTATAAATCTTAACCATATTATCTTTATTCTCATCCATCTGTACAGATTTTGATGAAAATTCTTTAGCACCATTAAGTGATGAATAGAAAGAAGCAGATATTAATAAAAAACTAAACAAAAATAATGGTAAAGTTGATTTAGCTAGAGTCTTTTCTTTTAAATAAGATATTGAGAATTTATCAAAGATGTCTCTTTTTAATAATTCTATACCAGCTAAAATAATAACTGATGATATAAAAACAGCAACCGGACTATCAACAGCAGAACCTATCACTTTGGACATAAAGAAATATGCCAAAAATATTGATCCTAAATTACCAAGGTATGATAATATAGTCATCATGACATTTATACCTTTGTAGCTTTCTCCAAAGTTTTGTCCTGTTATCTTCTTTTCTAATTTTTTAAATTCGGTTATCTTCATCTTTCAGAATAATTTTTCCAGAAAATCTTTCTTTATAAGTTAATTTTCTGTTTTTCAAACTATCTATGATATTTTGTTTGTCTGTTATTTGCATTAGTAATACTTGTTCTTTATTTTCACTAAAGTCCAATTTTTGTTGTAATTTCTCAATTTCAAACGTTGCATCCGATTTAAACCTTTCACTATTTCCTTGTAATAGTCTATAAAAGTATCTCCATTTATATAAAAGATATTTTAATTCCTCTGGTTTATATTCGGATTCAAAATCCGAAGTCATCAGGAAATCCATTATTTCATCATCTTTAAGTTCTGATATCATAGTTCTATATATATTTTAGAAACCAACCTTTTTATCTTCAGCACAATTTCTCTTCTTAATTATATCAATAAGTTTTGTTTTGTTTTTATATTTCTTTTTACTACCCAAGTGGATAGATAGATCATTTGATTCTTCCTCATCCAACCTCTCAAACTCTACAACGTCAAGTAAATTATTACATTCTAATAAAGATTGGTCAATATCTGACTCATCATCTGTATTGAAGATAGCTATAACATTTAAGTCAATACTATCTGATAAAAATCCATCAATCATTTGAAGTAAATTATTAACAACAACATTAGATTTATAATAAACATCATTAAATATAACCTCACAATCATCTAAAACAATTACTGGTTTAGGATGTTTCATTAAAAACTTCTTAAATTCTGGGTTATTTATCGTACTTTCGATTAGATTATTCGGGATGAATATAATTATCCGGTCTAACTTATCTGATATATTAGTCAATATACTTGTTTTACCAGAACCTCTTGGTCCAAAAAATATACTCAAACCCTTGTCTGATTTTTTAATAGTTTTAATTAGTTTATTAACACTCTTGAGAGTTAATTCATTATAATACATATCTATTTCACTATCTAAACCTTTTAATTGTAAAGGTTCGATTTCTAAACCTGATGCACCGATTGTAATTGTATTTAGTTTTGTTTGGCTTGACTCTTCTTGGAAGTCAATTACGCAATCGTCTAACTTTTCAAGAATATCATTAACATTCTTTATTTCAGATTCATAATCCTTGAAGAAAAATGTTATCTCATGTATAAATGAGTTCTCGTTATTTCTATCCAATACTAGATATGATAAGTATAAATTCTCACTTATCATAGCAAGAACTTTATCGTTAACTATGTTCGATTCATCAGCTGGTACTACTTCGGTAAATACATTCTTTTCTTTTGAGTATTCACTTATCACAGTAATAAATTCATCTTTTATAAATGAATTATATATGATTAACTTGTTTGGTCTTGAACCAAATTTACCCCAACAATGTAGGAAGTCATTTAACTCAGAATCATCTTTGTTTATATTTATATTGATTTTTGGTTCTTTAGGCACAATAAAAAATTATATTTTATATTTTATATATAAGCACATATTAAAAAGTTTTTATATATGAATAATTCAGATATCGAGTCGATCTTATTAGCTAATTGGTACGTTGTTAATTGTATTAAAAACAATAATTCAAAAACTGATGTCGCGAGGAAATATCTTACTATGAAAATAAATAAAGCTTTAGTCGAAAGAAATAAAAAATCATCAACTAAATCTTATTCTATTTTTGGGATATTTTAGATTGAAGGTCCTTCGACAGTAGTCGAATCAACAGTCGGTCCATCAATCGAAATATTAGGAGTATTTTCAAAAGCACCATTTTCTTGCTCTCTCTTAATAAGATCCATTATAAATTCTCTTTGAGCTTTCTCAACTCTTCTTTTATTTTCAGCTAGTTTTTGGTTTCTAGCCGCTACTTTTTTCTTGTGGTCTTTTCTATTTTTTGACTTTGGCATAACTTAAATGTTTAATTTTTATTTATATAGTTGATTTTTGAATAAGTTTAGAAAGTAAAGTCGTAATTTATATCTCTATTATCTTCAATAAAACTATCAAGTGATTCTCTATCTAAGAACTTTCTCACCTCACCATCCGGTAACTCAATCTCGTAATAAAAACCTTCAAAGTTTCCATCATCACCGGATGATAACCCATCACCACCAGAACCATCATTAGCACCTTTTGGTATCTCACCATTCAATACTTTAGTTATATCTTCTGGACTCATACTACCAGTGTCGGAATCTGAACAAAGTTTTATGTGTGGAGGTGGTATAACCGCTTCAATACCTAAAGTTGACCAAATAAAATCTATTATCCCATTTATTAACTTTTCCATAAAACAAAATAAAGATTGCATTAAACGTAAAGGTGTATCTGGTTTAATAGCCGAATACTGTTCCTTCGTATAAGTTGGTAACTTAACACCAAATCCAAGACTTAGAAACTCATTTAGGTCTGCTAAGTCAATATTTTTTGGTATGGTTGGTAACTTAGCTAGTGCCGCCCACTCAGCTATCTTCTCTGGTTTAATTTTTATACCAGCCATTTCTAAAAGTCCTTTTGCTGTGAAAAATTGTGTTATCCAAGAGAATGATAAAAACTCAGCAAGTAAAGATGGTAGTTTTAATGGGTTTGTTAACTTTTTGAAAAATTCCATTATCCATTCTATTATACCACCTAATATTTTAATTGGTAATGTAACCAAACCTAATATCATCTTCAATAAAGGTTGCTCACCAGCTTGTATTCTACCTAGTTTATCTTTTAATGAATTACGCTTGTTATCTATTTCTTTATTATTTGGATTCTTTTTAGCAGCATCATCTAAAATATTAAGAGCCTTTTTAAGATTCTCTTCTGTTCCGGTCTCTATCAACTCATCAGCCTCATTTAATTGCTCTTTTGTTTCCTCTGAAACATAAATAAAGTTATACTTACTTTCATTAGATATAATAAATTCATTCACAGAACCATCATCAACGAATATAGATGATCCATCTTGGAATTCTATTTTTGTTTTTTTACTATTTTTACCATCAGTTCTATCACCCAACACATTTAGATTTGGATTGGATTCATCTTTACCATTAACAGGTTTAGAAGCTTCTTTTATTTGACTAATTAAATTAGAAGCATTGGTATCATCAAAGGTTTTTGGACTTATAAATGATTGTAGATTTTTAGTTTTTGACCTATTTATCTTAGATGGATATGATAGGTTTAGTGGAGAACCAGGTATTTTACTAAAATCCATTTCCATTCCAAATGGAATAGAGGCACCAAATATACTGAATGGTATACCAGCAATACCATCCAAAACACTTCCAAACTCACCATCATCTCTAACAAAAACAAAATTTGATAGTGTTGTACTCTTAAAGAAATCTTTTAAGTCTCGAATAGATTCTTTCTTTACTCTTTCATCACCACCATTAGGTATACTTTTCTTAAATTGATTACCTTCCAAGAAAGCATTTATAGAGTTATCAGAAGCAAATATGAATCCATCCTTCATCTGTTCAGATATTATACTGGTAACAAAACTAGCAGGATTCTTAAAAAGAGCAATTGTTTTACTTATTGTTGGTATTAATTTACCAAATATATCACCAAGTACACTCAAGAAAACTTTTATAGCACCAATAGCGTCTGGTAATTTATAATATCCACCTCCACCACCGCCACCACCTCCACTAGGAGAACCTGTATTTGATGATACACCATTATTATATCTACCAGCATCATCAACCAATTCAGGTAAAACACCTTCAATTATATAATACGATTCGGTGTCTAATTCGGTTAGCATAAACCTTTTAATAACATCTATGTTTTGTGGATCATCGTCAGATCCGTGACCATATTTAGCAAGTGAGAATGGTTCAGCAACTGTTAGTGGTGTGTTAAGTAATTTAGATGGATCAATTATTCTACTAGTTGAATCGTCATCTCTTACTCTTATTTGAAATTCAGCAATTGTAGTATCAACTTCATTCTCAATTGGGGTTTGTACACCATTACCAATTGTTTCAACATCAATAGTAAAGGTTCTTTTAGTACCATTGGGTGGTAAACCACCTATCCAGTCACCATTACCATAATCTACACTTTCCTCATTTGGTGTCATATAGTACCACTTTGTTATAAAATTATTTTCTATTTCAACTAAAGATCCGGTGTCCAATGATCCATCAATTAATCTGAATTTACCATTACCTGGTGTAACATCACTTAGGTTTGAAAAAATTTCAGAAGAATTAATAATCAATGGTACCTGATATGATACAGCATTTTCACCACTACCATCTACCACGGTTGCGAATACAGTCTCCGTATATCCAGGATTATTATAATAATTATTATATAGTTCAGCCAAATCATCAGAGTTTATTAGATTAGTTATCGATTCATCCGCCTCAAGAGTAAGATTTGCATTAACAAATAATGATCCCTGTATAGATATACCAGATATGTCTTTTTCACTAATAGCAATTGTCCATTTATCACCGGATTTCTCAACCTTACTAACTTTTATATTATTCTCATCATCCATTTGTATGTTTATATACAAGTTCTCTCCGGTATTATAATATGTAGTTGGTGTATCACCCCACATATTAATCTTATAAGCATTTGAATTGTTTATTGTTGGTTCTTGATTAACCACACCAAATTGAGTTACTAACCCATCATTATCCACATAATTCCAATTTTCAAGATCATAGCTTGTTATATTAGTTGATGTATCATATTCGCTGTATATTAAATTATTATTAGTATCTCTTTCACCATTAGCTCTCAAAACCTCTATATTAAATTCTCTATTATCAGATATTTGGAACGTAGCTACGTTCTTAACAAATGATTTTATCTCACTTTGTATTTCTGGCTCACCTTGAGCATATTTATATGTTATCTTAGTTGTTGGATCTACTCTTATTATCTTTGTAACATAATCTGATTCTGGATCAATCCATATCCATCCCGCCTCAGCATCAGTTTTACCCTGAGATCTTGCGTAGTTTAATAACTTCTCATCCTTTGCAGCCTCATTGGAATATATTCTATAAGGTTTAAATGATTTCTTCATATTTCTAGGGTATGGATCATCAGCTGAGGTTAGTCCGTTATCAAATAAAAATGCTTGAGGTATTCCTATTCTATTATAAGTGGATGACTTTGCTTGACCCCAAAGAAATACATTCTCTAAGTGAGATTTTATACTTAATCTACTAACTATATCAAGTGAGATGTCATTTCTTTCTTTCTGAGTTAGGTCATCAATATCCAACATTTTAATATTCATAATATCTGTAAAGAAGTTCTTGTACTCTGTCTCTTCAACCGGATTAAAACCTTTTATTATAGGAGTGCCTGGTATTGCTTTCTCACCATTAAGTATATTTATCTGACCCGATGTATAATACTTAATATAAGTATTTCCTTCTGAAACATAAGTATCATAGATAGCTGATCCAAATACCGGCCATAAATATTGATTATCCCTAAAAACCCATTTAGGTGAATCAAGTATCCAACTAGCTTTATTAAAATTAGTATTGACTTTATTACCGAGTTTATCTATTGATTTTACTTTAGAAAGTGGATTTAGTGGAGAACCCTTTGAATCAAATATTCCAAATATTATTGACTTTGGTTTATATTTTCTATAAGGATCTCTTTCTTCATCTAAATTCAAATCTGAATTCTCGATACCTAGGTCTGTATCTGCTGGTAAGTCAATATATTTATACTTATAATCAACATCAGGGTAAAATTGACCAGTTGAATAGATAGCTGATATGATTTGCCAATCACCCTCACCAGATGGTGTTGATTCCAATATTTTTTCAATTAATAGAACTTGTCTTTGCCAATATTTAGACTCTAATATCTTATTTTCAGATTTCTCACGAAACTCTTTTCTTTTACTATCATCTGTTGTTAATGATTCTGTAAGAAATTCTGATGATTTTTTCTCAGCATCTAAAGCTTTTTCTCGAAATAGCTTAATATTTTTTTCTTTTTCCTCCTTACGCATACTTGATATTTTATCATCGCTGTATTGTGAAATAGCAGTATCCCAAGAAAATACACCATC
>Ga0102814_10003319_pt1 | contig 10522 bp, 9 predicted proteins | sample ColrivemetaGS741_FD_79112 | JGI IMG/M metagenome (GOLD analysis project Ga0102814, IMG submission 79112) | Estuarine microbial communities from the Columbia River estuary - Flood tide ETM metaG S.741 | ecosystem: Environmental > Aquatic > Marine > Intertidal zone > Estuary | place: USA: Columbia... | reverse complement strand
CTTCTTAATAAAGCGGCTGATTTCAGCTGCAATTGTTGCAGGAGTTTGTTTTTTCTTTCTCATGATATCATTTTCAAGAATTCCGAGCCGTCAATTTTCATGTCTGAAGCATCACTAAACACATAGGGACTTTCAACGGGCTGACCGGTAATAGGATCAATATAACTTTGGGTAGCACCTTGTGTTAAGACACCTCCGCTTTCGTGCTTTGGGCCTTGGACTTGATACATATTAGATGCTACCTGTTTGTAGTTGCCATTATTAGTAGCCATAGGAGGGTCTTGAGGACTTGCCATCATCATCTCTCCGCCTTCAGTTTCGTACTGTGGTGCATTCATAGCACCTCCGTAATTAGCAACAGTGTTGTAACCTGAGCCACGTTCATTCATTACTGAATTTACTTGCTGCGAGTAATCCGCTAAGGCTCCTCTGACGGCTGTACCTGTTTGCAGATTAGCAGCATTGTCCGCTTCATTTGCAAGGCGACGATCACGACGCTGCTTTACCAAACCAGCAATACCTGCTATTGCAGCAATAGGCGCTGCTCCGGGTATACCCATCATTAAAGCTCCAGCTCCTCCTTTGAGTGCGTTGCCAGCAAAAGTGCCAAAACCATCATCGCCACTAGTCATAGTGTCAGCGGCTTTTCCAATTATATGGTTTGCGCCTGCTGAGGCTGCATTCTTTAATAAGCCTCCTGCTTGTGTAAAAGCTTTCATGCCTGTACCTCCAGGATTTAATAAAGAGTTAGCTAGAGTTGCACGAGCTTCTTGTCCCCCTTCGCCTTGCAGACCATCTATCATCGTGTTCAGTCCTCCTGACTGCTGCAGTTGGTTCATTATGTTTTCTAAGTTGGGAATATTCTGTGCTTGCCCTGCATTTGAACCAGCAGTTTCCATAGGATTAAACTCAGGAATACTCATAGTAGGCAGTGATCCTTGGCCCAACTTCATCTCCTTGAACTGATCCGCCATCGAACCTTGAAAACCAAAGGGAGTACTGTTACCTGCATTATTAGCTTGGTCTAATACAGGTTGCAAGAGGTCTTGAGAGTAGTTAGAGGTATTGCCTTGTGGATAGCTCAACATTCTGGCACTCATACTTTGCTCTGGCAGAGGCTCAGAGTATTCAGGATTACGAGGGCCAGCTGTATTTTGATTATTTATTGGACCACCAGGAAATTGCCCAGTATCATTCATACTGAACAGAGGAAATCTGCTACTGTCTTGAGTTTGGAAAGGAAACCCAAAAACCCCATTACCTTGAGGATCTCCAGCAGTAGGCTGTTCTGGAGCATTTTGAGCATGATACGCCATAAGCTGCTGCTCATTACTCAATGTAGGATTGTTCAGGATGAAATCCATAGGCAAGTCCATTGCCCGTGGTTGCAGAATATGTTGCTTCAGTCCTTGGCCTAAAGACATACCTGAAGGCACGGCTAAAGTTGTATCACCAAACTGACCATAATGCTCTGTAAGCTCTCCTACGTTAGCAGAGGTATTTTGGCTCCCTAACATGCCTAAAAGTTCTGACACAGGACTGCCATAATTTGCTCTTGGAACTCGTGGTTGCGTTAAAAACACCGGCTTGCCTGGGTGGGGAATATTTTTTAATCTCATAACTCCTTCCATTCCACGTTTACCGGTTAATTTATCTGGATACCCCATACCTCGAATTCCTAAACCTGATCGAACTTCATCCATATATTCTACAGGGTTTGTATATGCTCCAGCTTGGTTCCTTCCAGGGATTGGACGAATGGGACCATACCGAACTTGTAATTGCTGCAAGTTCCTCGGATTAGAAGCTGAAAGCTGTGGGACATTTTCTAAATCGTAAAAATCAAATTGTCCCGTGTTTTTATTATAATTAATATTCCCCCTAATATTGTCTAAATCCAGACCGACACCCCTGTCCCGAAGCTGTCTTACCTGCTTCAGAGCTGCTGCATAAGCATCTCTTGTCGGGAGATCAGGCGCTCCTGGAACTGCTTCTTGTTTTTGCAAGTTCCTCATTATGGTATAGTCATTCTGACTACGCAGTGGAGCTGCTACATTTGGCATATCATCAGCAATCTCGCTAGTCCTGGCTATGAAATCATCAGTTGTCCCAGAATACCTGCTGGGTGGTAATGCAGCACCAGGATTCTTGAATTCCTGATGGGGAAATTTTATTGAATAAGGACTATTCTTAAACTCATGTACAGTTCCAAAAGACCCTCTTCCCAATTCATCACCAAAGGGTGTTTTAGCGTAAAGCTCTGCATCTGCGCGGTTTGCATATTGCCAATTAAGAAGATTGTTTTGTTTCACACCCTCTTGAAGTTGTCTAAACCCTGCCTCTGGACTTAAGTCCATTCTTAATGGATCTACAGGCTTATTGTAGCCGAATAAAAAATGAGGATTGTCCCCGACATTTCTAAATCCCATAGGATTTTTCAGTGCAGGGTTTGCCTTATACAGATTTTTTACTCCAGTAACTCCTGCTTGCTTTAAAGCTTGTCTTGTCCCTGCTCCTGTTATACTTATCCCAGGTACTGCTCCAAGCGCATTTAATCCTGCACCAATAAAATTACCTTGACTTGCATCTCTTAAAGCATTCTTCCCATAGTTTGCCCAAGCCATAGGGTTGACTAAATCATTTGCCACCTGCCCAGCTATAGTACCTTTTCTTTTTGCCTGATCAAACTGTACTTGAGAAGGCATTCCTTCTACGCTTGGGTCGAGAATTGTCCTGGCAGTAGAAATTGGGTTAGCTGCCATCTCTAAAAGAGACGGATTGTCCTCTATAATATTGCCGTCTTCGTCTACTTCAAAATTTCCTTGGGATATGCGAGGCATCCCATTCAATTGGGATAAGGCGTTCGAAGTAGCTAGCTCTTCTTGAAATGCATTTAAACCTCCCGCCCTTTGAATCTGCTGAGCTATTTGCGGTGTGTACCCTGAATTTGTATCAGAAGTAGCTGTTAACGGCTTCAGTGGATCTGTTTCACCACCAAGTTCATAGGTGTAATTTTTAGGACGCGGTTTTGCTTTAGAGCGATTTTTGCTCTTAGACTTTAAACCTAAAACTACTTCAGCAAGGTTTCTTTTCTCACACCTATGGCCGTTAAACTTCTTGCTCATCCACTACAGCTTTCGCAATCTTCTGGGTCATCCAGGTTGCATGTAATTTCCCCGTTCTTAAGTTTGTCTTCCGACTCCTTAAGTTTCTTAGGATCTAAAAAAGAGATGTCCAATTCGTCTTCCATCAGATTAGCATTTCCAGCGCCGTCGAGCTTGACGGATACGTGAGTTAGGGTTATTTCTTGTTTTTGCACTGCTACGTTTTAGTTGTCCTAACGAGCGAGCACAATATGATTTACGACGTCCTGCAGCCTTGCTTCCTTTCTTTACTTTACCGGTAACTGCAGTCTTTAATTTACTTCCGGGATTTGCTTTACGATAGGCACGAACACCTTTTTTAGTCATTCCTGCACCAGACTTAGTAGATCTGTAGTTTGCGGATTTGCCTTTCGTTGTTTTACGAATAGGGTTAGACTTTTTACGCTTAGCAGGCATTACTTCTTCTTTTTACGACGGGTAGTTTTCTTTGCCGTCTTTTTAGAATTTTTGAAAGCTTTTGCAGTTGGCGCACCTTTGGCACCTTTTTTTCGCATGGTCTCACCAGACCCTGCCTTAATACGTTTACGCTTAGCGTTAATGTTTGCGTACAATCCTTTACGTACCATAGTTACTTGTCCATTTGATTACGAGCTAAGAGCAGTTTTATTTCTGCTAAGTCGTCGACTACTTGCTCTAGCTTCTTATCTACCTTTTCATTGTTATTCTCTAGGGAATATTGCTGTGTTTTTATAGTCATTACTTCGCTATGAAGTTTGACATAGATACCTACCATACCTATGGCAAGTCCTATTATTTCATAATCAGTCAAAGTCATCGTTTTTGAATATCTATTTTCATGACTACCTCACCCCCTAGAAGTAGGTCTAACTTTCGCAGATATATCATACAAATATAATCCAATACCATCTTGACCGCTATCGCTACTTTTTATATACAATCGAATTACAGCATAGTCAGATTGTATACGTCTCTGCTCATACCACTGTAATGTGTTACTGATATTAGTATTAATCAGCTCTAAGTCGTTAGTCAAAAAAGGAAGAGATCTATCAGCAACGAGGTCTCTGAACCCATTAAAGTGCCAGCGCTCATGAGTATGACGCAAATTATGCCCTGTAGTAAGGCCTTCAGGAACAACTAAATCAATAAATCCACTGCAGTGCGTATCTGTATATACCAAGGCTTTAGTGAAGGTATTTTTATAGTGAGTAAATCGCTCTTCTGGGAAAGTCACAACGCGAGTGTCCCAGTTGAAGCTGCTGAATACCCCTGCCTGCCCTATCGGTGATGGTGCATCGATTGTAGACTCATTCACAACTCCATGAAACTTTCCAAAAGTCCCTGCTTGATTGTGAAACTTAGCAGACCGAACTTGAGGTGATAGAGCGCCATCGATATTAATATTTCGAACGCGCAGAGCATACACAGTATTTAAACCTTCTAACAAAGCTGTACTGTCATAGGTATGTCTACTAACCCATGCTTGGTTCAAGTAGCTGTAACTAATGAATTCATCTTTAGATTCAATACCTGCATCTTCATTGTACTCATCTTGAGTGTCGATTGCATAGCCTGCACTAAAATCTCCTGTGTAATCTGCGTTTCTGATTAAGAGTATAACTCTATCGTACCGAGAATCATACGTAGCATGAAGGCCTGGAAAGAATTTGAAAGTATTAGAGGAAGAGAAAGTTGTATCTAGTTTCAGTTTTTCCTGAAACCAATCTTTCATTCCAGACCTACTAATTTCTTTTAGGTCTGTTCCTGCTAAAGAAAAAACTTTGCGTTGGTCTGCGTCAGCAAAGAAATACCCATGAGGCGTTAAAACACAAGACAGCAGATGTTGTGTGCCTGCATAGCCTTTATCGCTGGGTCGTATCTCTATAGGTTTTGTAGCCAATATGTCTGATTGACCTAAAGCTAGCTCTCCTGCTGTAGTCGATATCTTCTCCTGACCTTGAGTCATAAATAACCCCCGCTCATGGTGAATAATAAGACGATCACCATAACCTTGAAGATTTTCAATCTCGCCACGGTCACGCTGCATATCAAAAAACTCTATGGGCTTAAACGCGATAACGTTTGTAGATACTCCTAAAGACCCAATTTCACTACTGCGAACAATCCGATGGGGAAAATCATTTACGAATGTTTGCCCACTGCTAAAGATTCCTACAGGCTGATATACATTTTCTGCATACAACCGTGACGGGTAATCATACAGTTGATCATTGCCAGGGCTAGCGGCTCTAAAAACATATTCGTGAGCTGATAGATTGACAGGATTGTCTAACTCATAGTTCAGATACTCGAACTTAGTGCGACCCTGAACTCTGTAATTGTATACTTGCGAAAGAATACCACGAGTAGAGTCTACGGTTGTGACGTGATTAGTAAGTAGTAAATCAACAAGATTCGTAGCACTGCTTCCGTCGGCTACAGCATCAACACCTACAGGAGCTGTTAGCCTATGCTTGTAGAAACTCCTTACAATATCCCCAGCAACAAATGTGGTATCTATGCTACCTACATTAACAGATTCCCCATCAATTTGACCCAGCTCTGCAGAAGCTAATTTAGTGTAGGGAATCACTCCTGTACACGCTACTAAATCTTGTACAGCATAATTTTGGTAACAGGTAAATAGATGCTGTTTCAGATTTGTAATCCATATCGGATTCGAAGCCTGTGATCCTGTATGTCCTGCAGTTAGATTGCTGTTGATTCTAAACCCTGTGCCTGGGTTCGAGGTGTTCCCTAAGTGCGTACCACTGGTGCTTTTTAAAAAGTCTTTCCAGTCTGTACTGCTTGTCGAACTCGCATACTCGATGTTGAACCCAATACAAGTCTCACAAAATCTATTGTCAATTTCTAATTCATCATCGATAGCGTTGGTCTCAACGTATCGAACTGTGCTGACCTTTCTGATTCGTACACTATTGGTAAGATCTACCTGTCTTCCATTCTCAGGAAAGAAAGCTTTGCCTCCTACCGTAAGAGCATTTGGAGCATTAAGTATATCTGAGTCACCCCAGTAACCATTGTCTGAATTATCAGTTACAAGACCATCTCCTATAAGCCCTGTTTCACCAGTAGAACTTACACCATAATCAATCCTATAGTCGATGTTTTCAATGTAAGCAGTTTCAGGAAGATTTACTCTAGACCTCAATGCCTCAAAGCAATACATCCTACCCGTGGTTTCCTTTACCCCCGCAAACCAAGCAGCATTACTGAGTTGGTCTGTTGCACTAGATATGGTGTCTATGTCAGAAACTTCTTGAGAATTGTACTGAGGCAAGTTCATACCATGAGAACTTGTATAGTCATGGTAATCAATTACAGTTTCAGCAATGTTAGAGTAGTGATTGTAGCTGCCATGAATCAAAATACTCTGTCCAATATGCAGACTATTGGTCAAGTCTCTTTTAGCATGAAACATTCGTACACCTACGTACCCCGCAGGCATAGGAACATTTGCAAACCGTATCCGCACTAAATCTGTAGCATCGCCCAGTATTGGAATTTTGTGATGACGAACTGGCTGACTAGCAAGAGTGTAGTCTGTAATACTCCCAGAGTTATCAGAAGTATCTTCTACGGTCCATTGCTGAACAGGAAAGGTTGAAGGATACGTTTCTGCAGAGTTTTCCCAGTAACCGCAAACACCTACGCCACTTGTCACACCAGCAGGAGTGTAAGCACTTGCCGCACCAAAGTACTCATGGGTATTCCGAGTATGGAAATACTTCATGCCACTAGCAGCTATATCGTTATCGTCTTCGAGATAACTCAGATTAGAGTTTGCTGCTATCAACGATGTATCTGTAGATCGTATAGTGCCAGAGGCTCCTGTTTCTACAGCAGTAAGATGAGACTGACCTATTAACCTTGGTGGAGACCCAGGAATATGGAAGGCTGGAGTTAGCGAACCGTCCTCACGCACATAGCTAACATAAAAAGCGTATACCTCTCCAGGTTGAAAGGCAAGTCCTCCAAAATTTAAGTCTTGTTCCTTGTCATTGCCATTGAAACCTACTGTAGATGCACCGTCTTCTGTGTGACCTCCATAGTATGTTTGATACAATACCTGAATACGATTAGCGTACGCCTGAAGATCAGTAACATCTGCAGTTGCAACATTGCCCATGTACAACCGATTTCCTTGTAGAGTCAAGGTTTTAGCTTGGCTGTAAACAATGTTCTGAACTAAGATTTCATCTAAAGAAATGTCTTTTTGTAAGATGCCAGTCAGAGTAATAGTAGTTTCATTGCCCTCATAAGGAAAGAAACCAGTAATGCCTGTGCTCACAGAATCATCATATACCGAAACAAAAGCTGCTGCTATATAAGAATAATCAGAGTCTAAGTTGCTTAGGTTCAAAGAAATAGTTTTCCCAGAATCGTAGACGACATATGGCCCATTTAGATTATTGAACTCTAGATAACTCTGGTCTTCATAGGCATAAGCAATCGCGATATAGTGAGTACCAGAATTAAAAAATCCTTGACCGCCTAAAGAGACTTGGTTCTGTTCTATGTAAACGGGGTCGTGCGTAGGACTGACCAAACTAGGTACAGCAGTGGTGTCTACATTTAAGTATTTCGGAGGAGAAACATCATCCGTAAGAATAACAAAAGTTTGTCCAGAAGTAGTTTTAAAAGAAACTGCATCAATAACTGCAGTATCTGAAAATCCAAACACTCCGCTAGACAAAATTGTAGTCAACGTCCCAACAACTTTTACTACGTAGTTTGTCGTACTGTCTGGACGTTTGCAAAAAAGAATGATCCCATCGTCAACTAGCCCACAGCCACCTAAGATGTAAAATTTAGGAGCACTATCGTCTTGAACACTTGAGTCATTTGTGAACCCGGCTTCTTGTAGAAGCGAGTCCATGTGCTCTCCATAAACAAAGTTTACTGCATCTATATATAGACCCTCTGATGTTTTGCTAGGATGTACATCCCGCATCATTCCTTTTAGTGGTCTCATCGCATTAGACGTTCTTGAGTGTTATTCCCAATAAAGAAATCGGAGTGTGCATTCATATTTGGGACCATACGTACCCACATGTTTTTGAAGCTTTCCATCTTGTCGATACTCGGATACGCTGCATCGTTCTGAGCTTTCAGACAATACTCCCCCCACTTCTGATCCGCTGTCTGCCAATTGAAAATCGGGTGAGTGTACCCTCCCATTATCATCTGCCTTAGTATGTACCATTCTAGAGCTTGTTTGTAGTAAATGTTGTCAGGTACTTTGGGGTATCCATCTTCACATACAGGATATGCTGTAAAGTGAATCTTTATACTACCCTCTTCGAAAGAGGTTTGAATATAATCAGGGTTAATGACGTAATAGTCACCACCTCCATAGCTAGCCGCTTTTATTGTTTTCTGCTGCTTGTATGTGTCGTTACCTAACGGATGCTTATTGGCTTGCGTTTGGAATACAGCTCCTGTAGTAATTTCAGAGGGTGTATACGGCTGAGGGTTTGTAGTGCGTTCAGCATTAGGAAGGTCATACCCTGTAACATCAGATCCGTAATGCAGATGGCTGCCGTTATATTCTACCTGGATAATGTCTACCAGCTCGCAAGGCAAGGGAGAGCGGTAGTTAGAAATAGATACCGTACTCGCTTTCTTTTCTAATCCAGCAGAATACCCAATGTACTCCAAGCCCTCACCTATCCATTCAACAGAGTCAATAACCCAATTGTCAGTAGTAGGTTTTAAGTCCCGGAATACTTTGGCAATCACTGCCTTGGACGATACGGTTTTGTAAATCATTTTTTAAAATTCAAGTATGCAAACTCATCTTCTCGTAGTTTCTTAACCAATGCTTTTTTATTTCCTGCAGCCCCTGCTGTAGGAGAAAACGTGTATACACTCTTGTTTTTTACCATGCACCTGTGCTTGTCCCAATTCCATCTGAAGTAGTAATCATCAGTATAGTAGATAAGCTTGTTGATTCCCTCTTTCTTTAGCTTGTTAGTTTCATGCCAATCGACTGTGGGTCTATTGAATGATCTAGGAATACGCTTAATGCGCATCGTGCCTAATCTATGCCCCATATTAAATACCCTGCCATCTAAAATAACTTTAGAAAGTTTCTTGTTGAACTCCGAAATAATATGCTTGTACAAGGCATATGTAACGGGTGTTGTAGGGTTGTTCTTACAATAGGACTTGTAGGAATCCTTAGTGCTATATCTACTCTCGCAGCTGTACTTCGTCGTTGTCATCTTGTCTATTCTCTAAACGCATTTCTGTTCCTAGGATGCTTTGAGTAATTCGTTGAACCATGTCCATCGAAATTGGATATTCTTTGTCAGCAGTAAAGACCGTTGTACCGTCACAACATGTGTAATTTTCTAGCTCTTCTGGTTGCTCAAAAATCCCCTTTACTAAGATGCTTTTGGGTCGAGCGTTCAACACATAGATGCGATCCTTAGTGTAGATATACTGAGGTAGTTTGTTTACGTACTTGTTGTGCTTGCTGTACTCTGCCTGAACTGGAGTTGTCCTCTGAAAAGGCTCTTTGGCATCAGCAGTGCCTACAAATGCAAATTCTGAACCATCATAAATACGCACAGGCTTTGGAATAGTCTGTTTAGTTCGCCACACATCACATCCTATGTCAATAGCAGAACAGCATTCTAAGGCGCTAGAGGCTTCCATTTCCAAACAATCTAAGGATTGTACCAGCTGACTAGGGAGACTGTAATTACGACGCTGATCTTGCCTAACAAACTGTGCACGGTAGTATCCCACCATAAACTTCAGGCGTTCGCGTAATACCGCATCATCACCGCGCTCCATTTGTTCTGCGATATTGTAGATGATTTCGTTTAGCGTTGCCATGGCAATTGATTTTTATCGATAGTGCGTACTACAAAGTAGCCTCCTATGGAAGTCATAAGTATAGTTTCATACATGTTTACCCAAACCTCCCGGATTTCATACTCTACTGCTAAGGTGTCTAACAGAATAAATACAACTAAAAAAAGAACTAAGACACCAACTATAGCGGGACGGATATTTCGTGACAGCCAACTTTTACCAGCAACATCAGATTGCCAACGTTTAGTTATTTGCTTCTCGCCAACTATACGCACAGAAGCTTGGAAAAGCTCATTGAACTCTTCTTTATCTCCAGGTGTCAGGCTTCCATCCGAGTCTACTAAATTCTTTATTACCCCAAGTATTCCGCTGTTTGGCAATGCATCAGCCACAGACTCGAATAATTTTGGAGATTTCTTCTTGAGCCACGACCCTACTTTGGTGTCGCGCAATTTTTTCATTACAGTCGTACTGTAAAGTTAAACAAAGTCAGTTGATAATGCTTTGAGCCAAAGTCCAGTACTAAGTCGTATACAGTCACCTTACCTAGT
>Ga0102814_10003317_pt1 | contig 10523 bp, 28 predicted proteins | sample ColrivemetaGS741_FD_79112 | JGI IMG/M metagenome (GOLD analysis project Ga0102814, IMG submission 79112) | Estuarine microbial communities from the Columbia River estuary - Flood tide ETM metaG S.741 | ecosystem: Environmental > Aquatic > Marine > Intertidal zone > Estuary | place: USA... | reverse complement strand
TGACGGATATATAGTCACTGTAATAAGAGATAAAACTTATTTTGATATGGAAGTTCAAGAATATTTTGAACAAGCTCGTGGAGTACTAGGAGATTATTTCTTCATATTAGATTATAAAGAAAAATAATACAGGGAGATGAACAACAGGAAAGTTGTAGTTAAAGGTAAGATGGGACTAGTGATATCTACATATAACTATACGTATGATGTTTATATGTTCAGGACCAGAAAAATGTTGACGGGTGTATCCAAAAGATATACTCGTCTACTACCTAAAGAAGTAAAAAAAGGTGACCCAAATCAACTATCATTATTATGAAAAAGAAATACTTAAATAAGGAAACTGCAACCTACAAATTTAAATGGGAGGTGATGACACTACCTGGAAACAGCGGGCTGAGTTTAGAGGGACGTAAGAAGCTCTGGGAGGTATACCTGTATAAATTAGGAGCTGGAGGATTAATAAGTAAATTTAGCGCTAAGACATGGATTTATCCTGATAAAGTGCTTAAAGATAAAAAAAAGTAGTATATTTGTAATTTAAAACATAAAATAGATGTATAAACCCAAAACATGCACTGAAATTAATCTTAACAACATTGAACGCTTAATGAAAAAAGTAAAAAAAGGAATTCTAACCAAACAAGAAACGGCTACTGACCTTAATAACAAGTTTGCACGGCTTAAGGGACAAAACATCGGCATGTACGATGAGTTGTATCCAAAATATATAAAATTATTTAAAACATTATAACATATGGGAATGGACAAGTATACACACATCGGTCCTTATTTAATGATACCGAGAGTGAAAAAAGATGTAGTAAGAACTATCCGGGTTGATAAATCTGGGCAGGAGGTAAATACAGGTTATAATTTTGACCCAGTAACAGGTGAAGAGTACGCCACCAAACATATTATTGAAAACGTAATTAATGAACCCCGCACTTACGGTGATGACGAACATTACCCGGAGTTTGAAGGGTTAGGGCTGGATGAGGATGAGTTCTGGGAACCTGACGGGAGTGGTACTAAAACTCATACGATATTCATACCAAATGAGTCGAACTTCCAAGATGACGACTTGATATCATTGAAAGGTTTGGATGTAGGTGATGAGCTGAGTAAGTTTATTTCTAAGTATGTTAAGTACATCCAGTATTACGAAAAGGTTTATGGACCTATTATTGTAGATTACGGAGTGGTTCAATATTGGTCCTAGACACATTTGTGTACAGCCCGGAGATGAACTAGCCGGATATAATAAAACCCGCTAAAAAGCGGGTTTTTTGATTTGGAGAAAACTGTTATCTAAGAACAGGCATTGTTAAATCCTTTCCTTCAGGAGATTGACCGAACATAGCACCACCATCATTTCCTTCATCATCTTGTGAAGGGAAGATTAAAGTACCATCAGTGAATTCAATTACAACACATCTACTGTACCATCCCATAGCTTCAGCTTCATCTTTAGTCATGTAACGGGCTTTTCTTACTGTTTTTCCTTTTAGGGCTTTGTTTGCTTCTTTAGCCCAATATGCATCTGTTGCCATATTTTATGATTTATTGATTAATATGCTACAAAGATATGAATATAAAATGATATATCCTAATTATTTATAGTTTTTCTTTAAACATTCATCACAAATAACATCAAAGGTGTCCGGGTCTCCAGCATCATTCATGTCCATATATGGTTCCGTGCCGCCACATGCGCAGCACGTATCAAACATCTGGCTCTCCGGGTGAGCCGCAATCATCGCATCAATTTCCCGGGCTGTTAATTTTTTTCCCATAATAAAAGTATCTAGTACACATTTGTGTACAGCTCTTAGATGAATCCAAGAGCTTTACTTGGTACACAATGTTCTGAAGCGATATATTTCTCATCACTTTCAGTTGTTTTACCGTCAAAATGCTGTGCTGCAAATTCTTTTGAAACGGAATCTTTGTATCCTTTAACTAATATTTTAGCCAAGTCGTGAGTCCCCTGATTCCTACCGTCTCTACCATAATCAGGCTCGGCACAATTTTCAATGACAGCCATCATTGTTCTCATCATAGATTGCTGCAAGGTTCTATGCTGCCTGTTGAATCCATTAATGAATTCTTCATGTTCATGGCTATTCGAGCCATTTACAAAATCGCTGAATGCTTCAGCTAATTCTAATCCAGTAAGTCTACTCATAGTTAATAATTAAAGGTTAATTCTCTTGTTTGTTTAATATCTCACAAAGATTATGAGCCACATTATCAAAACGTGAGCCTATTGGCGCTATATAAACTTTCCATATAGGCTTTTTTATTGTACCAACGTTTTTTTCAACCACATCAGGAGACATAAATCTATGTTGTACTCTATATTTTTCCATAAAGCAAATGTACAAATAATAAATGATATATGCAAATAAAACTTTAAAAACTTTCCTAGGTAAATATGGTGTAGGTTGGAGTCTACTCTTCTGATGTCTCAGCCCCTTTACTATAACAAAGATACAAAAAAAAAATAACCTAACCAAATTAATGACCAAGTTATTTTAAATTATTTTTTACCTAAAACTTCTTCCCAAATTCCCTCACCTTTAGCATCTCTAATCCATAAAGAGACATCCTCACTATCTGGAAAATATTGAAGCTTATCTTCCAAGTACCAATCCAAGAAATTTTGTTCTTCTTCAGGTGTTACAGCTCCAGCCTCTTTTATTATATCCAATACTTCAGTTTGAATATAAATCTTTATCTTAACCTCTTTCATCTAACATATATTTTAATGGAATAAAATAAGCTGATGAACCATACTTACACTCATACTCTAATACAGCCTCTTCTTGAAACCAATCCTCTTCCATATACATTTGACTTTCTGGCCATAATACAAGTATATAAGCCTCTTCAAGTACTGGAAATTTGTTAACGTCTTTTAATGTCATAATATATTGTTTTAAATTATGTTACAAATATATAAATAATTCTTCAATAAAACAAATAAAATTTAAGTTATTTCATTAGTAATCAGCTAGTTACCTAGGTCTAGTAATATAATGTTAATATTATGCTAAAGCAGCAAAATTATTTTGACAGCTGGATATATTGTTTTATATTTGCTGTGAACTTAAAACAATTAATTATGGCATTTAGAGATTTATCGTTGTATTGTTACAACATTAGTAAAGACGACAACCAACAGGATAATGACTTGATTGGGATGTGGCACAATTTAGACAGCGATTACGATGAGGGTAGTGATAACTGGAGAGTTGATGAAGACTTAGAAGAACTGGGGTATAAAAGCCAGGCCGAAAAGGAAATCAAAGAGAAAGATTGGGCTGGAGAAGATTATGATGATGAAGCGAAGATTAGTGAGGTTTTGGATATGATTTCAGATGGCCATGGGGATTACTCGTGTGACTTCAAATATATCATAACCGAGGGAGATTATTCATACGCTGTAGCTGTAGCATTTTTATCGTAATTATGGAAGAAAAAGATATGTATTTGGTTTGCGGATGCTGTGGCACTCGAATCAACTTAGGAGAATCGTTTAGACACGATAAAAATTATAATGCTTATTGTAGTAACCAAGAGTGTTCCGATGGAATTACTAGTTGGGGAGCTTATTTGGAGAGCTGCTGGTTTGGTTAGGTTCTGTACACATTTGTGTTATAGGACCGGGTATAAAAAAAACCCAGAGCTGATAAACTCTGGGTTTTTAACTAAATAATAATTATAAAAGCAAAAATTGAGTGTTATTTTAAAAAGAAAGTTACAGCTTTGTTTATCTCGCCCATTCCATTACAACTTTTCTACATAAGTGAATTTGTATGGTTTCCCTTTGCTGCATTATCTTATGCTTCAACAGCTATTTGCGAATACAGGAATAATTTAAGACGATTTCCTCTTAGTTCGTCACTGTAACTTTCTTTATCTGATTACAAATATACAACTAATATTTGAACTATGCAAGTTTTTTTTCATTTATTTTTCCTTTATAGACACATTTGTGTATAGATAAGAGATTTTAAGAAAAATCTTCATTATAGACTTTCCCAATCTCGATTCTTTCGGACCGACCACTCCAATTTTCAAATGCTTGTTTGAAAGTGTGATGACCATTCCTGAAATTGCGCCATTTATAATATTCTGCCTTAAGCGCTTTAAGCGCCAGCTCTTCACTCTTATCGACTACAATTAATCCGTAGCCAAATATCAAAGGTATACATGCCATCCAAAGATATTGCTTTCTCATGTTAGATATATTTTTTCATATTGTAAAGATAAGATAAAAAAATGGGACTACCAAATAATAGCCCCATTATTTTTTATGAAGTTAAAAATCCTCTTTTAACGTAGTCTTCACCACATTTATATTTTGCACCCGTTGCAACATCCTCAATCTTACAAGGGTTTTTTGGAGCTTTAGAATTGAAGCCCACAAGTTTAAGGCGTTGACCTCTAACTGTAAATTCACGATTGTAATCAGAAGGTTCAAAACCATATCTATTACAAGTGCTGTCAAATTTAATTTGAGCTACATCTTTCCCGTTAACAGTTTCATTGGTAACCGTTAAACGACTTGTAAAGTTCGTTCCATCGGGATGGTAAGTAATACTACCAATAGACGCTTTAACGCCATGCTTAGCTTCTAAAGCCCTCATAGCATCTTTAAAGTCTTGTCTAAACTCTTTAAAATTTCCATTTAAAATATCCATATAAATTATTTATTGGTTAAACATATGCAAATGTACAAATATAAAATGACATACGCAAATAATATGTGCAAATTAAATATTTGCACATACTGGACCCAAACCTCTTTGAATGCTTACAGCGTCTGTAAGCTCACGTCCACAACATAAACAGCTTCCCGTATGCATTACATCAACATTCTTATTAAGCCACTCAAAAGCTCTCTTTTCAACCCATAGCAATACGAATGCTATTACTTTAGAAGTAGGAGTTTCAACGATACCACCTTTTCTATAGATTTTACCATTAAAATAGCTACCTAAATAATTGAAGTCCAAGTATCGAGTTTCAACGCTTACGTGGGTGTACCACTTACCATTGAATTCAGCTCTTCTAATTTGAAATGTGAAGTCCTTACCAGTTTTTAAAGACTTGATTGTAAAATTGGACCCGTTGTTATTCTTTTCACGTTTTACAACGTTGTAAAGAGCTTCAGATGAAATTTTAACTTGGTTGGCTTCAGTAGTCATAATATTTGGTTTTAAATTCTATACAAAGATACAAATATAAAATGATATATGCAAGAAAAACTTTAAAATAATCACATAAAAAAAACATGGCGTAGGGTGGAGACCACTCTTCCCGTCAGTGATGTTCTGCTCGGCCCGTCATCCACTACAAAGATACAACAAAAAAATAACCCGGCAAAATTAATTACCAGGTTTTTTAAAATTACTACAGTACTTCTTTAGTAATAAGCTTTGAAAGTGCGTCTTTAATTTCAAACAAATCATTTCCAAATTCTTCATCACTTGGAATATCACTTTCCAAGCATTCACAAACTTGTTTAACAATGTCATCAACATTGGCACTTACAATTTCCGAAATTACACTTCTTTTTACTGTTGTTTCATCTCCACACATATAAATTGGGTTTTTATTATTAATAATTATTCTATTTGTTTAACTTGAAAACCGTAGCACCAAAAACCATTATCCAAATCCAAGACCGTATCTCTCGAATCCATTTTAGACCACGATATCTTATCAGTATCAGTACCATTTTTAGTACCTTTACAGTTTTTCTCAATAGACATAACTTTAGCTTTTTTAGGTGTATCACCACCCCAGCTACCGCTCCATAATACTGTGTCACCTACGTTTAATGTTTTCTTCATAATATTGGTTTTTAAATTCTATTCAAAGATACAAATAAAAAATGGGATTACCAAACGATAACCCCCATTTTTTTTAATCCATTACTCCATAATCGGTTGTAATTCTATTTTCATCAATCCCGTTGGCAATCATAATACCTTTAAGAATTGAATAAACAAACCCACAAGTGCTGGAACCTTGAGCGGGTTGTGAAACAACTGGTTTACCATCTAATTTAAGCTTGTAGCCCATAACACAACTCCCATGGTCACCATAAGCTCTCGCTACTTCGCTTGAGATGTTTACTAATTTCGATTTTAATTCTGCTTCTGTCATAACTATTGGTTTTAAATTCTATTCAAAGATACAAATATAAAATGATATATCCTAATAACCTCCCGTAAAAGTTATTAATATTCCACCATTTTTTTCTTCAGCTTCAAATGTAGTTCCACTGGAGACAAGTCCTGATAGCATTTCAGTAAATGATTCGTGGCTTAAAAATAAGGTTTTCATAATATTGGTTTTTAAATTCTATTCAAAGATACAAATACTATTTGATATATGCAATAAAAAACTTCACAATCTAATTAAAAATTGTGAAGTTTGTGAATAAACTTATCTAATTCTTTTGATTAACACGAATAGCATTGCACTTGTGTCGTGATAAGGCTCAAATTCAAGTATTTCATAGCTATCATAGCACATTGCTAAAAATTTAAGGTAAATTCCGTCTTTTGTATAAGGCTCAATATTCAACCCAAATTTAGCGATATTAGGGTTATTTGAGAGCGTTTTAGCAAAGTCCTTACCCTTTTCATCTCTTAAAGAAAATGTAAAGCCTACAAGTCCACCTACTTCAACTAAATTGTTGTAAATAATGTGCCTAACTTCCCTTTCAAGAGTTGTAAAAGTCGAACACCAATCTGCAAAAATATGTGAATATGTATCACTTGTTCTATTCAAAATAACTTCATTTGAAAGACAATTTGAAATTGAGTGTGTTTTAATATTTTTAGACACTATTGTGTTTAGCATTTCATTGTAAATATTAGGAAACTTTTCATTAAATTCAACTACTTCATATTTGAAATCGTTATCCATTTCAGTATTTAATTGTAATTCAAATAAACATTCTCTACTTGGTAATGAAAAGAATTTACCTGTTTTTTTGATACCATACTTGATAAGGTATGATATATACAAATTTCTAATTCTATCTTTCTCACTACCTTTAAATTCAGTCGCATTAATGATAACTTCTTTTTTAGCTTTTTTAGGTGCTTTTGGTATATCATTGTTATCGATAACGCTTACAATTTTAGATGCAATTACGTTAGCATCAATAGACTTGATACTTGAACTTTTAATGAATTTTTTTAATGTTGATACTTCAACACCTAATTGTCTTGCTACCTCTATTTGAGCAATATTTTTAGATGCTAATAATCTACCTAATTTTTGTCTTTGTAAGTTTACGCTTGATTTTGTAGCAGCAAAATCAGCAGTAGGCAACCCTACAAAATCTACTTTTTTTAAATTAGGTACTTCAATTAATCTTACTCTTAATTTAGCTTTTAACTTATTCATAATTTTGTGTGTTATTGGTTAATGTTGATACAAATGTACATATATTAAATGATATATCCTAATATTTATTAGATATTTTTAATAAATGTTCTAATTCTTTTTCTAAATCTTTCTCATTTTCAGTAAAACCACCACCTTGTCTTACTTTTCTTTCAATATATGGTTTTATAACTTCGTGGTTATATGTTTCCTTACGCATTACTCTAATGATAGCCCGTCTACAAAATGCTTTGGTTGGTAATAAGCCCTTTAAATCCATTATTTGCTCAATGATTTGATTTGATTTATCTACATCAGGAAATGTCATTGTACCACCTCTAAAATCATTCATTGAGGCTATTCCAGTATAAACCATAACCAAAGGTGTAATTTGGATTTTTGTTTCCTTATACACTTCTTGAAGTTTAACATATTCAGTAATTTTCATTTGAGACCATACATCTAAAAATTGATTTGTCCCCCAAGCTTTTGAACTATTGTTTACATCGGCAATATAGTGCGCAAGGTCTAATTCAGTTTTGATATCAACTATCTCAAATTTAAAATCAATTCCAAGCTGTTTAGAAGCCATAAATCTATGTTGACCGTCTAATATGTATAGTTTTTCAATACCGTCTACGGTAGCCGTTCTAATAACGATTAAAGCACCAGTAAACCCACGTTTTTTCATTGATTTGGCTAATTTGTTTACGTGATTTTTGTCTATTGGACGATTAAACTCAAAGAAGTTAAATTGTGAATAATCATTTGTTGCGAAAAAGTTTACTGTTTTAAATTTTAATTCTAACATGGTTTTTGTGTTTATTGGTTAATGCTGGTACAAATATAAAACAATATATCCAATAAAACAAATATAAATACCTGGAAAATGAAAGTTTTTAATATCCTAATTTTTTAACATTTATTTTTAGTTTCCCCGGAGCCGGGTCTAATAAAAAAATATAAGGTAGGTTGGAGTCTACTCTTCCGACTGTTATGCCAGGCCCTTTTTGATATATCAAAGATACAACAAAAAAATAACCTGACCAAATTAATGACCAGGTTTTTTCTTATTTATTTTTAAGCCACTCAAAGTATTGCTTTTCAGCTATTGAAGTCGCTACAATATCGTGGTCCATAACCATTGGGAATTCAATATTACATACCCGATTTTTAATGAATTTACTATAATCTAATTTATTCTCCAGTAACTCCTTAGCGTGTTGAGGGCAAGGCATTAATCCAATACCCTCTGTAGCTGCCCAAAAATCCAACTGGTCTTGGGTAAGATGCTCTACATCTCCACCACCATACTTTCTTGCGTGGTTAACAAACCACCCGGAACAACATTTTGGATATCCAAAAAACTCTCCAACTACTTTAGGGTCCTGTTCACAAAATACACACATAATTTTAAAATTTTACATTAAATGCTCTGGCATCTCATAGTCTTCTTCTTCAATCTCTTCACATTTAATTAATGTGCCGCCACTAAAATTTTTGATGGCTTGTTCTTTACTTACGTCTTCTGTATGAATCCACTCTTTGTGTCTTCTGTTTGTTGGTTGAAAAATGATTTCAAAGTATTTCATAATTATTGGTTTTTGTTTCAACAAAGATACAAATATAAAATGATATATCCTAATTTATATTAACAATTATCTAATATTCCGTTTTGTTCAACGTCACTCCAAAATCTAACTGAATTTTGAAATGTCCCTTTAGTTCCTTTCTTCAACTCATATCTTGAAGGTATTCTATTACCATAAGCTCCGTATTTAACTTCTTTTGGTAACATACACGCACCCGACTCTAAACAAGCCATAGCGTGTCTTCCTACACTTCCCTCTAATGTCCAAGCGTTACCTGAATTGATATTGTTTTGTGTAGTATCGTAACCGTAGGCTTTTTGTAATGATTTAATTCTATTGTAATTCATAATTATTGGTTTTTGTTTCAACAAAGATACAAATATAAAATGATATATCCTAATATCCTCTAATCTTTTTTAATCTTTCTTCATTTTCCCACCAAGCTATTACTTCTTTTTTGGTTTTAGCCCATAACGCCTTATTATTTCCAAAAGCTACATAACCGTAATTCTTGTTGAATAGGTACATAACCAATTGAGGCATCTCAGCCCAACTTCTACCAGCTTTTTTGGCGTTGTCATAATCCTTGTGCCATTTAGCCTCTTGCTTCTTATTGTATTTCTTTACGTGTAGTGTTTCCATTAGCTCCAGCCTTGTTTAATTATTGTAGGGTTATCATTATATTTCTTTTCTATATTCAACATCATTATTATAGTGAAAGTATTTCACCATCTAATAATAAATATTGGTCGTGTTTTGGCACTATCATTTTAAGATACTTATCATATAGTTTATTATAAGCTTTTTCAGTTAATTCATAATTTCTATCCAATGCACTTTCACATAAATTTTCATCATAGAATTTTGATGAAGCAATATGTTTTTCTCTAATTCCAGCTAAATACTCTTTGCACTCTACTTCTGTTCCTTGATAAAGGACATCAAAACTTTTAGTTCTAACATTTTGCATAGTCCCTACTCCTTGATTTTCCGATTTCAATCCTACTAATATTTTCATCTTATTGGTTTTTGTTTAAACAAAGATAATAATACTTTTTGATATATCCTAATAAAATCTTATTAATTCCATTCAAAGCCCTTGCCGTCAAATATTGTACCCGTTGGCGCATAACTTATTGGTTGAAATGTTTGCGAGCTTTCCAGTACCCAATTGGCAACTCCATGACGTTCCAAATAATCCTTGATTAAATGTAAGTGTTCAGGTTTAACTCTCATTGCATCACTCATAGTAGTAGTAATGTCATAACCAGTATCGGTCAATACTCTAAGCTTCTCACCATTCTTAGGTGAAAAACCCTCTATCCAGACATAATAATATTTATTATATTTCATACTACCTATTTTTATTGCGTTTTTGTTCATTTTTTGCTGCTACCATTTCATAGATTACCCAAAGCCAACATAATGCAAATACGATAAATAAAAAAGTTTTCATAATATAAAATTTAGTGTTATTGATATAACAAAGATAAGCCAAATTAATGGCTTATCCTAATT
>Ga0102814_10003307_pt1 | contig 10543 bp, 7 predicted proteins | sample ColrivemetaGS741_FD_79112 | JGI IMG/M metagenome (GOLD analysis project Ga0102814, IMG submission 79112) | Estuarine microbial communities from the Columbia River estuary - Flood tide ETM metaG S.741 | ecosystem: Environmental > Aquatic > Marine > Intertidal zone > Estuary | place: USA: Columbia... | reverse complement strand
TATAAACGGGAACCAAATTGGTGGTATGTGCTGTGTTGGGTGTTCCATCTTCGTTTATCACTTTATCTGCATTGCCGTGGTCGGCAATTATTATAAAGCTGTACCCTTGTTTTGTTCCTGCTTCTACCAACACTTTGGTGCACGCATCCACTGTTTCGCACGCTTTCATTACTGCTTCGTAAACTCCGGTATGGCCCACCATATCAGGGTTTGCGAAATTTACGCACATAAAATCTATGTTTCCTTGCTCTATTTTAGCTTTTACCTTAGCAGTTAGTTCCAACGCACTCATTTCGGGTTGTAAATCGTAGGTTGCTACTTTTGGCGAATTTGCCATAACCCGTTGTTCACTGATAAATGGTTCCTCTCTACCTCCGTTAAAAAAGAAAGTTACGTGCGGATATTTCTCCGTTTCGGCAGCACGTAGTTGGGTTTTATGGTTTTCTGCCAATATTTCACCTAACGTGTTTACCAGATCCTGATTATCAAACAACACACCCACTCCTTCGAATGTCTTGTCATATTCCGTCATTGTAAAATAATGGATTGGCAACGTATGCATATTAAACTCATGCATCGTTTCTTGGGTAAGCACGGTGGTAATTTGCCTTGCTCTGTCTGTCCTGAAATTAAAACAAAGCACTAAGTCGTCATCTCCAATTTGGGCATCATTATCTAGAACTATTGGTTTTATAAACTCATCGGTAATTCCGTTGGTATAACTTGCATCAAAAGCTGCTTCATAATTTGCGTAATGCTCTCCTTCTCCATTTACCAATAAATCGTAGGCTAATTTGGTACGTTCCCACCGTTTATCGCGATCCATGGCATAATATCTTCCGCATATACTAGCCAATCTGCTCTTGCCAAATTTTGGAGATTCCACAACGCTTTTCAGATAACCTTTTCCGCTATGCGGATCCGTATCTCGTCCATCTGTAATGGCGTGTACATAAACCCTTTCGTCTAAATTTTGGTCTACAAAAAGTGCTGTAAGTGCCAATAAATGGTCCATACTGCTATGCACGCCACCATCAGACACCAAACCCATTAAGTGTATTTTTCTCGTAGGGTTTTCGTTTGCAAGCTTAATAATATCTTGAAACAAAGGCAATTGCAAAACCTCTTTATCTCTAAAAGCCTTATTTATACGCACCAACATTTGCCAAACTATGCGGCCTGCACCTATATTCATATGCCCAACTTCCGAGTTTCCCATTTGCCCTTCTGGTAAGCCAACATTTTCGCCAAACGTTTTAAGCGTGGCATTGGGATAATTAGACAAACTATCTACAAAAGGCGTTTTTGCATTAAAAATTGCATCCGATTTATCATGTTTCCCAATTCCCCATCCATCCAATATCAGTAAAATTACTTTTTTCATTTATACGAATTTATGCTGCAAATTTACGTTTTGAGACTAGCCAAACATAGCATAACGCATTTAAATATTATATGGGGTATGCTAAACAAATTAGTTCTATTTTTTATCGATTGTAAATAGTTAGTTTATTGATTAATAACTCCTTTGTAACAATATTAGATTACCATCGTTTGATTTAAAACTCCTTTGAGAATAATTATACTTATATCACTGTTTTTTAGCTGCTACTCGGTACAAGCACAGAATTATTATTTACTTAGAGGCTATGTGGTAGACGAAAATGCTGAGCCGCTTGTAGGCGTGGTAATTAGAGTACAAAACACCAACGAGGGAACTGTTACCAACGAAAAAGGTCAATATGAGTTGCGATTAATAGAAGGTTTTCATCGGTTGTATTTTAGTTTTATAGGTTACGAAACTCAAATTGTAGAATTGGCTATACAAAAAAACGAGGTTTTGAATTTAACTTTACTCAACAACGATGAGCAGCTAAAGGCTATAGAAGTAAGCAATAAAAAACGTGACTTATCCTACGAAATAATTCAAAAAGTAAGCGAGAATAGAGATAAATATCAAAACCAATTTATTACACAAAAAAGAAGTATTTATGTAAAAAGTGTAGAAGAAAACACGAGTTCTAAGATAGAGAAAATTAAAAAGAAGGAAGAAGAAGATCCTTTTGCCGAAAAGAAAAACGACAGTATTCCTAACCTAAATTTATTTGAAGCGGATTTTGTTCAACACATACAATTACCTAACGGATTTAAAGAAGAAAAGCTAGCTGCCAAAAAACTTGGAAGTCAGCGAAGTCTATTCTTTACCAGCACGACAGATGCTGATTTTGACTTTACTCAAAATTTAATTTTAGTAAAAAGTTTGGGTGATAATTCATACATATCTCCTATTAGTTCTACCGCCATTTTAGGTTATAAATACAAGCTTTTAGGTTCTCGTTTTGAGGATAACAAGAAGGTTTATACCATAAAAATAGTCCCTAGAAAGTCTGGCAACGCCCTATTTGAAGGTGAAATAGAAGTTTGGGACAGCCTTTTTGTACTAAAAAGTGTAGATTTAAAGGTCTCCGACAATTCTTTAATTATCTACGACAAGTTTAGCCTAAAGCAGAGCTATGCGTTCGTAAACGAAAAATGGGTTATTGATGAACAACACTTTACGTGGAATGTGAAAGGTGGAAAATCGCTAACCGAAGGGAGTTGTTATGTAAAATACACCAATTATACATTTGATACTACTTATGCAAAACGTTTTTTTAATGCAGAAGTAGGGATAACCAAGCAAGACGCATATGAAAAAGACACCAGTTTTTGGGAACAAATAAGACCAATACCCCTTACCGAAAAAGAGCGTATTTTTATTACCTACGAAGATAGTATGTATAGGGTGCGAAACTCTACAGAATACTTAGATTCCGTAGATGCTATTTTCAATAAAATAACTTTTTTAAAAATAACACTGAATGGAATTGGCCACATAGATCGGGAGAAAAAAGAGCAATGGAATTTCGATCCACTTATATCGGTAATTGACCCCGTAGCCATTGGAGGTTGGCGAGTGCGATATTCTATAAGCTATTTTAAACGGTTCGAGAGTAGAAAAAGCATCTTTGTTTCACCAATGTTAAACTATGGTTTCCGCAACCAAGATGTAAAAGGCAATTTAAATGTTCGCTACTTGTACAACCCAAAAAAACTATCCGTAGTAAGTTTAAATACAGGCCGCTATTTCGGATTCGTAAACAACTTTGCTACCATAAACGATGTTTTTAGACGGAGTAATTTTTACCAACAAACACACGCATATTTATATCACCGAACAGAGTTATTTAATGGATTTTATGCGGTAACGGGCATCCAACATTTGCAACGGGAAGATTTAGGCGATTTTAAATTTGCATCAACAGGCGACTCGCTATTTGCAAACAATAAACCCATCGTGTTTCCTAGTCACACCGCTTTTGAAACCGTTATTAGCATAGAATACACCCCAAAACAATTGTATTTGCAAGAGCCCAAAGAAAAAATTGTACTTGGCTCTAAATTCCCAACCTTTAGCCTACTCTACAAGCAAGCCTTTACCGATGTATTTGGCTCAAATACCAACTATAAATTTTTAGAGTTTTCGGCTAAACAATTATTTAATGTGGGCACATTTGGCACTTCAGAATACAACGTTGTTGCTGGAGCATATTTAGACACTACTAATCTTAAAGTAATGGATTATAGATATATACGTGGAGGAGATCCCTATTTCTTTTTACCTGCCATGTACGGTTTTCAATTAGTAGACAGCACTTTTCCGGTATTTAAACCTTACATAGAGGGGCATTATGTTCACCAGTTTAATGGATTTATAACCAGTAAAATTCCTGGACTAAAACAACTAAATGTTACCACAATGGTTGGTGCAGGTGCTCTTTGGGTGCCCGAGCGAAACTATCAATACACCGAATTATTTGGAGGTATTAATAGAATATTTAAAATAGGAAAAGAGAGAATTCGGCTTGGTTGCTACTATGTTGTTTCGCAAAGCAATGCACAGGGTTTTCGTACCGGATTTAAATTCTCTATAGAACCATATAATCCGGATACCAATACGTGGAGTTTCTAATTTATTAACTTGTTGTATTTTCGAGTTTTTTTTGAGATGATATGACCATAGAAGTTGCACAAAAACTGATAGATGAATGGATAAACACCACAGGTGTTCGCTACTTTAACGAGCTTACCAATACCGCTTTACTTATGGAAGAAGTTGGCGAAGTGGCCAGAATTATGGCCAGAAAGTATGGAGAACAAAGCTATAAAAAGAGTGATGAAGATATAAACCTAGGCGATGAAATGGCTGACGTTTTATTTGTATTAATGTGTCTAGCCAACCAATGCGACATTAATTTACAAGAAGCACTGATTAAAAATCTAGAAAAAAAGACTAATCGAGATGGTACTCGACACCTAAACAATCCGAAGTTAAAATAGTGGTATTATATTTGAAACAACTAATAAGTATGCTTAGAATTATACCTGCCTTTTTACTAGTATTTGGTGCTACAGTTACCGCAATTGCTCAAACTCCTCAAAAACGAGGAAACTTCGGAATTGGCTTTAATGCAGCTTGCCCACAAAGCGAGCTAAAAGAAGTAAAATACGATGATGGATTTGAGATGAATCTCACTTGGCTTTCACGTAAGTTTCCTTATCAATCGGATATTAACTTACAATTAGGTGTTCGCATGGATTTTGGAGGTATGAAAAAAAAAGAATTTGAAGTAGAACTTAATACTCCAGTGCCAGATATAGGAACAATGCAGGTAAGCAACAGTACATTTTCTTTTATGGGTGTAGGAAGGATAAATTTTGCATATGATAAAAAGTTAACACCATACGTAGATTTATATGTTGGCCAAAGAAACTATAACACTTCGAGCTATCTAACAGCAAACAACCCTAATTTAAATCCTGAGTATGAAACTACCGCTTCTCAAAGAAGAGTGGTATTTACTGATCGTTTTCATTACGGAGGAGGTATTGGGCTAAATTACAAAATAGCCCAAAATGTGGCTTTAGAAACTAGCATAGCTTATACTTTTGGAGGTGCAGGTGCCGTAATGCCCTTGGTAGATGTAACACAAGCTGCAGGAGGCAATGAAATTAAATACGCCTACAGTGAAAATATTAAAACGGATATTTTATTGATAAACGCGGGATTTCAATTCCAGCTTTGGAAACGCTACAGAACTTATACGCCTAGCACGTCACCAAATAATACGCCTAGCAATACACGCTATAAAGATACCCCATCGCAAACATCTCCTAAAACAAGCGACCCCGTGATAAAAGACCGTCCGAAAACAGAGACCAAACCAAAGAAAAAAGCCTTAGAAATAAAGTCTGATGGACCCAAAAAAGGCGGTGGCGTTGGAAACTAGACTTGATTCTACCTACTGGAACAGTAAATACATTGCAAATGAAACGGGATGGGACATTGGTTATGCCAACCCTGTCTTAATAGAATTTGTTCGACAAAATTTTAAAAAGGATACTAAAATTCTAATTCCTGGCTTAGGAAATGGTTACGAGTTACAAGCACTTTGGGAAAACGGTTATAAAAATGCGGTAGGATTAGACCTTGCACCGGCTGCACGCGAGGCATTTTTAGAACGAGTAGCCGGATTTCCGCCAGAGCAATATGTTTTAGAAAACTTTTTTGATCACCAAAATAGCTATGATTTAATTATTGAGCAGACCTTCTTTTGTGCGTTATCTCCATCACTTCGCGAAGACTATTCGCTTAAAATGCATGATTTACTTGAGGATAAAGGACAATTAGCAGGGCTTTTATTCCATTTAGACCGCAAAGATGGACCACCTTTCGGCGGTAATAAAGCAGAATACACAAAGCTTTTTAATGCTAATTTTCAGATAGTTACAATGGAAATTTGCGAAAAATCTATTGCTCCCAGATTGGGTAATGAGTACTTTTTTCAATTATTAAAAAAATAATTAAATGAACGTTTGTAATGTTTAAAAACCGTATTATTTTTGCCACCGCTTTACGGGGGAGGATATGTTCTTTATTAGTAAAGCAAAACAACCAATATTAAGCGAAAGTAGTCCCCAACTCGTTGGGGAAGCATCACAAGTGCTTTTACTACTTCGTACATTAAGCGAAAGTAGCTCAGCTGGTAGAGCATCACCTTGCCAAGGTGGGGGTCGCGAGTTCGAATCTCGTCTTTCGCTCCAACAGAGAAGGGAATAAAGTCCCTTTTTTTGTTTGATGCTTGGGTGGTGGAATTGGTAGACACGCTGGACTTAAAATCCAGTGCCTTCACGGGCGTACGGGTTCAAGTCCCGTCCCGAGTACAAAGCTTAAATGCTTAAAGCCTGTTAATCAGTCGATTGACAGGCTTTTTTGTTTCTAATTGTACGACGGAGTGCCGACTAACTTGCTCTTAAGCATTAACCTAGAGACCTATTCGATTCCTTTATTTAGAAAAGCATGTTTTGCTTCCTATAAAATTTTCGATTTGTCAGATAGTTCCTTACAAACTTGGCTCCCCAACAAGATTTACTACCTTTACAAAAATCAAAGAAATGGCACAAACATTCAATATCAATCGACCCAATTTTTCTCAATTTAAAGGCAGTCTGCTTCTATACATCGTTGCCGCCTTTTTATTAATTATCCTCGTTACCAAATCTACCATAACTATTCGCTCTGGCCAAGGAGGTGTTTTATATAAAACATTTGATGGTGGTGTAGTAACCCAAACAACCTATGGCGAGGGTTTCCATTTTGTTGCTCCTTGGAATAAGATGATTATTTACGAAGTAAGACAACAAGAAGTTTTTGAGACTATGTCAGTTTTAAGTAGCAATGGACTAGAGATAAAGTTGGATGCATCTGCTTGGTTTCAACCAGAATACCAGAATTTAGGCAAGCTTCACCAGCAAAAAGGCGAAAGCTATATACAAACTATTTTGCTACCTACTATTCGATCAGCAACCAGAAGTGTTGTAGGAAGATACACTCCAGAACAGCTTTATAGCAGCAAGAGAGATGCTATACAAAAAGAAATATTTGAAGAATCTAAGAAAATAGTAGGCACGCAGTTTATTCAGTTAAACGAGATATTGGTAAGAGATGTAACCCTTCCCGAAACAATTAAAGAAGCCATAGAACGAAAACTGCGTCAAGAGCAAGAAGCCTTGGAGTATGAGTTTAGGTTGGTAAAAGCCAAAAAAGAAGCAGAACGCCAAAAAATAGATGCTGAAGGTAAAGCAGTTGCCAACATAATATTAAGTCAGTCGCTTACCGATAAAATTTTAAAAGAAAAAGGCATAGAAGCAACGTTACAATTGGCACAATCTAAGAATTCCAAAGTAGTTGTTGTAGGTAGTGGAAAAGACGGTTTACCGATAATTCTAGGTGGCCAATAAGAGCAGCTGCTGCTAGCACATACTCAAAAAAGTAATCCAGTTTTATCCTATAATAGAGCATTCACCTCAGATAGGCAAACTGGCTTGAGCACTTAAATTAGTTAACAAACAAACGACCAAGACAATTATAAGAGCACCGCGGCCCCAGCTTATTTTATGCTAAAGTGGAACTGCGATTGAAGAAATAAGGTTTGGAAATTCACATTATAGATATAAGCATATTTGCTTTTTACCTACTATTAATGTTAGGCATTGGCATCTACTTTATGCGTAAAAATGAATCTGAAGAAGATTATTTTGTAGGTGGTAGAAACATGTCCGCAGGCCACATTGGGCTTTCGGTTGTAGCGACAGACGTAGGTGGAGGTTTTTCTATTGGGCTGGGAGGACTTGGTTTTATGCTGGGATTATCGGGCAGTTGGATGCTTTTTACCGGGCTAATTGGTGCCTGGATTAGCTCAGTACTTTTAATCCCTAAAATATATCCTATTTCCAGAAAACATAAATTTTTAACCTTTCCGCAATCGCTGGCTTTTCATTACAATACCAAAGTGGCACTAGTGGCAGGTATTATTTCATTAATTGGATATGTAGGGTTTACGAGCTCACAAATATTAGCTGGTGCCAAACTTGCCTCGGCCTCCTTCCCTTCTGTTTCTATAAATACTGCAATCTTAATTATGGGCGTAATTGCAGTGGGTTACACAGCCATTGGAGGAATAAAGGCAGTTATATACACCGATACCGCTCAATGGCTCATTTTAATGATTGGGTTAATATGTATAGGTATTCCTATTGGCTATGTAAAAATTGGCGGTTGGGAAGCCATACAAGCTACACTGCCAGCTAGCTTTTTGTCTTTAAACACTATTTCTTTCGTACAATTATTTAATTGGTTTATAACCATTGTGCCAATATGGTTTGTAGGGATGACGCTGTACCAACGAATATATTCGTGTAAAGATGAAAAAACAGCCATAAAAGCATGGCGAATTGCGGGTCTCTTCGAATGGCCTATTATGGCATTTATGGGCATTGCATTAGGCTTATTTGCAAGGGTGGCCTTTGAGCAAGGCATGTTTAGCGAGCTTGGATATTTGCCTGGCAGTGAGATAGATGCAGAATTGGGTCTGCCTCTATTCTTAAGAACTATATTACCCGTTGGGCTAATGGGTTTAATGATGTCTGCATACTTTTCGGCAATAATGTCTACTGCAGACAGTTGCTTAATGGCAGCATCAGGAAATTTTACTACTGATATTTTGGGATTCTTTAAAAAGAAACAAAACGGTAGCGGTATTAAAAATTCACAAATCGTAACCCTTTTCATTGGTCTGTTTGCCGTGCTCTTGGCAACACGTATGCAAGACGTTTTGGAGCTAATGTTATATTCTTATGCATTTATGGTTTCGGGTTTACTAGTACCTGTTATTGGTATGTTGGTTTTAAAAAAGCCTTCTTCTCTCGCAGCTATTGTTTCAATGGTTTTAGGAGGTTCGACAACGTTGGTATTAATTATTTTAGAAATAGATTTACCCTATGACTTAGATGCCAATTTCTTTGGAATTTGCATTGCTGCTGTCAGTTTTGTTGCCATTCAAGTCTTTAAAAGAAAATAAACAATGGAAGAAACACTTAAAAAGATATTACCCGATTTAGAGCAGATAAGAAAAGAAATACATCAAAATCCGGAGCTATCGCAACAAGAGCATCACACGGCTAATCGTATAATAAACTATTTGACAAAACATACTACAGCTACTGTTTCGCTAATTGCTAACACAGGAGTTATCGTAATGTATGATAGCGGTATAGAAGGAAAATCCATCTTGCTTAGAGCTGATACAGACGCCCTGCCAATTTTAGAAGTAAATGATTTCCACTACAAATCGAGCGTACCTGGAGTTAGCCATAAATGCGGACACGATGGACACACGGCAATGATGCTTGGTGTGGCCAGATTATTAACGGCACACCCCATTAAAAAAGGTAAAGTGGTATTGCTTTTTCAACCTGCAGAAGAAAATGGAATGGGTGCGGAAGCGGTGTTAAAAGATACCCTTTTTCAGAACATACACTTTGATTTCGTTTTTGCCTTACATAACATTCCGGGTATTGCAAAAAATAAAATTGTGATTAAAGAAAACAACTTTAATGCCAATGTAAAAAGCATGATTATAAAATTACAAGGCAAAACTGCTCATGCTGCCGAACCAGAAAAAGGACACAATCCGGCACTGGCCATTGCAGATATTTTATACTACGCCGAAGCTGCAACAAACAATAATCCAGAACAAGATGATTTCTTTTTAATTACCCCAATCCACATAAACATGGGCGAATTAGCCTACGGAATATCGGCTGGCGATGGCGAATTACACCTTACTATTAGAAGTTGGGATTTAGCTCTTTTTGATAGCATATGTACAGATTTGGAAAGCTTTATTGAGCAAACGTGTAGCAACTATAATTTAAAAGCAAGTATTTCTTGGACACAGGTATTTTTTGCCAATAAAAACGATAGCACAGCGAATGAATTTGTACGTAAGGCGGCTATCGTAAACAAGTTAGAAGTGCACGAAATGAGCGATTCTTTTAAGTGGGGAGAAGACTTTGGTTTGTTTACACAACGATTTAAAGGAGCTATGTTTGGCTTGGGAGCTGGCATAAACACACCTGCCCTGCATAATCCTGATTACGATTTTCCAGATGATATTACGGCCACAGGTATTCAGCAGTTTTTTCAAATCATTCAAGAAATTAATAACGTATGATGCAAACTACCTCTCAACTAGAATTATCGCAATCTGCCTTGCAAACCAATATTTCTTTTATTAAAAAAATACTAGGCGAAACGCAACTTTCATCTGTAGTAAAAGGCAATGCATATGGTCACGGCCTGGAACTTTTTTGCCAAATGCTGTATAAAACTGGCGTTAGGCACTTCAGTGTTTTCAGTGCTAATGAAGCTCATTCTGTTTTAAACTGTATACCTAAAGACATTACTGTAATGGTGATGGGATTTTTGGATAATGACCAAATAGCTTGGGCAATAGAAAATGAAGTTGAGTTCTTCGTGTTTGAAAGCGACCGCTTGGATAAAGCCATCGAATTATCGAAACAAATTAAAAAACCTGCTCGTATTCATATCGAAATAGAAACAGGAATGAATAGGACCGGATTTAGCAGAAAGAGTATAAAG
>Ga0102814_10003302_pt1 | contig 10556 bp, 20 predicted proteins | sample ColrivemetaGS741_FD_79112 | JGI IMG/M metagenome (GOLD analysis project Ga0102814, IMG submission 79112) | Estuarine microbial communities from the Columbia River estuary - Flood tide ETM metaG S.741 | ecosystem: Environmental > Aquatic > Marine > Intertidal zone > Estuary | place: USA... | reverse complement strand
GGACCCTCATTCATAACAGGTGCTTCAACGGCAAACTGATCTTCATATAGGGCATAGACTTCTCTTCCTTCTGCTACTCTCCAAGCCAAAGGAATATGTGGTCTAACTGGATCGTCCTTGCAGTATGCAAGTTTCCAGTCTGTATTCATATTCACTAACATTCTTACTCCATTTTATCTTAAATTATATTTTAACCAGTCATCAAACGTCTTATGTTTGCTTATAAAGTATTTCTTTATGTCTGGATTTACACCTTCAAATTCCAATAGGTTAATATCAAGAAATCGCTTATCAGTCTTAAGCCATTTCTTAATCTGTCCTGCTAAAACTCTATGTGACTCAGTTGTTAAATGACATTGTCTTACATCATCGTGTTTTTTAGGCGGATTATAGTTTAGAATTTTATTTTCAAGTTTATGTATATCCTGTAAACTGTTTCCCATTCTAATATATCTGACTGTTCCATTTATATAGTCTGGTGCTCCATCAGGCGGAGTCCAAAACACAGGAAACTTTGGGAAAGCTCTTATAAACTTAACATCAGGCCTTAGTTGCTTAATACGTTCTATTACTAAATTATAAGCGATACATTCTCTTTCTAAAAACCCATCCAGAGTACATAACTCATGCCATTTTTCTAAATTCAAACTTGCTTGATAGAGTTCTCTTCCTGTTTCACTATTGTCATCTCTAAATTTGTCCTGCAGTATTTTAGAAGTTCTAATACTAGTACTGCTTAACGGATAACTTATATCAGATGTATTCCACCAGTATTTGCCAAAATCAAAATTAACAGATATTCTACTTTCACTTGTTAATATAAAGATAATCTTATCATATGATTCATGGTGTTTCTCAAACTGTGTAAAACTCCATATTATATCAGTTCCACTTAGTGCATGTGTTGTTACTGAAGTTGTGTCAGTTCTTATGAATTCCATCCATGTTGGAAAACTCTTTAGAAAATCATCCACAAAGTCTGGATCATGCTTGGGATTAACGTTCCGTTGCCTGCGTCTGGGATCGAATCTGTGTGCAAAACTATCTCCAAAAACTCCTATATTTTCAACTTCTGTCATTAAAAAACCGTTGTTATCACTCTACATCCTATATAGATAAAAAGCCCAATAAAGAGAGTTACTCCTAAACTGGGTTCAATAATTAAGGCTGACAGTAATGTAACAAGTAAGCTGATACAAAAAGACAGCCAGTCTGCTTTAGCAGTATCTGGATCCATTTTATAGGATCCATCTTCTGCCCATTTATCTAGGAAAGGCATTTAGAGAATGCCAGTCCAACGAACACTATCCCAAGTTTTTGGATCGAAAGCTGAACCACGAGTAAAGTTTGTAGCTGGTGAATTATAACCTGCAGCCTTTAACAAGTCTCCTGCTTGGAAACCTTTCTTAGGATTGTCAACTTTACAAATAAAACCGTTAACACTTTTCTGAGTGCCACCTGCATTTGTTTTCATTAACTTATAATATTTATTGCCTTCTTCAACAGTAATTTTAAAGTCAGCAATACTTTGTTTACGGTAATCACTAAGCACACCATCATCTGATGCATCTGCACAAGACTGCATCCAATCTGCATAGTTCTGCTCCATAGCAAATGCTACTTCTGTAACTGCTTCTTGTAACAATACTTCTTGAGTTACATCTTCGAACATAATATTTTCCATCTTTAAAACTCCTGTTTTTCTAACTATACATATACTATAGCACCGATATGTCTTACTGTCAACCTTTTTATGCAGAAAAACACAGGAAAGAAACCTGTGTTTTCAACTACTTATAAAAAAGTTTAATTTATTTTAGATCTTTGTACAACAAAGTCGCCACCATCTTCAAAGATATCACCTGCATAGTTGTGATTAAAGGCTCCATTGGCTATGGCTTTGCCTACATTCTTTGGCTTTAGGATAAAACTACCAACTCCTGGGATAATTTCCCAAGCACCTGCTTCTAAGTAACAGACATTAACAAAGAAATTAAGTTCCTTTGAATGACTTACCAGCATATGGTAGCCCACTTTCTCTCTGCCACTAACCCAGTTTTTGTCCTGTGTAGTTTTAACTTCAACTGTTGCTACAATATCACCAAACTTGTCTTTGATATAAACATCATAAGCGGCTCCGTTCTCACTTGCTTCAGCAGTAAAATTATCACTACGATTAGTAATCTCTTCTGCTAGAATCATTGCTGAAATATAATGGATTGTTCCACCTTTATATTGCTTATCACAGTTATCAAACAAGTTACTGGAATACTTACTGGCACTGACTGCCATTAATTTCTCATAGTATTCCTTAATACCGCCAACCATTTCAGCACTATTAATACTAGTTAGGATGTCGTTAATCTCAGAGCTTTCAGGTTGCTTGTGTGTATCCAAGTTCATCATACGTTTATGATCGTTGTCTTGACTCTTACGTTGTCCTGTGATACTTTTACCAGGCTTGCCTTCTTCAAGCTCTTTTACAAGATCAGTACGTGGCTCAACCCAACCATTTTTGCCTGTAAAGCCATGTTTAATTTTTCTATATTCTTCATAACTTCTATATGAAAAACGTAGACCTTTACAATAGGTTTCTTTTTTATCACGAGTCCAGTCTGGATAATGACGAAATACTTCTTCACAAGTTTCAAACTTACTTGAATCACTTGCTTCTACACGGAGATTGTCCTCAGCATTGGCTTGAAGCAATAGAGGATCCCACGGATCTTTGCCTTCAAATTGTGTTTGCCATAGTACTGGAACTTCAAGACATGCACTCTCTTTTAGTATTTTCTTACGAGTGTTTCCACCAAGACTGTAGATAACACCATCATTAGCAATAAAGACTTTCAGAGGCTCTTTTAAGCCGTCCTTAATTAGACTTTCCTTTAGTGTATCATATGATTCTTGAGTTTCTTCTGTTGTAAACTTACGAAACGTATGGTTAATAGGCTGTGTCTTAACACTTTGAATGTCTAGCATTTCATCACATACACCTGCAAAGATACGTTCATTAGGTGCATTGGATTTAATTACTACTGGTCCTTTAATCATTTTGTTCTCCTGGACAATTTTTAACTTATATTCTTACTATACTACAAGACGTCTTACTTGTCAACCTATTTGTACATATATTTTTTAATTTTTATAATATCAGTTTGTGTTAAACCATATTGACTAATTAAAGTTTGTTCAGCTTTCTTATCGCCAATTAGCATTTTATTGATTAGTATTTTTCTCATATCTTTCTCCTTAGTCATATTGATTCATTACAGTTGATAGTTTTTCAAAACTCCATTCCAACTTATTGTCTTTGGGAACAGGCTTGGGCTTGGGTTTTGGTTTGGGCATAAGATCATCTGCTAGATGTTCCATGGGACTTTTGCCTGTCTTTTGTTCAACAACGATACCTGCTCCACCAGTTACAATACCTAGTGCATTTCCTGTTGACAAACTATGTACAAAACTTGAAACACCAATTAAAGGATTACAGGCAACCAGTGTAGTTAAGAAAGTAGCCAATGCTAACATTTTTAAATATATCATCTGACAGTTAACCTTAATTCCTGAACACAATGTTGTACACAGAGGGCTTGAACTTTACAGTCTTCAAGAGCATTGTGTGCCTTAAAATCTATTTTCTTCCTAGGATCACTAGGCATAATACCAAACAGGGTACGACTATCCTTTACTTTCCAGAAAGGCCAGGGTATATGATGATTCCATTGCTTGTACATGTGTTCCATAATAACAATATCAAATGCAGGTCCCTGACACCATATTGAATCAAGTCCTACACACCATTTATTAAGAGCTTTGAGTACGTCAATAACAGGTGTGCGATCTGTTAAACCAAATGCATCTTCCTGTACTTCAGCAGGTTGTGTTCCCCACCAAGCAATAGTACTGTCGTCCACTTGCCTACCTTTTTCAGTCTGCTCGTCAACATCTAATTTAAAATAGATTTCACTATGAGGATCACTAATACTATTGGGATTAAATTTAACCCCACCTAGAGTCAATACAGTAGCGTCAAAGCCTGTAGCAAGTGTCTCAAGATCTATCATACCATGTGTTGCCATATTATTTTACCCATACATGATGAAATTTATCAGGCATATTTTCACATGAGAAATTAGTATCTACATAATTAATAACTTCTACACAATGTTGTTCACTATAACTAAAGTGAACATCTGGAAGTGCAAAGGCATAATGAATAACAACGTCACCAAGTAGTAACACACCAATAATGACAGCAATACCAATACATAAATTTTTCATTTTATCTCCTGTTATATAATATCTGGGAATACATGACTACCGTCAGGATGTATCAACTTTTTGTTACTATCCCTAGGTTCGTCTTTAACCCAACCATTGTTCCATACAAAACCTTGATCCATTTTGTACACTTCATAGGCTACAACAACTGAATTGTTATCGTCGAAACCTTCATCTAGTTTAGTAATAAGTTGGTCAAATGTCCAACCAAAGAAATCACACCGTTTGTTGAGAATAGTCATTGCACCTTTAATTTTCATTATGCACATGCTCCACTTAAATTTTGTACCATATCAAGTCTTTTTTGCAGACCCTTGATAACTTTAGGATTGTTAAGATTTTCCATCTCATGTTTAATCATATATGGTAAAGTTCTCATTAAAACTCTTTGAGCTTCAATGTTATTCTCAATGTTTTTCTTTAAACGTGCTACTGAAATTGGCTTTGACATTTGGTATTTCCCCTATTATCTAATTATGTATAGAGTATAGCACCAATATGCCTTGGTGTCAAGAAAAAAGTGCAGAAAAGTTTCCTGCACAATCAAGGACTTAGCAATTCTTTTGAATTTATTTTGAAATATCTTCTATTATATCAGCTATTGTATCGTATTTTCTCCAGTCCATAGCATCATCTGACAGTAAATTTATACTTCTTAGTAGTGTTGCATGGGCTAGATTGTTCCAACCTATACTATCCAATTCAGTATCCAGATAGATTTTAGTCTTTTTAAGTACAATTCTTCCTATCATTTGCAGTACAGTATTGTATTCTTCTGGAATATCTGCAAAGCCATGTGCTTCAGTGAACTCACTAATTATACTATTTCTAAGCGTCTGGAATGCTCTTAAATTGGGTGTTAGATCCAGCTGATTACAAGTATCAAGATATGTTGCTTCAGCAGAATCATTATCTAATTCATATAACATACCCAGATCAAATATAACAATATCTTTATTCTTGTCTGCTTTAGCAATCTTTTCAGCAGTCTTTTCGCCATGGTCACTTGTCTCAGCAATTTGCTTGGATACTTCTTGTCCAAATACTGTATTCCTTAAATACTCAATTATAGTCCAGGGTGATGTAGGCACATCTGAAGTCATTAACTGTAATAGTATTTGCTTAATAAGGATCCATTGTTTCTTATCTATTAGATTATAGATCTCTTCAACTGTTATCTTATTGCGTTCTTCTGGATAGAAACTATCCTGTATTCGTTTTGCAACAGTTTCTACTATGTTCTCACTATCGTTAAAGTATAGTAACTGATGATCTGCAACTAAGTCATTAACTTCTTGATCAAATATATTTAAGTCAAAGTTGTTATCAAATACAGCAAATCCACTATCAAATACTAAGCTCATATAGATACAGTCTTTAAATGTTGCTAGATAGTTTTTGCTTCCCTCAAACAAGTCACTACTTACTCTGTAGTTAACTCTGTCTGTTATTAAAAATTTAAACGTACTTTCGTTTATAGGATTACCTAAAAAGTCTTCACCTGCAAGTATCTCATTACGGATTGTGTCAATACCTTTGTTCCATACATCTGGATCTTGTAGAGCTTTCCTAGTGTGAAGGCCGAAACCCAGCCTTTCTGCAGTAGTTCCCATCGTGGAGTATGGAGAACCATTTACAAAAAGGCTGGGTGTGCTTACTATTTCACTTGGGGGGAGGAGTCCAATATCTGGGCTCAGTGAAATAGTATAGTCAGCTAGATCATTGAAAGCAATACTATTACTAAAAATGAATCTATTTCCGTTTATCACTTAATTAAGCTCCTAATTTATCTGAGAAGTCAACATAATCTTCTATACAAGTGAATGCAAGTCCTGGATCAGCGCCAAGTTCTAACTCAACTGCTTCACTAAAACATTCAACAGGATCATCATAATGATCCAATACTTCTCCAGTAACTATTCCATTTGGAAGAATACTTACCATTAATAAGTACCAACCTAGCACTATCATTTTACTGCTCTACTGATCTCTATCATTGTTGCTGATAGATTAATCTCTACGTCTGCTACCTGTGTATGCTTAACAAGTCCATTACGAATTGCTAATACACACTCATCATACTGTTCATCATTAGTTGTATACAAATCAATATTACGATACAACCAAGTATAGATGTCGTTGTATTCATCTGTTCTAGCACTCTTTACAATTAGTTTACGAGCATCAGCAATCTTCTTTGCTTTAAATAACTCCACCATTTGCATACGCCATTCTGCACTAGCACCTTCATCTTCTGGCTTTGCTAGTACGTTATCAACAATCATCATCTGTACTGTGTTAATAGTCTTTCTGAGATCTGGATAGTTTGCACGAACCATAGCATCAAGTGTTTCAATATCAAACGTTACTGAATTGTCTTGTAGGATCTCTCCTACTCTAACTGTAAAGTCTGTCTGATCCAGTTGTTCAATATGAAAGCCCTGGCATCTACTGTGCAATGCAGGAATAATCATATTAGGATAGTTACATGTTAGGATAAAACGTACACTTGCATGATACTGTTCCATTACACCACGTAGTGCCGCCTGCCCTTCTGGCGAGATATGATCTGCCTCATCTAATAGGATAACTTTAAAGTCTCCCCAGGGCATTGTTTCACTGAAAGCAGTAATACGTTTACGAATTAACTCTACACCATTATCTCTACTGGCGTTGATGTACATTACATCAGCTTTCTCAATACTAAGTTCGTTAATAAGAACTTTGGCTAGAGTTGTTTTACCTGTGCCTGGAGAGCCACTAAAAAGTAAGTGCGGAATGCCTCCATCTGTAATCCAGTTTTGTACCTGTTTACGTTGTGCAGTATCCTTAAACACATAATCAGTGATGCGTTCTGGACGATACTTCTCTACCCATAATTCTTTTGCCATTTTAATATCCTATTACTACTATTGCGTGTCTGTATTGATAACCACTGTTTGCTCCACCATGGTCCATATACCAGGGCCATGTAAAAACATCTCCAGCTTTCCAAGTTATACTATCTGTACCAAAGCCAAAGAACTCACCTGCACGTTGATCTTCTGGAAATATAATAAACTTTTTAGTTTGTGTAGGCAATAAATGCTTTGTCTCTTCACCATATTGCTTGATGTAAAAGTTACGATTTATATCCACATGGAAGACGCTAATTTTACCAGGCCTTTGTCTTGTTACTCTCAAGTTCGCTTTAGTACAGCCTAAACTATCAGCGACTTGTCTTGTTAAGGGATCCTCGTCCCCCAATACTGTTATAGCAAGTTCACTACCATCAGCACCAGGGAATCGATTGTTATCCATATTATCCTTATTCAAACCCCAGAACGCATGTACTTTAAATTCCAAGTGTTCAGGTAACTCTAGTTTAATATTGTCTACTAGTGTACAACAAGGACCAACATGAGTGTTGCGATACGCTTCTGCAATTGCATCAATATCGCCACTGTTGATATAGTCGTGCCATGTAGTTAATGTCATATTATACTAATTTTTTTAGGGTTTGTCAAGTAAAACTTGATTACATAGAATTTTTACGTTCTTGGATTTCTGCACGTCTGGACTTAGTTAGTTTGCCTAAATCTCCTAGTGCCTTTCTTGCTCTTGCGGCCGCTGCCTTGGTGTTCTTATTTTCCCAAGCATCATGCTCTTTTGTGTATGCTTCATATGAAGCTACGATTTGTTCGTGAATTGAATCTGCCATTTTTATCTCCTATGCGATATCTTCTTCAAAGGTAACGCCTTCAGGTTTCGTATCTGAAACCATTAGCATTTCTTTATTGTCCAGGAGATAGATTTTAAGATCATCATTAACCTTAACGCCATTACTCCATCTGCCATGTGCAACTAGTACATATTGGCCTTCTACAACCCAGTCAATCTTTTCACCAGTACTGTAAATTTTAAACCACCTTGGGCGAATAGCTGATGTTGTCATGTCTTCATCCTTGAGGATGAGTCCAGATTTATTCTTTTTAAATCCAGAAGGTTTATCCACCATGATTGCTAAGATCTTTTCGCCAAATGCTTTAATCTCTGTCATTGTTGTTACTCCTCGGTTGTCATACTTCCATCACTATATTCTACTTCCCAATATTGACTACCGTCTGTTCTTGTACGTTGTCTACGGGAGAGTTCAGTAATTTCTGTGTTAACCTCTTTTGCTTTAGTTGTGGGTTTTGCTTCTGCTTTTGGTGTTGGAGCAGGCTTTTCTTTTGCCTCTTCCTGTACCTCTACAATAGCATCGGGTTCTACGGATTCCTGTTTAATGTTGATCTTCTCTTCAACACCAACAACCGTATCTTTATAGTAAGCCTTGCTTACTGTTTCTCTACTTACAGTAACATTACCTCTATTATCGATAATGTCTCCACGAGCATTGACAGGTACATTACTTACTGCACGAGTCTCTTCGAACTTAGTTCTCAAAGCACCCATATCCAAAGTACGTCCTCTCGCTGTCTTTACTGTCTTCATTTTAAAAACTCCTTGATATCAAGTTCATATTTTATACTGTCAATACGATGAACGCCCAACAGATACAGGCAATAGCTGGCAACACTACTTCCTCTACCAACTCCTAATACAATTCCATTTACGTTACAAGTGTCCACTAAGTGTTTTAAAAACTTAAGAACAATTAACATACCACGTTCCTTGTATAGAGTTAGTTCTTCTAGAACTCGTCTGTATTGAATATCATCTTCTGTAGCATTAAGTAGATACTCTATGATATCCATTTCCTTGTATTCATCTGGCATGTACCAGTTTTGTAGACATGCGTCAACATATCCTTCAGTCTTATTTTCCGATAATGCAGTAATCATATCGTCTATATCGTACTTATTACACCAATCGTTATATATATTTATTGGTTCTACATCAGTAAACACGGCTTCGCTAACATCATTATTGCCTAGCCAAGCAGTTATTACATCATCATCATTCAGTATCATTTGGTTGTTCAGGTTCATCTTCACCAATAATCATTCCCTTGTCTTCGTAATCCGGATTATCCAGACCCAATGCTTCTCTTTGAGCCAGTTCAGCTCTATGGTTTTTAACCATGCCAATGTACATATGTAATTGTTCTTGTACTTGGAAGTTTTGTGTTGCCTTATGTACCAATAAACTTTTGCGAAGTAGTTCCTTTTCAAATTCAAAAGTCTCTTCAAAGTTTAGTTGTTCTAACGGCTTGCCTTTATAACTAATCATAAATTACCTCGTTTTCTCCATTCACAATATACATTGAATGAACCCCAATTCCAGTATAGTAGCCACCAACCTGCAAAACTAAGTAGGCTGGGTGTGAATGCTAATTTAATACTCATAAAAATTAATAGAGTAAACACACCACATACTATATGGTCTTTAGTTGTGAGCAATTACAGATCTCCGTCTTGTCTGTTCTCACTATAATGCACATCGAAACTACCACCTGGGTAACGTGCTTCTAACTTCTTAACATTCTCTGCCAATACTTCGTTTGGATCTAAATCCAACGCTCGACATGCATTAACCCAATACCACATAATATCACCAAGTTCTCGTTTTGCATGAAATATGGTGTCTGCGTCCAAAGGTTTTCCTTGGAAAATACATTTTTTAACGATCTCACTAAACTCTCCTCCTTCACTGGCCATACCAATTGAACCAGTTAGTAGCAATGCCATATTGACACCACTCTGTGCTTCCAAGTCATTTAAAGTATCAGTTAGTGCTGAAGTACTATTACTTGCATCACTTGTTACTACTTTTACAAACTCTTTATACTTATTTAAATCTGCGTTTGCCAATTTATTCTCCTATGTTTATTGAAATAGACTGCTAACTGATTCTTCGTTAGTTACTCGTCTAATGGCTTCACCAAGTAATTGTGCTACACTTACTTGTCTTGTTTTATTACAACTTTTAGGGCAATGATCTAGAATAGTATCAGTAACTACTAACTCTTCTAGTACTGACTTCTCAACCTTTTGACATGCTTCACCAGTTAAAACTCCGTGTGTAATATATGCACGAACACTTAGAGCTCCACTATCCATAATTGCTTTGGCGGCATTACATAATGTTCCGCCACTGTCAACCATATCATCTACTAGGATTGCATGTTTGCCTTTAACTTCACCTATTAGGTTCATTACTTCGCTTTCACCTGCTCTAGGTCTACGTTTGTCTACAATAGCAATATCGCCTCCAAACATATCAGCAAACTTTCTAGCTCTAACAAGACCACCTGCATCAGGACTTACAAATACTGTGCCTTCTGTTACGTC
>Ga0102814_10003301_pt1 | contig 10559 bp, 6 predicted proteins | sample ColrivemetaGS741_FD_79112 | JGI IMG/M metagenome (GOLD analysis project Ga0102814, IMG submission 79112) | Estuarine microbial communities from the Columbia River estuary - Flood tide ETM metaG S.741 | ecosystem: Environmental > Aquatic > Marine > Intertidal zone > Estuary | place: USA: Columbia... | reverse complement strand
TATGCAGGGTTCTGCCACTCGATTGCAGGCGGATTACGCCACCCACGTTTTCGATGCGGTCGGCCTGGATCAGGCCTTCGTTATTGACGACATTGGTGAACACATCGGCAGCGACGTTGCCGGCGAGTACCACCTGGCCGGCACCGGCGAAGATTTCACCGCTATTCAGAACGGCATTCTGTGTTGAACTGGCATTGCCGAGCAGTTCACGGTCGATACGGAAATTGATCAGGCCATCGCCATCGAAATTGAGCACCATTTCGGAGCCACTGGCCATCACCACATGGCCGTAGCTGGCGACGATCTGGCCGTGATTGGCGACTTCGCCACCGATCAGGGCGACATTGCCACCGGTGGAAGCATTGATCAGGCCGAAATTGAGCACTGCGCCGGGTGCCAGATCAGACCCCAGCAGGTACTGGTTCTGCATAAACGCTTCGGCATCCACCTTATGACCGGTGGCGATCAGGGAGTGTACATTGACGGTCGCATCCGGCCCGAAGATCAGGCCATTAGGGTTGCTCAGAAAGACGCGACCGTTGGCATTGATAGCGCCGAAGATCTGGCTGGGATTCTGGTCGAAAATACGATTGAGTGCACTGGCAGAAGCAGAAGGCTGAACAAAATTGACCTGCTCCTGAGTCCCTACATTGAAGCTGCGCCAGTCGAGCACAGCGTTCTGACTGGTTTGCTGAATCAGGGTGGTGGTCGAGTTCGGCTGGGATATGGTGGCCTGTCCGGCTGTAACCTTGCCGTTTTGCGGTGCGGCTGGCGCAACTGCAGGCAAACAACCGAGCAACAGGCCGTAGAGGATCAGAGCCAGAGTGTTTTTTTGTCGGCTGGTTTGCACAGTATACATGGGCTAGCGATTTACCTGTTTGCGCAATGAATTCCAGTCTATCTGATTAGAAATCATAATTCACGCTTATATAAAATGGCAATGTCATGTTATCCGAGGGTTCATCACCAAGGTCGAAAGCCATGATCGCCTTCACCCTGAATTTCTTATAGGGCTCTATCTGGATGGAGCCGCCAAACCCCGACAGGGACACCGATTCTATTTCATTCTGCAATGGGTCGTTCTGGGTACCGCTTGCATAGTCATAAAACACCGATAATTGCATTTTATTCAGCAGGCCCCGCTGAAAATCGGGCGATGCATACGCCAGCCATTCAACGGAAAATACATACGCCTGATCCATCAGAGCTTCTGCCACCGGGTATGCTCGTACCGTATCAGGTCCACCGAGGGAAAACTGTTCCAGCGACGTGAGCAAGTCAGAGGAAAGCTGGCCACGGAAACTGAACAACAGAGTTTGTAGCGCCGACATTTTCTGCGCTCGGGAGTAGGAGAATTCAAGCTTGGTGAAACCACCACCGGCTAACTGCCCTGATCCACCGATACGTCCTGAGGTGCCATTGCCATTGCCATCCATCGAACCGAGGAAGTCTTCCAGGCCCAGGCTCAGGGTCAGGTTGGCAGTCTGGTAGGCCCCAGAGGATGACCAGCTGGTACCGGCATAATCTGCGGACAGATACAGAACGGTCAGTTTATCCTCCGAGTCCAGCGTACTGCGCACATTGCTCGACGATGACTTGAGATGTATACCGGCGGTCGCACTCTTTTTTTCAGTGCGACTACGGCTAAACTGATAACGCATAAATCCGTATATATCCTTCGATTCACCATTAATTCCGAGGCCGGACAGGTTGCCGCCGACGTCAAAACTATTCAGGCTGAGTCCTCCACCCGCAATAATATGCGGCTGGAGCACAGGCTGCTGATAAGCCACATCCATATACTGGCTATTAGGCGGATCGGTAGTGATGATCAGATTGAGGTCCAGCAGGTCTGCCTGACCCATCATGTTATTGCGCTGATGATTTACCCGCCAGCGGTTTTCCCCGGTATAAATGGAGCCATAGTTATCAAAACTGAGGTGGGTAATGGAGGGTGATTCTTTCGAGTTTAACTGGATCGCGGCTGAACCGGGTTTCAGGCCCGGACCAAATACCATATTGGAGGATAGACCGGGATAATCATTCAGCGTTAGCAGGGATTCTTCGATTTCGGGTTTATACACCGATTTACCGATCAGCGGTTGAAACACTTTTTCCAGCTGCTGATTGCTATACAGGCTATTACCCTTGAATACGACCTGATCCAGAAAACCTTCGACAATATTGATCTGTACGATACCATCTTCAACGGTCTGCTCTGGAATATACACCCGAGTGAGAAAGTAGCCTTTTTCCCGATAAAAACGGGCCATAGAGGTGGTGATCGACTCCAGCATACTCAGCGTAAAGCCCTGCGAAGCTACCGATGCCACCATTTCATCGGCAATCTCCCTAACCCGCTGCTCTACAATCTGCTGGCTGATGCCGGCTTCCAAGTTTTCATCGACGCCGGTAATCCGAAATCCTTTTATGCGCATTCTGGGTGCATCTTTCTCGACCTGCTCCAGCTTTTCTATCACTTCAGGTGCGGGCGCTGCATCCGGATAGACAAAAGGTTCCGGATATCGAAATTCATCTTTTGGCAGCACGCCACCTGGGGTCGCGGCCGGAGGTGCAGTTTGCGTAACGGTTGGCACAACAGGAACAGTTTGCGCAAAAATCGGCATTGACACCATTAACGACATAATCGTCAAAATGCTTTTATTTGTCATGTTCTCTGCAATACCTCTAATAACACGCTACTTTTCCTGCTGCTGTTTTCTAAACTGTTCCTGCAGTTGTTTTTGGGCTTCCTGTAAAACCTGGCCGAGCTTTTGCTGCAGATCTATAGCATTTGCCATAGTAAGTACAATTCTATTTCCAATTGTAATATGACCAGGCATAGAGCGATGGACATTGCCAAATTCAAAAGTCACGTCGCCGGCGCCCACAAAAATATTCGCGATATCACGATAGCAATACTCTAAATCGGGTGACACATGTACCTTTATATTCTGTTGCTGTTCACTGTTCTGGTTTTCTGCCATTTTTTTGCTCTATCGTTAGTTTTAAAATAATTCAGTTATTCTGCTTCATGCTTAAGCCATGATAATAACTTTAAACTGAGATGGAACCAGACTCATACCTGCCGGACAATTGGTCATATTCTGCATCGCTGGACTTAACATTTTGGTTGCAGGCATTCCTCCCGTAAGCACTTTGACACTGCCCATAAGATTACGGGATGGCCCCATCATCATGCCCGATGCCACGCCTCCAGGCATGCACCCGGTGTTATCCCCCATACTCATTGGAATGGTTGATGCCAGATTGTGTGCAGGCATCATCATAATTAAATGTTTCATAGAACAACTCGGCGGTAAAGCCATTGGTCGCTGGGCGGTATTTGGATAGGGTATAGGAGTCGGTATAGGTCCGGCAGGAGAAGGGACAGGCGTCAGACAGACATCCGGCATTCCAAAATCCATTCCCATCATTGAACAATTTGCAAACATAAAAACCTCGATAATTTTTCAGTTAACTCTACTATTCAGTCTATCTTCTAACCCATGTGAATTCGCTCACCATCTATTTTTGTATCTTTTTTACTCAGCATAATCGTGTATTTAGAGTCCATGGAATATAAGCCGCTAACCTCTCTGGTCATTTGTGCCGCTTTCACCATGTCACTTTCTTCAGAATGACGAATATAACTTTTAAAGCGGTCTATAACCTGTTTAGCCATAGTACTCATCAAATGGCTGAATACCCGAATATTAGTGAAGCTGGCCTGCAGATTTTCACCCCTGGCTGTGAGTTCGTTGTAATCAAAAACAGCTTCCCTGCTTTTGTGAATCACCTGATCGGAGATACAGTTAATTTTTTTCACCGCCAACAGGCTCACCGATTTACCTGACATGATGGATAAAGAACCCGTATTGCTTTTTACCGTCGTATCGCCAGGAAACGCGACTGTCAACTTCGTACTAGCAGGGCGTTCAATAATCCCAAGAACATAATTCATCCCGGATTCAAGCTGACTGTACATGACGATATCATCTGGCTCTGGTTGCACTAAACAACTGAATGCCATTTTTGCCTGACGGGGCACTCCCGCCACTTCTATTTCAATCGATTTATCTATCACCGACAAAACAGTAGCGTGATGAATTGCCGCAGCTTGCGGTTCCGTTATTGGTATAACTCTGGATGATTTACTGTTCATTTTTTACCCCATTGTTCTGCTTTTTGCTTTACCGGATCTGTTTGCTGAGCCGCCGATCTATTAGCACCATCCCAGATGGTATTTTCATCGAAAGTCTCATGCATCTTTGCCTGAAATAACTCAGTATTTGAAAAATTCGAATCCTGAATGATGGCATTGGACAAATCAGCATATGTCATATTCGAATAAGCGAAATAGGAATCTTTCACCACGATATCGGTTAATTGCGCCATCTCCAGGTTGGCTGATAGCACATTGGTTTTAATAAATTTAGCTTTTTGCATACTGGCTTTTTGCAGGTTTGCTTTTTCCATGCTGACATTCTCCAGATTGGCTTCATAAAAATTAGCAAATTCCATTTCAGCGTAATCAAATCTGGAGTTGCAAAGTTCGGCCTGCATAAATCCAACCTGGTTTAATTTTGCATAACTAAAATTACAGTTAACCAGATAGCCCTCAATAAACTGAGTTTGATTAAAATCGAGCCCACTAAAATCTACCTGATCAAATCGGGCTTTGGCAAAACAGCTCAGGGTTACAGTGGAGCGGGAAAAATCATTATGAGCAAACTGGCTTTCGTAAAAAATAGACTTATTTAGCTTTGCGCCCGCAAAAGACACTCCCTGTAAATCACATTCATTAAAAACGCCAACTTCCATCATTGCTTTTGAAAAGCTCGACTGTTGCAATTTAACTTGCTGAAAAACACAGTTCTCTAATTCAGACCCAGTAAAACTTGCTTCGGTAAAATCGGACTCTATAAATTTAGTCTTGAGCATCTGAGCATTCTGCATTTCAACCTGCCTGCAGTTACATTTCACATAAGTAGTGCCACTTAAAATAGCCTGATTAAATTTGGCTCTGACAAAACTGCAATCACTGAATATCGCATCGTGTAAGTCTGCACTCCTAAAATCACAACCATCAAACCTGACCTGAGTGAAAATAGCGCCTGATAAATCAATATTCCTGCAGTCCATACCAGAAAAATCTTTCTGGGCGTAAAACTCACCATGCTTTTTTACATTATAAGAAAGCTCATCACCTGTCATCATGATGGGGCCCAATCCTTTAATAAGGTATTGTCAAGATTAGCGATGCTGAAGTCTGTTTTTCCAGTATAACTACGTAAAAAGTCGACTGAATATAAATTAGCGCTTTGGAAAGTGGCACCCGCAAGGTGGGCTTTAGCGAGCGAACCCTCCATTAGGTTAAAACTTGTCATATCACAATTATCCAGGCGCGCTTTTCTGAATTGAGCCTGGCGTGCTTCAGCATGGGATAAGTTTGAATTTGATAAGTCCGCCTCATTAAAAATAGCACTATGCATAGATGCATAAGATAAATTACTCCCCACCATGCTGATACCCTGTAAATTTACCTTATCAAGACAGGCCGCTGCGAAACTGACCCGGGTTAATCTGGTTTTATCGGGCTCGGTGCCTACAAAACAGTTTTTGGTCAGGTCGGCTTTATCAAAGTTAATATTTTCAAGTAAAACATCTGCCCACACACAGCCGGGCATAGTCGCTTCCTGAAAGTCAGTATTTTTAAAACTGCTTTGTAGAAATACCGCTTCAGTCAAGTTTGCATGACTAAAATTCACACCGTTAATGTCAGCATCTATGATGCGTAGTTTAGCAAGTTGAGCACTGGTAAAATCAGCCCTGTTTAACACCAGCTCAAGAGACTCTACTTGTTCGATTACACAACCGGTTAAATTGGCACCGGTAAAATCTGATTTCGATATTTTTGCCGATTTAAAGTTAGCATCTGTAAAATTAGTACCATGTGCTATTACATTACCCACATTGGCAGATTCAAAATTAGCCCCGCTTACATCGGCTCCATTGAAGACTGCTCTAGCCAGTATAGCGCCTGAAAAATTGGCATTTTTTAAACTGGCGCCGGTAAAATCTACCTGCTCCAGATAACAGTTGCTAAAGTCGATGTTATCCAACAGCTGGCCACTTAAGTCGATACAAGCCCAGTCTCTATCTGCAACCGACTGACGCTGAGAAACTCTTATTTTAAATTTCTCAGCAACCTGCACTAAAGACTCCTGATGAGGTGAGGTACCTTTTTGCATGTAATGTGCTGCCATAAAATAGGTTGCTCTGAATGCGGTTTCAGCCATCTTCAGGCTTTCTGCATGCTCCTCTCCCTGATCTTTTAACGAGTCATTAATCAGTTTTTCCAGACTTTCAGTCGTTTCATTTTCAATTCCAGCTGCTTTCATAGCCTGCAGACTTAACATAGCTTCAGACATTTCAGGCTTAAACTCTGAGAACTGGTCTGTTATTTTTTTAGCGTCAACTCTTGGGATAGGCCCCTCAAGTACAGTCTTCTTATTACCCATATCATCAATCATACGACTGATTTTATCATCCTCTACAGCTGCGTCGACTCCACCCACACTACCTGCCTGTTTGATGCCTTTATCAACCTCCTGTTGCAACTGACCCTTAGCCTGCTCCACCTGATCCACCGCCTGTGCTGTTTTTTTATCGGTCAAGGCTTTTACTTCTGCCATAATTTGACCAATTTTATCGAATGAGAATTTAGTCAGGTCTACTTTTTTAGCATCTCCGGAGGTAATCCCCGGTAGTATGGCTTCCAGTTTTTTATTTAAGGCTTCAACATCAGGATCCTTTACCTGTTCTGCAGGTTTTTTAAATAGCTGCTCCAAATCAGCGACATCCTTTTTAAATTCTGCTGCTATATTTTCCAGTCCATTTTTCTGCTGCACCTGAAGTTCATCGGTTTTTTCATTAACAAACGCCTTGGTTGCTTCAATTTTTGCATTCAGATTTTCCTCAAAAGCACTCTTCCCGGTTTCGGCCAGAGCATCTTCCTGAAAAATTTGCATCGCAGTTTTTATACCGACAGGAATCAGGTCCGGGGTATTAAAATTATTCAGGAAAACATCGTCACTATTGAGCCGCCTGTCTAATGCCGCCTGATAGTAATCAATATCTTTAGAGGGATCTCCCGGTCGTTCGAAAGCCAGCAATACATCGGATATCTGCTCTGCTTCATCATCCCGAACCTGCATACCGCCTCTTGAGATTAACAAAGCAAGATCAGCCTCGGGGAAGAACCAGAGGGTATCAATGTTGAGCTTTAATTCTGTAAACTGCTGATGTTCATCCGCTACCCCATGTTTAATAAAACAACGACTGATAAATCCGGGTAAGCGTCCTTTTATTTCAGCATGATCAGGGTGCATATGATGAAATTCAAAGTTTTCATTGCCCTGATAATACCCCTCAATACGCTGATCACTGGCTGCGGCGAGGAAAAACTGCCAGTCAAAATCAGGCGGGTATCCGGGAAAGTATTGCTTTAAATAATTATCATCATACGTGCCCAGATAACGACGGCGCTGTGAACAGGATGGATCGAGCACAGCCAGACCTGCCGGCTCTACCTTTACATTTGGACTGGTGACCAGCCTATCTGGGTTCTCTATATTGGGTAAAACTTGTTCCTGAAAGCCTATACCCTGATCATTGGTATCAAGGCCACTGCCACCGTAAGCAAGGCTATATTCAATTGGCATACGAGTTATCGGTTCAGGTTTAGAAGGCAGCCCGCCTTCCCACCTTCTAGGCCCGAATACCATCAGCGTTTTTTCAAGCTCTCCCACTTTGACTTTTATTTCTGCAGCTCCAACTTCTCTATTACCGGGCGAGAAAAAATTTCCGGAAACAAGATACTCACCACAGGGCTTTGGCATACCCACATCCGGAAAAGGCTTTGACCCCATATTTTCAATGGCCGTTTTAAAATACTCGGTTTCCAGTAAAGGCTCCCCGGTACTTAAGCGGATACCCGAAATGACAGAAGCAATAAAATGAAACTGATTATCCTGCTCAAGTACCTGTCGATTAAAACTGAGATAAAATGACTTAACAATGTTCATCATACTGACACATCTAATGCCCCAGAATTAACTTTGAGTTTTTTTGTTGATAAGTCAAGAGCACCATCATCGACCAATAAACCTCGAGTCTTCAAATCTAACGCCGCCTGTTCCAGAACTAAAGTTTTATTATCAGCCTCCAGCGCAGCTTTTTGCCGTGCTTTAAGACCGAACGATTTAAAGGAAGCCTCAAGGGTGATTTCATCGAGCTCCACTGCACCGCCCAGCTTCCTGACTATTTCAACATCCAGACCGGCAGTCAGCCCGAATTTCATATTAATGCCAGTGGCGGCCTCTAATTCTATTTTGCATGCACCCGCACTTATATTAAGTTCTCCCTGCAATGTGGAAGCACTGGTGGTAATTTTTAAAGTCGGAATCGTGACGAAATTATGTTCATAAGTAAACCAGCTCCCTTCGCGATGCTCAAAATTCAGCAATGTTCCGTTTAGCTGATGCCAGTTTGCTTCTGATTTTTTACCACCTCCACCACGTTCCCAGCCTACCTTTCTACCGTCACCATTAAATTTTGTTTCTTCGTGGATGCCGCCATAGACAAATTCATGTGAGTCGCCATGATGATGTTCTTCGGTATTACCAATTCTGATGCTGATTTCATTTCCACGCGTAAACCCGTAGGAGTCACCAAATTGTTTGGACACTGCAGTAGTTGATGTATGCATTGGTCCCGTACATTTTTGAGGATCCCGGTCCTGAACGCGATAGTCATTATCTTCACCTGTCTTATCAAAGGTTCCATCCGGCAGGGAACCATCATCGGTAGCGCCTATAAAACTACTACCAACTCCTACTCCTTTCTCGTAGGCCCAGGTTTTTATCGTGCCCGAGTCGGGCCCTTCAATAACATCACCTATGTTTCCCTGGAAATTTTCACCTGAAGAAGAAAACATACAACCTCCTGCGGTACCCCACAGAGCTCCAATTGCTCCTGCTAAGATACTTTGTGCCGTTATGGTAAATCCAGTTGCTACCGCCCCCCCGGAACTTCCTGCATGTGCCGCAACAGCAGCAGCTAATGGGGTGACAATCGCAAACATAACTGCCGCTCCCTCACCAGCACCACCAACTACCGATGCAGTTGCATCAGCATCGTCCTCTTTCCAGTAATGGGTATATTGACGATTCAGGACAGGTTTCTGGTCAATGTGTTCTTCGCCATAGCTATTACCCATATCGTAATTCCAGTAACCACCGAAGTCGTAGATATTGCCTTCCTGAGTATTAAACACATCCATGCTTGATACAGTCACATGCGCATTTTGAATTGCAATATCCATATCCAGAGGAACAGGCTCACTATTCTCCGTATCATCAGCTTTATAGCGACTAAGCAGACCAGTTGGTCTATAACTTCCACCATCAGCAAAATTCGCCAATAGATTCCCAATCTGCTCAGGGTCGGTATGTGTAGCGCTGGTATGAGAATAAGCTCTTTTTGCTGCATCATCTGGAAGTGGGCCACCTATAAAATCACCGACACGGCTTTTGCCCTCGTTCCAGTAAACACCCGCCGTACGAATACGAATGCCATCGCCTTTAGAATTATCCTGATTCAATCCGTCGAGACCGATATACACTCTTCGAATTGCCGTATCCTCTGAACTGCCAGCTGAGTTCTGGCTGGTATATTTGAATCGATAGTCACCATCACTTTTAAATTTATAGGTATAAGTTTTAGAGCCATTTGGATTTACAGTTTCAGTTACTTCGTAGTGACTATTGCTGCCGGTGATAGGCACTGCCGGATCGGAATCAGGACCTGATAATTTTGTAATTACTGGAATCACTTCTCCATTCGTATCCGTTGCTTCACCTATTACTACATCCACCCATCCTGCGTCATCTATACCAACCTTTGTACCGTCCGGTGGCTCAAGACCATTATCTGTTCGTTCTTTAAAAATTGAAGCCTCACCATGTAAGGTGATCGGATCATTAGTAGTCCCTATTCGAACCCAGGAATTAGCGGCCGGTGATTCCAGCACCATACGCTCTGACCCTATTTTATCCTCCATCCGGATACGATTGTTACCACCCGTCTGAATCACTGATTCGCTCTGATTATTGTGATTCACAGGACCCTGAGTCTCTGCATTGGCTACAGCGCCGGCGATAATCGGACGATCAGGATTTCCTTCTATAAAGGTCAGCAGTACTTCGGTGCCTTTTACCAGAGGGAATTGCATTCCGCGATTCTTACCCGCATAGGCCTGCATCATACGTATCGGCGCAGAACCCTTGCCATCCAGATGCTCATCGTTGATATCGAACGGCAGCCTGACCCGATAGCGCCCCTGTTCATCAATCTGGGCATATTCACCATCGACCTCTGAATCAATATTTGCGTGTATGGTGCCGGATATTTTTGGCTTTTCGGTGACGCGCTGCGGGCGGTACTGAGTTTCATTCGGAATCGCTTTAAAGCTATTGCGATAAATCGCCTGATTT
>Ga0102814_10003294_pt1 | contig 10569 bp, 8 predicted proteins | sample ColrivemetaGS741_FD_79112 | JGI IMG/M metagenome (GOLD analysis project Ga0102814, IMG submission 79112) | Estuarine microbial communities from the Columbia River estuary - Flood tide ETM metaG S.741 | ecosystem: Environmental > Aquatic > Marine > Intertidal zone > Estuary | place: USA: Columbia... | reverse complement strand
GGTAAAACCACGCTTGCCACGGTATTGGCCAACACAGTAGAGATTCCAATGCATGCATTAAGTGCCATAAACAGTGGGGTAAAAGATGTAAGAGATGCCATAGCCTTGGCAGAAAAAGGAGGAATGTTTCAGACGAATAGACCTATTCTGTTTATAGATGAGATTCATCGATTTAGTAAATCACAACAGGATAGTTTGCTCGGTGCAGTTGAGCGAGGAGTGATAACATTAATCGGAGCGACTACGGAAAACCCAAGTTTTGAGGTTATTTCTGCTCTTCTAAGCCGCTGCCAGGTGTATGTTTTAGAGCCGTTAAGCAAGGTTGATTTAGATGCCATGATTGTTAGCGCCATTAAAGAGGACGCTTTGATTGCCAAGAAAAAACTGAAAGTTGAACAAACCGAAGCCTTAATAGCCTACAGCGGTGGCGATGCCAGAAGGATGTATAATATGTTGGAAATTGTTGCAGAAAGCTTGCAAATTGAAGGCGTTCTAAATAATAAGGCGGTAGAAGGTATTCTGCAAGAAAGTAGAATTAGGTATGACAAGGGTGGGGAAGAGCACTACGATGTGATTTCTGCATTTATAAAAAGTATGCGTGGCAGCGACCCAAATGCAGCTGTTTACTATTTAGCTCGAATGATTGAAGGCGGTGAAGACCCTAAATTTATCGCAAGGCGAATGGTGATTTTAGCCAGCGAGGATATTGGCAACGCAAACCCGAACGCGCTCCTTTTGGCAAATACATGTTTTGAAGCCATAGAAAAAATAGGCATGCCAGAAGGGCGAATTATTTTAAGCCAATGCGCTATTTATTTGGCTGCATCAGCAAAAAGTAATGCCAGCTACTTGGCCATTGACGAAGCGCTTGCCTTGGTTAGAAGTACAGGCAATCTACCTGTACCGTTGCAGCTTAGAAATGCCCCAACAAAGTTAATGAAGGAGCTTGACTATGGCAAAAACTACAAGTATGCGCACGATTATAAGAACAATTTTGTACAGCAAGAATTTTTGCCAGACGAGATTAAAAACAAATCATTTTATAAGCCGGGCAACTCTGAGCGTGAACAAGCTTTTGCAAGCCGTCTAAGGCTGCTTTGGAAAGACAAATATGAGTTTTGAAAGTAAACTTAGGTTAGAGATACTCCTCCAATTCAAGGTTGTAATCATACTGTAAATCTTCGTGCAAGGTCTTTATTTTTATTTGAATCATTCTCAGTTGCGTGTTAAAGGTGTTTGTGAGCACAATATTCTTCCTGAAACTAGGTTTCATGCTACTTAATTTTTTACAGAAGTAAATAAGTAAAGCAATCTCGGTCTCTTTATGCTGAGAATAGCGAATGTGTTTTTTAACTGAAGAGAGAATTTTCCTGACGCTTTTCTTTATAAAGTAGTAGCTCGAAGTATTGATTTCTGCAAATTGAAAATCCATTTCTGTTTTTACCGAAGAAATGTATAAGTCTTCATTTTGAGCTTCAAAGAGCAAATAAGTTAAAAGCTCTTTATTCTCTTTTTTAAATTTTGCCAAACGCAAACAAAGCTCAATTAACTCTTGGTTGGTACAATGGCCAAGTTCTTTTTTAAGTACAGAAATGTTTGCAGTATTCATCAATAGCTAGTTCGCAAGCGCGAACTTAATACATTCTCGAACCAATTTCTTGGTGGCGGCTGGTAAGTCTTTTTCCACCCACGGATGCGACCTGTCAAAGGTGTGCCCTGTTTTTTTAATGATTAAAAGTTCGCTGGTTTTATTGGCATCATTCAATCTCATCGCATTTTCAATACTAACGCTTTCATCGGCCGCGCCATGACAAATAAGCCAAGGCACCGTGATTTTTTGTGCAGCATTAATAACGTGATAGTTTTTTTTGTGATTTTCAAAATCCTCAAGCAAGGCCAAGCCCAATTTTAATTTTTGTTTGGTTCGCTTGTTTTCAATTTCTGTAAAACCATTTCGTTTCCACTCAAATATGCGGTCCGTAGGCCAACTGTGCCAAGGAATATCTGCTCTGGCAGGTGCTGCCCATGTAATTAATTTACTAATGCGCGATCTTCTTCGGGCTGTAAAAAGAATACTTTCAGCCCCACCTTTGCTGTGGCCAATTAAAACAACGGGCAAAACTGTTTCTATGATTTGCGTAAATTCTTTAACAATCCAATTGTAAACAATGTAGAAGTCATTTAATTCCTTAGAAACAGTATTGTTGCTAAAAGCTTCGGCATCGCTAAATTCAGTCAAATTCTCTGGACTCGTGCCGTTGTGCGAAAAGTTAAATTTCACGAATGGAAGTCCTTTTTTTGCAAATTCTGCTGCAATTAAATCCATGCCGCCCCAATCTTTAAAGCCATTAAAACCGTGGGCATACAGAACAATGGGACCTTTAATTTTTGCTGGAATAATGTAGTCTAAGGTAATTGCCTTATTCTCGGTTCCTTTTAGAATTACTTCTGTTTTTGTCATAGCAGCTTTTAATTTGCCTTTTTGGGTACAATCCATTTTTCTCCATACCGCAGGCCAAGATATTCGGCAGCAGTTTTGAGAATAATTAGTAGCACAACAACAGCTTCCATCGACCCTGTAAACAGGTAAATAAACGCTCCGAATATCACTACGAATTGTTGAATAAAGATACGCGTATAAGGCAAGAACATGTAGTTGTTCAATGGCATATTTTCGTAAGTATTGGTAATAAAGATTTCTCGACCGCTATACGCCATTTGGCCTACAATAAATGCATAAATGGAAATTAAATAAGGCTCTTTTACAAACAACTTAAAATTCTCAATCACATTAAATCCTTCTGATATACCCTCAACGCTCGATTCTGCCAGACCAAAAAACAATGCACTTTGAACAAACACGAAGAAATTATAATGAAACAAAAAGAACAAAATTGTGAATAAGGGGCTTTGCTGCTTTAGCGGAGAGGCTATTGTTAGCCGATAATACAACATGCGAAGTGCATGAAAAACTCCAATAATCACTGTTTCTAAAAGGTAGAGGCTGATTACCGCAACGCCATCCCAATGATTAACGACTACCCCATACAAAGGGACTGCATTAACTATTAGCATGGTAGAAACTGAAAATGCATCTACCTTTTTTAAGGTTGCTGTCAACTCATGTTTATTTAGGAAGTGTAAAAATGTTCTTTTTTTGGGTAAGTTCACTTTTGTATGAACTTTTAAAAGTCTAGCTAGGCTGCCTTAAAAAGTACTCAAAAAACTTACCGTTAAAATCCCAGTCTAAAACCTCCCAACGAATAAATGTTGCAAGCAAGTCTTCTGCTTTAGAAAAAGAAACTTGCGCCAAACCAGCGTAACGCTTTACAGTTATATAAGGGTTCTCTTGCAAAAAGGACAGTAGTTGAGCTTCTTTTTCTTTGATTTCTATTGTCTTGGCTTCTTTTTTCTGCTGTCTCCAAAGCTTGATTAAAACGCCACTTACAGGAAAATTCTCATCGTCTTTTCGAAAGTATGCAATTCGTTTCCCGTCTTTTTCTTTTACAAAATGTGGTTTTTCCTTTGATGCTTGTACAATTGCTTCCAATACTTCCTTTCCGCCAACTTTATGGTGCTGGTATTGAACATCTACAGGCGGGTGAGAATAAAAATCTGCTGCAGCCTCAATCATATGAATTTCTTCGTGGCTGTTTACTCCGTTAATATTTCCGTTGTCTTTTACGCCAATCAACAGGCGGCCTCCGTCCGTATTTGCGAAGGCAGAAATGGTTCTTGCAATTTTTCTAGAATCAGTAATCTGATGTTTAAAATCTTGCTGCTGATGTTCACCTTCGGCAATATTGTGTAGAAGTGTGCTCACTTCTAGTCAATAACGCTGATTACTTTTTCGCCCTTTGCTGTAAAAACACCAAGCGCTGATGCCGTAATGCCCGCATCTGTTAAAAGCGTCTCAAAATTGTTTTTAAACTGTGCTTTGATGGCAACCAGCAGGCCACCACTGGTTTGCGGGTCGCATAAGATGGGCAACTGTACCCGGTTTAGTTGCGATACTTTGCTACCATAACTGCTAAAGTTTTTAAACGTGTTGCTCGGGTAAATATATTGGTCAATAAAAGGGGTTAACATATCTATGGAAAGGGTGGGGATGCTGCCAAAAGATATTTCTGCTGATAAATTACTGCCTTCAGCCATTTCTATCAGGTGGCCCAAAAAGCCGAAACCAGTAACATCAGTCATTGCAGAAACGTAGTTTAATTCTCCAAGCTGTTCGCCTATATTGTTTAAAGTACACATAAGCTCAATGATTTGCTTTGCTTCTTTGGCACTTGCTTTTTTTTGCTTTACGGCAGCAGAGACAATTCCAATACCGAGTGGTTTTGTTAAGTAAAGCAAATCTCCTTCGCCTGCACCAATATTTCGTTTTAGGTTTTTTACAGGGACGATGCCATTTACGCTTAAGCCAAAAAGGGGTTCAAGATTATCTATGCTATGGCCACCGGCAAGTGCAATTTTTGCTTCATTACAAGATTCTCGGGCACCGTCTAAAACTGCTGAAGCGAGTTTAGCGGGTAGTTTTTCTATAGGCCAACCTAAAAGAGCCAAAGCTAGAACAGGTTTTCCACCCATGGCATAAACATCACTTAGAGCGTTTGCAGCGGCAATCTTTCCAAAATAAAAGGCATCGTCTACAATAGGCATAAAAAAGTCGGTAGTGCTGATTAGTGCTGTGCCATTTCCAAGGTCAAAGGCGGCTGCATCATCGCTAGTGTCGTTCCCAACTAGCAAGTTCTTGTCTTGCGTTTCGGTTTTTCCGGCCAAAATTTCCTGCAATACTGATGGGGCAATTTTACAGCCGCAACCACCACCATGAGTAAATTCAGTAAGTCGTATTTCTTGTGATTCAGCCATAAATAATCTCAGTCTTAGCAATAATTTTATGCGCTACAACGGTATTCGAGTCGCTTCCGTCAACTTTAATAAACCTTGAAAACTGGCGCTTGTTCAGTTTTGCGTAATAATATTTATCGTAATAATTTAAAGCAATTTCAATTGCTTTTTGTGCGTCATTATTGTCAATTGCCTCAATGGCTTCTTTTACATTTTGGCCGCCTAAACGTTTGCCAATACGTATAAAAGCCGCTTTTGAAGATTCAGCATCATTGTAATCGCTATAAGTGCTCAATAAATTTTTAATTCTGTGCGCTTTGCTGCGAATAATAAAAAGCATTGGCGCATGTTGCATTGCTTTGAAAAAGCCCAAAGGCAATTTAACGCTGCCAATACACAATCCTTCGTCCTCCACATAAATTGATTTATTGACATTCATTGCCAAGAGTCTTGCAGCAAGGTTGTTTTCAAATTGCTCACTACTGGGTTGTTTATCGTCTGAAAGGTTGCCAAACGCGGACCCTTTATGCATTGCAATTCCTTCTAAATCCACCATTTGTTCACCCAATGCGGCAAGTTCGCTTAGGATTTCGGTTTTCGCTGTTCCCGTGTATCCTGCCAAATTCACTATTTTAAAGGGTTTCTCGAATTGCTCCAGCACAGAATTGCGATATGCTTTGTAGCCCTTTTTAAGTAGATGCACTTCATGGCCTGCGGTTTTAAGTAGCATTGCCATCGAATTGCTGCGCATGCCGCCTCGCCAACAATGCACAAATAGTGGCTTGTCTCTATAAATTTCGGCCTTGCGCACAAAATCAGCTAATTTCGGTCCTACAATCTCCAAACCTAAAAGCAGTGCCTTGCCGGGACCATTTTGCTTGTAACACAAACCCACATTATGTCTTTCAATATTGCTAAAAAGTGGAAAGGAGATTGCACCCGGGATGTGCCCGTGCTCAAACTCAGCAGGGGATCGAACATCTAAGATGTATCCGCTTTTAGATTCTTTTAAGAAGGATTCTATGTTTAGAATTTGCATGGGCTAATGTGTGCCTTTTTCTGTGCACAATGTAGCACCATCGATTAAGAATGCATAAAATTGGGGTAAATAAAATAAAGCTTAGCAATAAGAGAATGAAACCGAAAACTTGAGGGTACGGCTTACGCTTTGATGGCTTCAATCAATTCTTTAAATGAAGGACTGATTTTTATGCTTTGATCTTTCTCTAACCAGGTTGTGTTTATTGCAACTTCCCACTTCATGCCTGATTCTTTGGCTGCCACGCTAGTAAAACGGTATGCTTTATCTTGATAAAAAAGCTCAATTCTCTCTTTAAACTGAGCCGTTAAAGCGCTGATTTCAGAAATTGGTAATACCTCCGTTTTTTCTGCGCCAACAACTTCGATGCGATCTGAATAAAAATGGAGCATTCCTTCGCCTAAGGATTGCATTTTTTCATAACCAACGGCAAACTCTAAATGCATTTTTTTGGAGCTGAAAAGTTTGCCCGAGTTGTTTTGTTTAATCTCTCGTTGAATGTATCGTGCGAAATTTTTATTCTGCCAGTTTACCCAGTCCCTTGTGTTGTCAATTTCTAATGCATTGCCTTCTTGGTTCGTGAGAAAACCGAATTCATCTACATGGTTAGTAGAGCTACAATTGCGACAAGTGAAATCATTTCCTTTTGAATCAAAACCGTCAAAGCTTTGGCAAGAAGGGCATTGAAAACAGATAAATTCTATGAATTCGGCTCTTTTTTCGGAGTCTAGTCGTATTAGTCTGTCTCGTTGATATGCAACGTCATCATGCTGCAAATTGCGCTTAATCGTTTCGTAAATCTGCTCGTCAGTAAGCGCTTTAACATCTTCTGGCCTAAATGCTAATTTGTACTCAATATGCATAGCAGATTTACGCATACCGTTACCCCAACGAGGGTCGGACATATAAACGCCTCGTATCACGGTGGTTATCACGGGTACTTTAAGCAAACGAACTAATTTCACGATGGATGGGTCGAAATACCCAGTCTGTCCTGTCCAGGTTCTGGCGCCTTCCGGGAAAAGTGCAAGTGCATTTCCGCTCTGTATAACTTTTGCCATTTCTCTAATAATCTGGCTATCTCGAGTGCCTTTTTTTATGGGTAGAGCGCCCAATAACTTGAATATTGTGCCAATTACGCGGTCTCTAAGAATGGCATCAGAGGAAATAAAATGTGGTGCTTTTGCTAAATGATGGTATAGAATAAACGGATCAAATCGGCCAACATGGTTTGAAAGCAATAAATAAGGCTCGTTAAGCTGGCTAACTTCAGGCGTAATATCCGTAGTAACGCGGTACTTTTTTACATAAATAAGCATCCAAATATTAACCAAAAACTGAAGAATTGGATTGATTTTGTAGGACTGTTTACTCATGTATTATTCTGATTGAGAAAGTGGTTTATTTAAAGCGTTGGAGCAGGCGCTTCTACAAATTTGCCTTTGTTAAAGATGCCCATCACTTTACCTGTTAATTCTTGCCCAAGAAACGGATTATTAGCTGCTTTAGAAAGTGCTTTTTTCTTTTCAAGTTTCCATTTGGTTTTAGGGTTGAAAAAAGTCAACTCAGCAATAGCGCCTTCAACGATCCTAATACTTGGAACGCCAAGAATTTTTCTAGGATTGCTACTTATTTTTTCAACAAAAAGCGCCATGCTAATGGTTTTAATTACTCCTGAGAGGCTTGCAAAGGCTGTTTCTAAGGATGCCATCCCAAAAGAAGCATGATCGAATTCGCAACGTTTGTTTTCAATATCATGTGGCACATGGTCAATAGCAATAGCGTCTATCGCGCCATCTTTCAGCCCTAAAATGAGCGCATCGCAATCATCCTGTGTGCGCAAAGGTGGATTGGTTTTGAAATTCGTGTCATATTCAACAAGTGCAGAATCTTCTAAAATAAGGTTGTAAAAATTAACGTCTGCACTTACTTGAATACCCTTTTCTTTTGCTTCGCGAATTAAATTCACACCACCGCTCGTTGAAATTCCAGCAAAGTGAATCGTGCTGTTCGTGTATTGGGCAACAAATAAATCGCGTGCAATCATTACTTCTTCGGCAAAAGCGGGAATGCCTTTCAATCCTAAAAATGTGCTTGTTTTTCCTTCGTTCATTTGCCCGCCTTCGGTAAGCTCTGGGTTGCGCGGATGCACCATTATCGGGGCAATGTTACCTGCATAAAGCAGTGCGGTTTTTAGCAAGTTTGAATTTTTTATGGCCTTTTTATCATCGTAAAAAGCAACGGCACCGGCATTGCTCATGTCAAGCATTTCGGTTAATTCTTCACCCTTTAAATCTTTGCTTAATGCACCTATTGGATACATATTAATGGCAGTTTCATCTCCTTTTTTCAGGAGATAATCAACATCTCCTTTGGATTGAATTACCGGCAGGGTAGAAGGAACAACCCCAACGCCAGTAAAACCACCAGCTGCCGCGGCTTTTGCGCCACTTTTTATATCCTCACGATCTTCAAATCCTGGGTCGGCAAAATTCGAATGCAATTCAACCCAACCAGGTGATACCATGCAATCTTCCATGTTAATTGCTTTGGCAGTTTCGTCAAACACGTCATCGCCAATACTTATTATTTGATCGCCATGAATGAGAATATTTACCTTTTTGTTGTGATATGGCGATGCATTGTCGACAACAGTAACGTTTAAAAAGATGTGTTTCATGGCGCTTATTTCAATAATCTTAGCAAAATAACTTCAAGCAATATAAACATCAAAGCCGCAAGCAAGAAGTATTTCCAAAGCTGCACGCCTTGTTGCAATTCTGATAGTTTGGTTTTTATAGAGGCAGCATCTGCGTTGAGCAGCGTAACATTGGTAAGTTGTCTGTTCTGCAATATTTCATCTAATTCATCAACGGTAAATCTTTGCAGATTAGATTCTAAGCGATCAACATTAAAGCTAGCTTCGCCCATTTGTTCTTCTCCTCTTATCAGTTTATAATTGCCTGATCTTTGCAAATCTGCCCCCGCAACAAGACTTACAATTTCTCCTCTTGCTTGCTGTCTTGGAATAAAATCAGCATCAAACCCAACAATATGCAGCGGAATGTCTTTTGAATTTGTTGAAACCCGTAAATCAAATCGTGCATCTTTTCCAACTTCACCTGTAAAACTTACAATATTGTCTTTTTTTAACAATGATTTTATAAATAGCGGAATGATTACAGGGTGGGTTGAAATATCTGAAAACGCATCGTCTAGCGGAACCGAAAGCTGAAAGACATTGGTAGTTTTGTTGGCATAACGGATGAAAAGCGGGTCTCCATTGGTGAGCGTCATTAGCGGAAAAGTTGGTAGAATACTGTTTCCTGTTACCTTAAAATGTTTCTTGACACTTGGCCAATATGCATCTTGAATCGAACCAGCAAAAACCTCTTGAAAGAAAGCGTCTTCTGTGTTAATCTTCTGCGTTTCTAATTTTGAAGTGTCAAGGCGGTCATATTTTTTAATACCTAATTTGGTGCATAAATCATTTAAACCTTCAGGGTTTTTAGCGGCAGGAATTAAAAATAAATTTGCCATTGAGGTCTGGGAAATAAGGCTAGCCGTCAATCCAGAGCTGATTTCGTCCAATGCATTCAGAATGATTAAATCTGCATCCGTAAGTTTTTGAGCGTTTATGGCTTCAACTGGCCAAGACTCAAATGAAAACTCATCTCCCGTAAATATTTTGCCAATGAGATTGCTTGGTTCTCTTTGATAAATCTCGATGACTCGATTTGCAGTCGGAAGAAAATAAGTGACTTCATAACGATTGTCAAAGAGTACAGCTTCATTTAAAATGTTTATCTGAAGATTGTTAAAACCACTTTTGAGCTGTGTAACGAGCGTTTTTACAACCGTGTCTTTATTTGGTTTGAGTTGGGTAGATAAATTTATTTCGGGCAGTCCATTCGTCAATAATTCGATGTCGATATCAACGATTTGGTTTCCATAGTTTTTAAATCGAATGAAAAAATCTAACGGTTGGCCTGCTAATAAAAAGGGTGCTTCAACCCAAACACTATCAATGCACACATTATCTATACTGCTTTCCTCTGGGGTGACTGTAGGTATAATAACCCAATTGCCGTCAGGATTTGTGTTTGCTAAAAAGGGTAAACTGTTTTTTTGTAAGTCGCTGAGAAAATACACTGATGTATTCGAAAAATCTTGATTGGGCAATATATTTAAGGGGCGGTCAGAAACGGTCATCGTTTTAATTTCTTCAATTAAAGCCGACTTATTATGTTTCTTAACATTTGATGAATTACTAGAAATCAAAGAGATTTGAGATGAAGCGGGAAGTGCATCAACCAAAATTAAAGCGATCTTTTTCGCTTGTTCAAATGGACTAATTTCTCCAATTCCTACCGTAGTGCTTGGTGAATTGTCAAGAACAATGAGCACTTTTTCATTATTGTTTTCTGTTGTAGAAACTGGAAAAAACGGTTTTGCAAACGCCAGAACTAATGCTGCCAAAGCTAGCATGCGCATCGCTAAAACAAGCCACTCTTTTAATTTCTTTTGTCGTTTTGTGGTTTGTTGTACATCTTTTAAAAAGCGGATATCACTAAAATAGACCGTTTTATACCGCCTTAAATTAAAGAGGTGGATAAGAATTGGAATAGCCAGAAATCCGAGTGCCCAAAGAAAAGAAGGATGTTGAAACTGCATATTCT
>Ga0102814_10003292_pt1 | contig 10571 bp, 7 predicted proteins | sample ColrivemetaGS741_FD_79112 | JGI IMG/M metagenome (GOLD analysis project Ga0102814, IMG submission 79112) | Estuarine microbial communities from the Columbia River estuary - Flood tide ETM metaG S.741 | ecosystem: Environmental > Aquatic > Marine > Intertidal zone > Estuary | place: USA: Columbia... | reverse complement strand
TAATCCAAGATTGAGCGTCCTCAATCGATTTACAAAAAGCACCCAGATGTAATCTACCAAGCTAAACTCGCGCCATTTACCAGATTCTTGTTGGTATGGAAAAAGCCCTTTTTCATGCCAATGGTTGATCATGCGCGATGTCAAGGGTATGTCTGCTGGACGAAAGATGCGCTCGTTTATCCGTGCAATAAAGGCTGCGTCTTCTGCCGTATTTAGGCTACTTATAAGTTCTTGGTGGAGGGACATAATGCTTGCTGTTTTAAAATTTCTCCAAATATATACATAAATGTTTATTTATCATAATAATTATATTTGCAAGAAAGAAACAAGATGTCAACAGCAAAAAATTGCAAGCACTGTAACACAGAATTTACCGGAAGAGCAAACCGATTGTACTGCTCAGATTCATGCAAGAATCAAGCAAACAATACCCTTGATTTGAAGTTACGAAGGGATAGTCGCTTCTACGCAAACGTGATGGAGCGGAATGAAAGGATTCTTCGAGCTTTTATGGCACGTCCTACCGTTACAACTAACCTCATCGCAAAATCTGAGCTACAAAAATTTGGCTTTAACACCGCTGGCCCTTTTATTCGTTTTGAAGATGGCTACTTAGTTGGCGAGTACTTTTTGAAAGATGAACTCGTCTTTTACTTTAGAATAAAAAAATACATTGGCATCCATAGCCTTGACGAACAACTGGACAAACTCTACCCTAAAAAGACGGAATAAAAACTAGATTATTCATTCCTTTTATACGCAATTGATTCTTGGCAACGCACAAAACACGCAGGGAATGCTATGTTTCTGTTTTTAGTTGCTTCTATCCACGTTTTAATCCGTTTGAAACCGTTCTATACGGTTTTTAAACGCATGTATGCGGATGTGGGGTGGTTTTCTGGTATGTGCATTTTTTGAACACATAGCCATTTTTGCGTGATTTAAGATGGTTCGTGTCGGAGATAATTACCCTAAGATGGCATCCATGCATGTTTATCTAATATTTTGAAAGCTAACGGTTAGTGTGTATGAACAATATCGGAATTAAAGAATCGAAATTTCGACTAAAAAACACTGCGAGCCTGCGCTTAAATTTATGCAGCAATTTAGAAATTACTTGCTCTTAATTTTTTGAGCGGGCGGGCGGATTAAAAACCAAAACCTTTGTTCTTGCCCGAACCCCGCATGGCGTATAGGTTTTGCTAGATTTTTTTCTGCGCCAAGTTTTGACGCAACACTCTTTTATTTCTTAAAACCTTGCCAGAAAACCAAAATTTATGACTACAAAATTTTCTCAAAAATTTTGAGCAACCAAGCGCTGATCTTGACCTCTTCCCTTAAATCGGGTTAGTAAGAAGTAGAATATCTGTGCTATTTTCCTTCAAAGATATGAACTCATTGGGAGACATGTCTCCCAATGAGTTGTGTGGTCTAAATCGATTGTAATCTTCTTGCCTATGGTTAAATTTTTCTTGCGCATCTTGTATTGAAATGAACCAGTTCACATTCAGACACTCGTCTCTGAACGAGCCGTTAAAACTCTCTATAAATGGATTGTCAGTGGGTTTTCCGGGCCTAGAGAAATCTAGTTGAACGTTGTTCTCATAGCACCAACGATCTAGTGTTTTACTGATAAACTCGCTTCCGTTGTCTACTTTTATTCGCTCTGGCACTTCTCGACCTTGGTCTGTTATTACGTCAATGACCGCTACTACATCATCACCCTTAAGTGATTTTCCAGCTCGTATGGCAAGGCATCTTCTACTATAATTATCCACTACAGTTAATGCCCTAAATCGGCTCCCGTTAAAGAGCTGATCACTCACGAAATCCATGCTCCAGCATTCATTTATTCTAGAGGCGTTCCCCGGTGAAGGCATCCGGTGTGCGGCTGATCGACAAGGTCTAGGACGCTTGTTTCGCAAGTTTAATCCCTCTTCGCAATACACACGATAAACTCTTTTATGATTGTCTCTAAAGCCTTCTCTGCGCAACAATATAAAAATCCTCCAAAACCCATAGCGAACCCTGGTTGCTGCTATCTCTTTCATGCGCATGCGTAATAGTTCGTCACCTCTGCCTGTGGATTTGTAGTAGTATACACTTGTGCAAAGCAGGGTTAAGGCACAGCAGTGATTGATGGAAATCGGGTATTCCATCCGTATTTTCCGACCATCTCACGCTTCTGAGCTGGTCTTAGAACTTTTTTTTCAGTACGTCTTGTAATATCTGTTTATCCAGGCTTAAATCTGCTACTAACTTCTTTAACTGAAAGTTCTCTTCTTCCAAACTCTTTAACCTGCGAAGTTCGGACACACCCGACCCGCCATACTTCTTCTTCCAATTATAAAATGTGGCTTCGCTTATGCCCATTTGTCTGCACACTTCTGAGACCCGTGTGCCTGTCTCTGATTGCTTGACCGCAAATACAATCTGACCCTCTGTGAATTTTGATCGTTTCATACGCTACTTTACCTGTTTAAAGTTATTCCTTTTTTGCGCAGAAACTCTAATTTTAACTTATCCAGTTTAACGGGAGGAGGTCACCATCAAGAATCATTTACGCATTTCTTAGCTTTCTAATTAAAAACTAATAGTAATTATGACTACAAGAAGCAGCGCTCTAGAGGCGATAATCAATCATTTAAGGGCTATCATTACATATGATAAATTGCTTTTGGTCGATTAAACCAAAAGATGTAGTTTTGACGTCAGTCACATTACTAATGTGCTTTTTAATTCATTTATAGTATGTTCCATTATAATTTATTGTGAATTTTTAGAAATAAACAACCAAAGTAATTTCAGAAACATGCAACACAATTACCAAAATTTGAAGCTTAAACTATATTTGTTAGCTTTCGCTTTTCTACCCCTTTTAGGGTTAGCACAAACAACCACAATTACGGGGCAAGTTACAGATGGCACTGACAAAAGCACCTTGCCAGGAGTAACAGTTGTGGTCAAAAACACGACTGCCGGCACATTAACGGACATTGACGGCAAATACCTCATCAATGCTAAAAAAGGCGACTCACTTGAGTTTTCCTTTATTGGCTACAAAAAGGTTGTTCGCGTTGTCGGAGATCAAAAAGTTATTAATGTTGTTCTCTCGGAGAGCACAACTGTTCTTGATGAGGTGGTTATTGTGGGTTATGGTACAGCAACAAAAAAAGAGCTTACTGGAGCTACTACAGTAGTTAAGGGTGAAGAAATTAGCAAATTAAACGTGCCAAGAATGGACCAAGCTTTGCAAGGGCAAGTTTCAGGTGTGGTAATTAACACTAACTCTGGTTCTCCTGGTGGAGGTTCAAGTATCCGCATACGAGGTTTGTCTACGTTTGGAGATAACGACCCTTTGATTCTTGTTGATGGAATTGTTTATGATTCTGAAGGATTAAATGCCTTAAATCCATCTGATATTGAATCGATAAACGTTTTAAAAGATGGTACAGCAGGTATATATGGAGTAAGAGCTGCCAACGGAGTAATATTAATTGAAACAAAAAAAGGCAAGGCTGGTAAGAAACCACAAATTGAGGTAGGCGGATTTTACGGTGTGCAGCAAACTTCTAGAAAGCTCGGTTTGTTAAATGCAACTGAATATGCCGTTATAAAAAACAACGCATTTCTTAACGGTGGACAAACAGCGCCTTTTCCAAACACGCAGCTTGGCGAAGGAACAGATTGGCAAGATGCGGTATTTCAAAATGCCCCAATGCAGAATTATAACATTAGCATTAGTGGAGGAAATGACAAATCAACATACTCTGTAGGCGGCTCTTATTACACTCAAGATGGCATTGTCGGCTTAGATAAAGCTAACTTCACAAGAATTAACGGACGCGTAAATCTGTCCGTAAAAATGTCTCCTTCACTACGGCTAAACAGTGTGCTACTCTACACGAATGAAACACGAAGTGCATTGCCTGAAAACGGCATCGGCTCTGTTTTATACAATACAATAAACGCTTATCCAACTGAGCCCATTTTTCAAGCAAACGGCAAATACAGCTACTTAGAATTAGTAAGTGACATTATTAATCCATTGGCTCAAATGGAAAACACATATAATGAATCACGTGTAAACAAATTTGTAGGAAAGGAAGAATTGGTATGGGACATTAATAAACACATCACCTTTACCAATCGTTTTAATTACAACTATGCAACTGTTGATGGCAAGGTTTTCTCACCTCTCGTTTGGTACGGCCCAGGAAAAGCACAAAACACAGCTATCAACGAAGATTTAGATCCCTCCGTAGTAGAAATTGCTGATAGCGTGTATCTTGAAAGAGGGTCAAGTGTGTATGAAAACAGAGACAGTTATGTGGATTTAACTTATGAGAGTTTTCTTAATTATGACCGTAAATTCAATGAGAAACACCAAGTAAAAGGCACACTAGGTGCATCTATATTTGGCCGCACAGGTAATGGCTTAAGTGCCGTTGCTTACAATATTCCCAACAACTCTGTAGATTTTGCAGACATCTCTGCTAGCCAAGCAGCTGGTGGTTATTTAAACAATGCTGGCTCTTTTTATTTCAAAGAGAGGCTGCTTTCTGCATTCCTTAGAGCAGAATATGGATATGATAATCGATATTTCTTTTCTGCAATTGTACGTAGGGATGGCTCATCAAGATTTGGAAAAAACAATCGATGGGGTATGTTCCCGGCTTTTTCTGGCGCATGGGTATTTTCAGAAGAAAACTTTTTCCGCAGCAGCTTTATATCATTCGGAAAAGCGAGAATGAGTTATGGAATTGCTGGTAATGATCAAATTCCAAACTTTGCCTACCGTGCATTATTAAATGGTGAAGGCGTATACGTTTTTAATGACCTTATTACTACTGGCGTTGCCATCGGTAGAGCCGCTAATCCAGATTTAAAGTGGGAAACTACACGCCAGTTCAATGTTGGTGTAGACTTAACCTTATGGAAAGAAATAAATGTAACTGCAAATTACTTTGTTAAAAATACAAATGATTTGCTTTTCCAGCCTGACGTGTCAGCTATTATTGGAACATATGGCGCAGGAGGTTATCCTCCCTTTGTAAATGCTGGTGATGTTACTAATCGAGGTTTAGAATTAGAATTGGGATACGGTACAAACCCAATGAATCCTTGGGTTTTTTACGGTAGTTTTAACATGACCAGCTTAAAAAATGAAGTTGTTCGCGTACCAGATGGTGTTGAATTTATTCCGGGCGCAAGCTTTGGTGTTGGTGGCAACGTAGCTACTCGCTTCGAAGTAGGGCATTCTATCGGTTATTTTGTAGGCTATCAAACAAATGGCATTTTTCAAACTCAACAAGAAATTGACGATTCTCCAGTAAAACAAGATGGAGCAAAACCAGGCGATTTGCGTTTTGTTGACCAAAATGGTGACGGAAAAATAAATTTCAGTGATAACTCAGACCGAGTAGAGCTTGGTTCTCCAATTCCTGATTTTACCTTTGGTTTAAATCTTACAATGAAGTACAAAGGATTTGATGCCTCTTGCAACATTTACTCTGCTGTTGGCCAAGAAATAATTAGAAACTATGAGCGCCAACAACCCTATGCAAACCAACTTAACTATGTTATTGACCGTTGGACAGGACCAGGTAGTTCGGACGATATTCCAAGGGTAACTACGGGCGCAACGCGTAACAATGTTTTCTCTGACTATTTTGTTGAAAACGGTTCTTTCGTACGCATTCGTAACCTTCAAATGGGTTATACATTTCCTGGTAATTGGATGGAACGTGCCAAGGTTCAATCGTTCCGTATATATGTTTCAGTAAATAACTTATTAACCATTACGGGCTACCAAGGTTATGACCCCGATATTGGAAACTTTGGTGGCGCTTTATCTGCTGGGGTAGATTATGGATTCTATCCACAGGCAAGAACTATCATGGGTGGGTTTAACATTAAATTTTAGAATCATGACTTTTAAGAAATATATCACCGCGATTTTATTGGCTATCATCGTATTAGGCTCTTTCACAGCCTGCGAGAAATTCTTGGATGTACAGCCAGCATACACACAAGATGCTGAAAACTATTTTAATAGCAAAAGCGACTACGAATTGGCCCTTATTGGTGCCTACGATTTACTTCAATCGTCATTCCTTATTAATTGGATAGGCGAAATCGCATCTGATAACAGCATTGCTGGCGGTGAAAGTGTAACAGATACGGAAGGACTACACCAAATTGACAATATGACGCATAATGCCGTTAATAGTGAATTGAGAAACGTACTAAGATGGAATTATGCTGGAATTGCCAGAGTAAATTACATCATGGAATACAAGGACAAAATTAACTTTGAGGGCAAGGAAATAATATTAGGTGAAGCACGTTTTCTGCGTGCCTATTACTATTTTGAGTTAGTGAAGTTTTTTGGTGATGTACCATTAATAGTAGACAAACGATTGGGTACTGAGGAAGTAACCGAAACAATCCGCAACCCAAAAGCAGAAGTTTATCAGCAAATTGAAGCTGACCTAAATTACGCTGTTGCAAATTTAAATTGGAACAGCCCTGTTAAAGGAAGAGTGGATAAAGGCGCAGCTTTGGCGTTACTAGGTAAGGTTTATTTATACCAAAACAAATTTGCACAAGCCGCCTCTACCCTAGATATTGTAATTACACAAGGTGGCTATAGTTTGGTTTCAGATTTCGCTACCCTATGGACAGTTGCTGGAGAAAACAATAACGAAACTGTTTTTGACGTTGAGTATTCAGGCCTTGAAGGTGGCAGCTATGATTGTTTTATTTGCTTAGAGGGTAATGCTGCCGCAGGTTTCCATGGCATTCGCCAATATGAAGGCCCAATTTATGCTGTTGGAAATAGCTATAACCTTCCTACTCCTGAATTATATAGCGCGTTTGACGCAAATGACCCGCGGAGAGATATTTCCGTGCTAGACCTCGATGCCTTTATTGCTGCACAACCCAATCCAGGTTCAATTTCTTACGCTGTAGGCGGAGGAGGCCATACGGGCTACTACAACAATAAATATGCTAAAAGAAAAGATGAACTTGGTCTTCAGGATGATGACTTAACAAGTCCACTTAACTATAAAGTAATTCGCTATGCAGATGTATTACTAATGGCGGCAGAAGCGCATAACAGAAATAATAATAATGACGGGTTAGCTCGCCAATACTTAAACGAAGTAAGAGCGAGGGTTAACATGCCAAATATCTCAAGTTCGGGCACTCAACTCACCGAAGATATTTGGAATGAAAGGAGACTTGAACTTTCTTGTGAGGGTTTGCGATTCTTTGATTTGGTAAGAACTGGACAAGCTGCCTCCTTTATTAACGGTTTTCAAACAGGTAAACACGAAGTTTTTCCGATACCGCAGGTGGAAATTGACTTGGCTGGTGGTAAGTGGCAACAAAACCCGAATTATTAATTCTTTTCTATACTAATCTCTAAATATGTTTAAATCAATGAAAAAAATCATTTCAACAGCCCTTTTACTAGGTGCTTCGATGTTGATATTTACAACATCATGCAAAAAAGATGAACCTACTATTGGTCAACCTCCAACTGCTGCTGATGCCGCATTTACCTATCAAGCTTCAGCTTCCAATGATAACATCATTGAATTCACGGCTTCAAATTCTAGCATACAAACAACGTGGGATTTTGGCAATGGCCAAACAGCCACAGGAACAAAAGTTTCTGCCACTTATCCTTTTGCAGGCACTTATTTAGTTAAACTCACTGTACAAAACTCTGGCGGCAGCGCTAGCAGTACGCAAGACGTTACTATTGCGGTAGATGATCCTTCGCTTATAAGTAACCCATTATTTGGTTTACTAACAGGTGGCACAACAAAAACATGGGCAATAGATTCAGTTAGTGTTGGTCATTTTGGTGTTGGCCCTGCTCCTTCTCACCCTGACTTTGATGGCTATTATCCAAAATGGTATGCAGCTGCTAGCGAGGAAAAAACTGGTGCAGGTATGTATGACGACCGTTATACCTTCAAAATTCAAGGTTTTGGTTTTGATATGGTAACCAATGGAGATGTTTACGTGAATACAGCACATGCTGGTATTGCTCCTTTTAACGACACAACCGCTACAAATGTTGGCGATTACTCAGCGAACTTTCCAAATCAACTTGGCGAGAACTGGACATTAACAGAAGGAAGCGACACTACAATTACCGTTACTGGAAATTCAATGATTGGCTATTGGGCTGGAACGCGTACATACAAAATTGTAGAGTTAGACAGTAATAAGTTAGTTCTTGGCTTTCAAGATGCCGCTAACGCAGACCTTTTCTGGTATGTAACGCTTGTGCCAGACGGTTTCATCAGCAACCCTCCACCTCCTCCAACAACTTACGCTTTGCCAATCGATTTTGAAGTAATTGAGCCAGAATTTACCGTATTTGGCAATAGCACCTATTCGATTATTGCCAATCCTCAATCAAGCGGCATCAACACAAGCGGCAAAGTTTTAGAAACCGTTCACGGTAATGAAACATGGGCAGGATTGTTTGTAAACTTGACTAACAAACTTGATTTCTCTACCCAAACAAGCATAAAGCTAAAAGTTTGGGCTCCTGCGACAGGTGTATTCCGTTTAAAGCTTGAAGACCGCTCTAACAGCAACAATTTTGTTGAGGTTGATGTTAACGTAACCACAGCAAATGCCTGGGAAGAAATAACCTTTGATATGACTGGTACACCTACCGATTATGATAGATTGGTAATTTTTCCTGGATGGAACGTAGCTAATGCTGGTACGTTTTACATAGATGACATTAAACAACAATAAGAATTATCTGTTTTAAATAGGGAGAGCAATATGCTCTCCCTATTTTTTAACTTTAATAGCTCGATTATGAAGAAGCTGCTAGTGACCTTGCCGATAATGCTACTTGTGCTATTTAGTTGTGAGGATAAAACAACTGCCCCTAGCGTACAACTGCCTTCTAACCTAGTTTACACTATAAAGCCGTCTGCGTCCATAGAAGGATATGTAGAGGTAACAGCGACAGCCTCGTTAGCTAATTATTATGGCTTTGAGTTTTTTGACGAGAATGGATCTCATCTAATAGAAAACCCAGAAGGACAAGCTTCATATCAATTTATGAAATCGGGTACCTACAAAATAACCTTCCGCGCACATTCAACGTTCGATCATTTCATTGAAGAAACAGATTCGGTAACGGTAACCGTTACTGCTGGTGGTGGTATTGGCATACCTACCACAGGTTATACAACTCCATTAAGTTATGTAGGCTACAATTTGGTATGGCAAGATGAATTTAATGGCACTGCGTTGGGTAACGATTGGACTCACGAAGTTGGTCATGGTAATGGTTGGGGTAATAATGAACTGCAATACTATCGTCCAGAAAACACGGAAGTCAGAGATGGCTATCTCGTAATAACAGCCAAACAAGAAGCCTTTGCGGATAGGCAATATACGTCTTCAAGAATAATAACCCGTGGCAACCAGAACTTTAAATACGGCAGAATAGACATTAGGGCTGCTTTGCCCAAAGGGAAGGGATTGTGGCCAGCAGTTTGGATGTTGGGCAAATCTTATCAAACAATAGGTTGGCCTGAATGTGGAGAAATTGATATTATGGAAATGGTTGGTGGTCCATCTGCTACCCAAGGCGACCGAACCGTTCACGGTACGGCACATTGGAGCAATTCTGGTAATTATGCAAGTTTCGGTGGTTCAAACACTTTGAGCAGCGGTATTTACGCGGATGAGTTCCATGTGTTCTCAATCATTTGGGATCAAAACTCAATCAAGTGGTATCGCGATGATATTAAGTATCATGAGTTAGACATTAAGCCTTCATCGCTAAGCGAGTTTCAGGAAGAATTTTTCTTCATTTTTAACGTTGCCGTTGGCGGAGATTGGCCAGGTAGCCCAAACGCAAGTACACAATTCCCGCAAATCATGGCGGTAGATTATGTGCGTGTTTTCCAGAAATAGAAACGACAATTAGACGAAATAAACCCGCTTGAGCCCACGGCTTAGGCGGGTTTATTTTTTGCTGAAATAGATATTTCGAAGCTGAATGGTCTTCCCATCAAAGTTTGAATCTCCCAATAAATAAAGCACTGAATTTACATCGCTTAGATTGGCGCCCTTGTTTAGTTCAGTTACGGAGATAGAAAATTTTTGCCAGCTGTCAGTAATCTTTCGTGCTTGTTTAGGCCCGATAAGCACCCCATTGTTTGCTTGAGTGCCTTTGGCAAAAACACCGGTTTGAAAACCAATTTCAAAGCTGGAAGAGGTGTTGCCTTTCATCTCAAAATTCAGCGTACCGTTAGCAAATGCAGTAAGATCTTCGCCCACACCATTGGCCTGTAATTCTAGCGCACAACCCCACCAATCACCGGTTCCGGTAGTTACTTCAAGAATTTCTTGAGGGATTAGTTCAATGGAGCACGAGCCTTCCCAAGCATTTAGCTTTAGTGCTGCACTCGGGTAGGTGGCATCGTCTTTTAGCAAATCAGCTTCGCTCAATAGCACATAAGCTGCTTCAGTAACGGGTTGGCCTGGTTCTCGGGTTTCATTAACAGAAGTTATTT
>Ga0102814_10003291_pt1 | contig 10572 bp, 8 predicted proteins | sample ColrivemetaGS741_FD_79112 | JGI IMG/M metagenome (GOLD analysis project Ga0102814, IMG submission 79112) | Estuarine microbial communities from the Columbia River estuary - Flood tide ETM metaG S.741 | ecosystem: Environmental > Aquatic > Marine > Intertidal zone > Estuary | place: USA: Columbia... | reverse complement strand
GAAAAGCGCGCCTGCGGGCAGCGTATCGCCGCCCGATCAAGCATCGGCTGATTGATGTCGAGCCCACTGCTTGCATACCCCGCATCGATGAAATGACGCACATGCGGCCCGGTGCCACAAGCCAGATCAAGATGCCGGATGCCGCCGTTACCGAAAATCTGCTGCAGCCGGTGAACACAATGGCTCTGCGCCTGGTAGTCGATATCGGCACACATCAGGTCGTAGTAACCGGACAGGTCGGTATAAAGGGCATTGGCTGACATAGTGACCTGGTGAGTTAACCGGCATATTTACGGGCGCGCATCATAGCCTAAGCAGGACGTTACAATGGCGTCACGCCGATGCTTCCAGTCAGGCCTGCCCGGAGCCAGATTTACGATGTTCACCCTTGCACAGCTGGACAACCCACCGCCAGAAGCCCTGAAAAGCCAGGTTCTGCAGATGGTGGTGGATTACCTGAGCGACATCAGCCCGGTGTCGCTGACGCCCGACAACCCCCTCTATCAGCTGTACCAATACGTGATTGGCTACGAGGTGCACCTGTATCTGCAGACCATGGACAGCGCTCTGAGCAGCAACCCGCAACTGATTCTGGCGCTGGATGATCAGGACCCTTCGCAGGTATTGGGCTTTGCCCTGTACCTGCCGAGCAAGGATGACCCGCAAGCCTGCACCCTGGCTTACATGGCGGTGCAGGCCGGCCAGAGACGCCACGGGTTGGCCCGGGCCATGCTACAGCGCATGGTCACGCGCCACCCGCATGCCGAACTGGCTTGCGTGGCAAGCAAAGTGCCTAACTTCGAGGCAATGGGTTTTCAGGTGCTGGCTGCGCGGGGCCCGCAAGTGCTGATGAATACCCGCGACCATCGCTCGGACGGTATGGTCGCGGTGCAAGACCTGGCTCCTATCTTCCAATCCAGAGAAGTCCGGCAGATCCATGCCTACCTGACAAAGCAGCACGGCAAGCAGGCCATGGGCGAGGCGGAGAAAGAACGCGACCTTCTGCTCGACCAGCTGGCCTACCAGGCACAGACACTGGTGCACGAACGCCTCACGCGGCACTGATGCCATGTGGCCATGACCCGGCCCATAAAGTGCTAACTTGCCCCCTTAAACAATCGAGCGAGTACCTGCCATGAGCGACACCCTGTTACGAGCCGCAAAAGCGATTCTTATCGCCTGCGGGCTTTCCGCGCTCGTCGCCATGCCAGCACTGGCGGCTTACGAGCATGGCCCGGGGGCATTGCAGATATGGGATGAGCAAGGCCTTGCAAACTCGCCGGCATGGATCAAGGTCTGGCTCGCCTTTATGGCGCTGACGATGTTTTCTGGCGTGTTCTTCGTCTGGAAACATGTCGAGGCACGCTGGGTCGTCGCTGGAATCACGACGGCCCTGCTGATCAGCAAATTTGTAATTCCCGCGCTTTCGATCGTGAGTCTTTCCGGGCTGGTTGGACTGGTGCATGTGATTTTCTGGTCGCCAGCGCTGTTCGTACTGCTGAAGAATCGCCCTTTCACCAAAGGCCTTTCTGCCTATGCGATATGGTCGGGCATAGTTACCTGCGTCATCATTTTTTCGCTATTTTTCGATATCCGCGATGCTGCTATCTACCTGCAGCATATGGCTACCCGCTAATCGGCAGCTCGCCCCGGGATGCCGGTCAAAACCGGCAAACCAGAGGCCTTAGTGTTACTGCGCCTTGCAGCGCACCGCTCACGCAAGACCCTCTCAAGGCGTGACCGAATAGCCCTTGCCGATCATGCAGTCGGTGTAGGACTGGCTGGCACTGCTCTGCTGGGTGCTGTCCTGACGACGATCATCACGGCGATCGCGTCGCTGCTTGGAGCCGCCCGCAACAGCCCCGACGGCAGCCGCTTGTTTGGCTTGATCCTGCCGGTAATCCTGCTGGACGTCGTCATCCACCCGGTCATAAACCTCATCATGCTGATTGCCGCGCACTTGCGCCGCAGCAGCACCCACCGCAGCGCCTTTAGCCGCACCGCGCAGACGTCCGCCGCTGGCAGTGCTTTCCTGAGTGCTCGACTGGCTACTGGCAGACTGACTCTGACAGGCAGCTACGTCACTCTGTACCGTCTCCGGTGTCTGGCCCTGCAGAGGGGTGACCGTCTCCGCATGCACCGAGGACCAGCCGCCAAGCAAGGCCAGGCCTAGCAATAGATTTCCACAGATTTTCCCGGGCATGAGTAAGTACTCCTGACAGATTGGTAGTGCCTTTAATTGTAGGCGCATGTTCAGGCTTCGGTACTTGCCAGAAAATGATCTGGATAGCTGCTGTGGAAAAGGCATAACCATTTTCCATGCAAGGCCGCGCCGCAATGCCACTGAGGATGGCAGCGAGCAAACCGGACTGACGGTGGGGTATGCTCTGGTTCCCGGCAACGACTATACGAGAGCTCACTTGGCTGTTTTATCTTGGTACGGCATATCCTCTGGAAACCTTCGCCCGGGCCTGCTGTGCGCGCTGCTGGTCCTGCTGAGCGCCTGTAGTTCTGCGCCAGACAAGGGTCCGATCCGTCAGCCGGAAGAGGTGCGCGCACAACTGGTCACGCTGTTGCCGGAAACCCTGAAAGATCGACAGGGCTGGGCGCAGGACATCCAGTTTGCCTTCCAGAGCATGGATCTGCTGCCGAGCACGGAAAACCTTTGCGCAGTGCTGGCAGTCACCGAACAGGAGACCGGCTACAAGGTCGATCCGGTGGTACCGGGGCTGGGCAAGATTTCCCGTCAGGAAATCGATCGCCGCGCCGCACGTTTAGGGATTCCGCAGATGGCTGTAAGCGCCGCACTGTCGATAACCTCTCCGGACGGGCGCAGCTATGCCACGCGCATCGCCAAGGTGCAGACCGAACGCGATCTGAGCCTGCTCTACGAGCAACTCATCGACCAGGTGCCGCTGGGCAGTCAGCTGCTGTCCAAAGCCAATCCGGTGCGTACCGCCGGCCCGATGCAGGTAAGCATCGCCTTTGCCAAAGAACACGCCGCACAGCTGGCTTACCCCTACGCCGACGCCGACTCGATCCGCCATGAAGTCTTTACCCGCCGTGGTGGCCTGTATTTCGGCATCGCCCATCTGCTCGACTACCGCAACAGTTACACCCGCCACCTGTACCGCTTTGCCGACTTCAACGCCGGCTGGTACGCCAGTCGCAATGCTGCTTTCCAGGGCGCGGTGACTGCCGCCACCAATGTGCCGCTGGCCCAGGACGGCGATCTGGTGATCCCGGCCAGCCTGTTCGGTAACAAGGTCGGCAGCACCGAGACAGCCGTGCGCAAACTGGCCGGACCACTGGGCATGAGCGACACACAGATTCGCCAGGCGCTGGAAAAGGGCCACACCTTCGAATTTGAAGAAGCCGCCCTGTACGAAAAAGTCTACGTGCTCGCTGAAAAGCGCAAAGGCCGGCAACTGCCCCGCGCGGCGTTGCCGAACATTCGTCTGGAAAGCCCGAAGATCACCCGTAAACTGACCACCGCATGGTTTGCCAACCGGGTGCAGGACCGCTATCAGCGCTGCGTGAATCGCGCCTTCGGCAGCTAGCCGGCATGCACCAATTACAGCACCGGCAATTGACCGGCTATATCCATTGTCAAATCCATAACAGCCAAGTCCGCTTCATGGAAAGATCAGCCATTCACACTACACACCAAACACACGGGTTCTGAAGATCATGAAGAACAGACCATTCGGGTACTTGCGAAACCTGGCCATCATCATGCTGACTTTCAGCCTGGCTAGCGCCTGCAACTCTGCCCCGCCGGAACCGCTCACCGAACAACCTCGGCACCATACTGCCGAAGGCTTTCAAAACTACCCACCGCGCGATTCGTAGAGCTACGTCGGCGTAGCATTTGTCATGCGGCGCATCTGGTACTCCTACTTTCCCGAGGAGATGGGCATTGATTACCGTCAGACCGAGGCACAAAGCCTGCAACAGCTTGCCGCCAACCAGCAGCCAAACAAATTGACCTGGCTTGGGCATGCCTCTTTCCTGCTGCAGCTGGACGGTCAGAATATCCTCACCGACCCGCACCTGACCGACTGGGCAGGCCCCGTCACAGGTCTTGGTCCGGAACGCTATACACCACCAGGCATCCGCATTGAGAATCTGCCGCCGATCAACGTGATTGTTATTTCACACAATCACTTTGACCATTTGAGCAAACAGACGCTGGAACAGATCCCCGATAAATCCGCCATAAAAGTGGTCGTACCCCTGGGTATGAAGCCCTTTTTTGCCGACATCGGTTACAGCCAGATAACCGAACTGGACTGGCATCAGTCAGTTGAAGTGGACAGCCTGAAATTGACCGCGGTGCCTGCCATTCACCACTCGGGTCGGGGGCTGTTCGACAAAGACGCCGTGCTCTGGGCGGGATGGGTAATCAAATCCAGCGACAGAACGGTTTTCTTTGCGGGAGACACCGCCTACGCGCAATCAACCTTCGCTGAAATAGGCAAACAGTACGGCCCCTTTGATACAGCGCTGGTGCCAATTGGCGCGTATGTGCCCCACGAGCTGTTCAAGGACAATCACCTGACCCCCCGGCAGGCGGTGCAACTGGGCAAGGATATCCAGGCCACAAACGTGGTGGCGATGCACTGGGGAACCTTCAACTTGTCCGATGAGCCACCCAGCGAGCCACCGCGTTTATTCAAGCAGGCCGGCGCAGAGCTGGGCTATTCGGATGATGCCGTGTGGGTAATGAAAATCGGTGAAACCCGCTCGCTGGCAAAACCCCAGGCTATCCGGATAGCCAACGACCCATGAACAGAAAACGTACCCTCGCGCACAGTCACGGCTGCTGAGCAGAACGCACAGATTGCACCGCCAGCCAGAATCAGCAGTAAGATTATTCCGAACCACTTTCTTCCCGACAAAGGCGCTATATGACTACGGCTACCTACCCTGACAGCTACTACACAGCCACGGCCAATCAACTGGTTGCCCGCCCCCGGCTGGAAGAAAGCATTCGCTGCGATGTGTGCGTGATCGGCGGCGGCCTGACTGGCCTGAATGCCGCATTGAATCTGGCTGAAAAAGGCTATCAGGTGGTCCTGCTGGAAGGTGAGCGGATTGGCTGGGGAGCATCAGGGCGCAACGGCGGCCATGCTGGCGGCGACCCGCGGCATGGCGTGGAAGAGCTGGAAGAATTGCTCGGCGTAGAGGATGCCCACCGTCACTGGGACTTGAACCGTGCAGCACTGGTCTACTTCAAAAGCCTGATCGACAAGCATCAGATTGATTGCGACTGGCGCCCCGGCAACATTCACGCAACCTTCAATGCCAAGGAAACCGAGCACGCCAAACAGGCTGTGGAGAAGATGCAACGCGAATACAACGCCGAGCACATGCGCTTTATCAGCCCGCAAGAGATGCGGGAAAAAGTCGGCTGCAGCGACTACCACGGCGGTGAACTGAACAGCGAAAACGGTCACGTGCACCCGCTCAACTACACCCTCGGTGTGGCCTGCGCAGCGGAGAAAGCCGGGGTGCGGATTTTTGAGGACTCGCGGGTACTCAGTAACGATCTTGGCGAACCTTCCACCCTGACCACGGCGCAGGGACAGGTGATTGCCGACAAGGTCGTGCTCGGCTGCAATGGTTACCTGGAAAAACTCGAACCGCGCATCGCCGGCAAGATCATGCCGATCAACAACTACATCCTGGCCACCGAGCCCTTGCCGGAGGCGCTGGCGCGCTCGCTGATTCGTGATAACGAGTCGGTCTCCGACTCCAAATTTGTCGTTAACTATTTCCGCTTGTCGGCAGATAACCGCATGCTGTTTGGCGGCGGCGAAACCTACACCAGGAAATTCCCGACAGATATGAAAAGCTACGTGCGCAAATACATGCTGCGCATTTACCCGCAACTGGCCGATGTAAAAATCGATTACGGCTGGGGCGGTACCCTGGCGGTCACCATGAACCGGCTGGCCAGCTTTGGCCGCATCGACAACCTGTATTACGCACAGGGCTACTCCGGGCATGGCCTGGTGTTGGCTACCTTCGCCGGCAAGCTGTTGGCCGACTCCATCAGCGGCCATGATGAGGAGTTTGACGTATTCGCCCGCGTACCAATGCCGACTTTCCCCGGCGGCACCCTGTTGCGCTGGCCTGGGCTGGTGGCTGGCATGCTCTATTACAGCCTGCTCGACAAATTCAAATAAGCATCGCAGGGCAAAGCGCTGCAGACGACAGGTGACTCATGGCAAAAGCTGACGCACGCATCAACGATTGGCCACGCTTTACCTTTGCCGACGGCGAGTTCTCCTTTGCGGTTTACAAACGAATGCCGCAGGGCGTGGAAAATCCGCCGGCAATTGTCGTCATGCATGAAGTACCGGGTATCTACCCGGCGGTAATCGATTTTGCTGAGCGGTTGCTCAAGGAAGGTTACTGCGTGTACATGCCGTCGCTGCTCGGCGAGCCAGGCAAAGACTTCAGCATTCCCTATGTGCTCAGCTCGATTGGCAAGGCCTGCATCAGCCGCGAGTTCCAGGTGCTGGCACTCAAGCAGGCAAGCCCGATCACCGATGCATTGCGCGCCCTGTGCCGGCTGGCACACAAGGAATGCGGCGGGGTTGGGGTAGGCGCTATTGGCATGTGCCTGACCGGTAATTTCGCCCTGGCGCTGATGGTCGATGAGTCGGTGATGGCGCCGGTGCTGTCGCAGCCTTCACTGCCCTTCCCGGTCAGCGCACAACACAAGCGCGACCTGCACGTCAGTGACGAGCAGTTGCAGTGCATCAAGAGCCGCGTCGAGAGTGGCGCGGTAAAGGTACTGGGCATGCGCTTCAGCCATGACCGCAGCAGCCCGCCAGAACGTTTCGAACGCCTGCGCGAAGAGCTGGGCAAAGGCTTCGAGGGTATCGAAATCGATTCCGGCCCGGGCAACCCCGACCGAATTCCGCGCATGGCGCACTCGGTGGTGACCCGCGATCTGGTGGATATCGACGGACATCCAACCCAGGCTGCACTGCACCGCCTGCTTGCGTTCTTTAACGAACAATTGCACGGCTGAAACCGGCATCGATCAGTAATCAGGTATCGCTCGCGGCCAATACTTTTTAGCCGTGCTTTTAAGCATTCCGGGGTGGAAACAGCCGATAGTGACAGGCAGTAAGGTGCCAGAAGCGGACAGTCCTCCGACACCTACCTATCTTTTGGGATTGTAGTGGTCAGCCCACTCTCCGGGATCAGTAGACCACTACAAGCGCTCTTCTGGAATCGACATTTCAAGCGTCGGCCACTGCCCAATAACGACGTTTAAAGTCCGGAAAATAAATCAGCCCCCTTTGCCTCACTTTGAGGCTCCCGATTTATCGTTTTGACAAATCATTTGAGGCGACAAATAGCCTGACACTGGGCAAGTGACTACACTACTGAATTATAAGAAAAAGAAAGCGCCGCTGGCGGGCCGCTAACGGAGACTTCATTCCTTGCATCTGAACCGTACCTTACACCTCGTATTGGTCATTCTACTCACGTGCCTGAGTCTGAGCGCTTTGGCGCAACCAGAACCGATTGAGATAACGTCAGCGCCAACTGATGAGGCTCACTTCCAGTTTTGGGAGGACGCCACAGGCGAAGCTTCTATTGATCAAGTGGTTACCCTTCCCGAAGAGCGCTGGACGCTTGAGCCCAATGGCAGTGCCACCTTTGGTCTCACTAAGTCGGCTTACTGGCTGCGCTTTGCAGTTAGAAATCAAACGCAGCGCAACCTGAACCTGATTGCTCAACTGAGCTATTCCCAGTTAGACGATGTGGTCTTCTACGTCTATTCGGGAGGCGCTTTAGTCAAGGAACTGAAAACCGGCGACAGCCGGCCTTTCTATCCACGGGATGTGGATCATCCGAGCATATTGTTGCGTACCTCCCTGGCACCTGACGAAATGAATACGGTTTACGTTCGAGTTGCGACGGCCGGCTCCATGGTTGTGCCGCTGCGTATCTGGCGCGAACAGGCGTTTTTTGAAACTGCTGCCTATGAGCTGAAACTGCATTTTCTCTTCTACGGCGGCATGCTCGTCATCATCCTGATTAATCTCGCCGTGTACCTGAGCCTGCGCGAGAAGTTGTATCTCTACTATGCCCTTGCAATATCTGGGTATGTGCTGTTTTTCGCCTCCCTCAAAGGCTTCAGTTTCCAGCACCTTTATCCCAACTGGCCGGAACTGCACGCCAAGGCATTGCTCGTATCGATACCTGCCCTGGCGCTGTTTTCACTGCTTTTCTGCCGCGAGTTTCTAAACACCAGAATTCACAGCCCTCGGCTGGATAAATTGCTGATCGGGATGATGGTATTCGAGTTGCTATTTCTCATCTCGGCGCCCGTACTCGACTATCACACGGGTATCCAGCTGGCATCGCTTTCTGCGCTGTTCTATTTTTCCCTTCTGCTTGTTGTTGGGCCCGTTGTCTGGATGGAAGGCGTCCGGGCAGGAGCATTTTTCACCTTGGCCTGGACCCCCCTGACTATCGGTGTACTGGCAACCGCCGGCTCGGCGCTTGGGGTTTTTCCGGACAACTTCTTTACCGAATACGCCATGCAGATCGGTTCTGGGCTTGAGGCCTTTATCCTGGCCCTGGCGCTGGCGGATCGGCTATATAGAGAGCGCGAAGATAAAATTACCGCCCAAGGCATCAGCCTGCAGGAAGCACAGTCACGCAATGTTGCTCAGAACCTGCTCACCGAAGCCTTAACGCACGACCCAGTTACCGGACTCCCCAACCGCAACCGATTTGAGTGGATGGTGGGTCAGCAACTAAAACGGGCCCCGCACCGCCGTTATATGGTGGGTTTGGCCCGGATCACGCGCCTGGATGAAATTAATCGCACGCTTGGTATGGCCAGGAGTGAATGGGTAATGAAACAAGTGGCGGATCAAATGGTGGAGCTGGCAGCCGGAATACCTTACATACAAGCCATTCAGGACGACCAAGGCCGCGAAGAGAGGGTTTATTATCTATCGAACGACTGTTTCTGCTTGCTGGTTGACGTGGATAAAGCGGGTGACGATTTTACTGCCCTGAATACCGTGCTAAGGCGATTGGCTGAGCCGATATGGCTTGATCACCTGGCGATTGAGATACAGCCTCGCTTCGGCGCAGCCAGTTACCCCGAGCACGGTCAATCTGCCACCGAGTTGATCCGCAATGCTCATGTCGGCCTGGAAATCACCCCCGGGGGCGGCAACGAAACCGGCATCTATTCCCCTCTGCACGATATTTACAACGAAAGTCGGCTGACGTTGATGGCGGATCTGCGTACTGCCTTGCAGCAGAACCAGACCAAGCTCTATTACCAGCCCAAACAGAATCTAAAAACCGGACAGATTGTTGGCGTGGAGGCGTTGATTCGTTGGCATCACCATGAGCGCGGATGGGTAAGCCCGGACGATTTCATTCCCCTGGCCGAAGAAACGGGCGTCATCACACAGCTGACCCGATGGGTCATCGGGCAGGCTACAAAAGATTTAGTCGAGTTGCAGAGGGGTAACCCAGAGTTGACTGTCTGCATTAATATTTCTGCACGCGACCTGGAATTTAAAGAGCTTCAGGGCGTGTTGGAATTGGCGCTTAAGGACAATGGGCTTCAGGCCAGCTGCGTAACCCTCGAAATCACCGAAACAGCAGCCATGGTCGACCCTGTTCGCAGCCTCCGGGCACTGAATTTCCTGACCGAGCAGGGGCATCATATAGCCATTGATGATTTTGGCAGCGGCTATTCCTCTCTGTTGTATCTCAAGCAGCTGCCTGCCTCAGAGCTCAAGCTGGATCGATCACTTATTCATGATGTTTGCATCAGCGATAGCGCCGAGGTGATTGTGTCTACCGCCATCCAGATGGCGCACAGCCTTGGTTACCGCGTGGTGGGCGAGGGCATTGAGGACGCCGAGACAGCCCAACGATTGAAGTCCCATGGCTGCGACATGCTTCAGGGTTACTGGCTCTGCAAGCCCAAGCCGCTCGCTGAGCTCAAACCCTGGTTGAAAAGCTTCGAGACAGAAGAGCGCTCAGCTTGATTACAGCGCTTATAGGTCAGCGTATTTTCGCAGAGGACTGCCACCAGGCGATTTGGTGAGTATCGCGCAGCACGGTCAGCTTGCTGAAGTCGCTGCCCTTGGAAAAATACTGCCGCCCGGCAAGTTCACTTCAACCGCGGTATGGCCTTGCTGACCGCCATGACCATCGTCCTGATCGTGCAGCACTAGATAAGGCATTTCGGGACCTTCGGTCAGTCCGGACCGTCCGGTGGCGTCAGCCTGCTAACCTGAACTTATCAGGGGGATCACTGAACTTCTCGTCGCCTTGACGAGGGAGGTATCTCATGAGCATGGCCGACTGGCGCCTGCAGGGCGTCGAATTCTCATCCTGCAACTGCGACTGGGGCTGCCCCTGTCAATTCAGCGCACTCCCCAGCAAAGGCTACTGCGAAGCCGTGGTAGGCATGCAGGTCGAACACGGACACTTCAATCAGACCAGCCTCGACGGCCTGCGCTGGGTAGCTGTGTTTGCCTGGCCAGGACCGATACACGAAGGTAATGG
>Ga0102814_10003287_pt1 | contig 10577 bp, 7 predicted proteins | sample ColrivemetaGS741_FD_79112 | JGI IMG/M metagenome (GOLD analysis project Ga0102814, IMG submission 79112) | Estuarine microbial communities from the Columbia River estuary - Flood tide ETM metaG S.741 | ecosystem: Environmental > Aquatic > Marine > Intertidal zone > Estuary | place: USA: Columbia... | reverse complement strand
TTACCGTAATTTCCACAGCTTCTATTGCTGTGCCACCTTTTTCAAGAATGGCATATCCTTCATTTAGAGCGGTTTCTAATGCATTTTTATAGGCAATTTCTTTTTCGGGAGTCATGGTGCCTTTTAATAAGGTTCCGGCTCCACCGTGCAATGCAAGGGCAATTTTGTTCGACATAATTTGAGGCCTCGAACTTAAGCAATTACAGCGGTATAAAGTTTCTGGTAAGTTTTAGGATGGATAAAAGTAGCACAACAAAGTTTTAGTCATTTAATTTTAAAACCACAGTGGATCATGAGGTAAGAATGGATGAGGTTTTAACTAAACTCTAAATTATAGTTTATATAAAATAAAGTAAGCTTTTAGTTAACTAGTTAGGCTGTATTTAAGGCAAACAATGTGGTGTGTTATAAATCCTAAAATTTAGAATATTACAATAATTTTACGTTATTTGTTTTAACTAAAATTATGACAATGTTGATTGCCTTCGTAATTTGACATTTTTATAAGCCCCAAAAAATACCCATGGCGACAAAAAAAAGTAAGAAAAAAGTTGTAATACTTGGCGGAGGAGTTGCAGGAATGTCGGCTGCTCATGAGCTTATAGAACGAGGTTATGATGTAGAAGTTTTTGAAAAACATTTAGTGTACTCAGGTGGGAAAGCCCGATCTGTAGATGTTTTGGGAACAAATAGTGACGGACAAGATAATTACCTGCCCGGTGAGCATGGATTTAGGTTTTTCCCGGGTTTTTATAAGCACGTAACCGATACCATGAAACGTATCCCTTATAAAAACAGTAAGGGAAAATCAAATAAAAATGGTTGTTTAGATAATCTAGTTCCTACGTCGCTGATAATGATAGCAAGGTATGACAAGGAACCGATAGTTACCACGGCTAGTTTTCCCAAGACCTTAAAACAATGGAAAGTTGTAATTCACGATATTTTTGGAGGAGTAGATACAGGTTTAACTAAAGAGGAAGAAGTGTTTTTTGCTGAGAAGGTTTGGCAACTTATGACTACTTGTACCGAACGAAGGTTTAATGAGTATGAAAAGCTTGGTTGGTGGGATTTCTTGGAGGCAGATAGGTTTAGCACAACCTACCAGCACTTGCTTGTTGAAGGACTAACAAGAACCTTGGTAGCAGCACAAGCTAGAACCGCAAGTACTAAAACCGGAGGCGATATTTTTTTACAGCTTATTTTTAATATGCTAGACCCTTCTATTAATACTGATAGAGTTTTAAATGGGCCTACAAATGAAAGATGGCTTTACCCATGGTTGGATTATTTAAGGGAAAAAGGAGTGAAATTTAACCTTAACCATAAAGTACTAGATTTAAAAATAAAGGATAAGAAAATTGTTTCAGCAACCATAAGAAATAATCACTTTAGACATATTACAGTTGAAGCTGATTACTTTGTTTTAGCGGTGCCAATTGAAAAGGCTGCTGATTTAATTTCTGATGAAATTTTGAAGGTAGATAATTCTTTGTCAAGCTTAAAAACGCTCGCGAAAAGTGTAAGTTGGATGAATGGAATACAATTCTATTTAAACAAAGATGTTAAAGTAAACCCTGGACACGTAATTTATTGCGACACAGAGTGGGCGGTTACATCAATATCTCAAGTTCAGTTTTGGGATGATTATGATTTAGAAAACCGGTATAACGGTAAGGTAAGAGGGGTGTTGTCAGTGGATATTTCAGACTGGTTGTATACAAAGTATCCTACATCAGAAGATGATTCTGGGGTATTGGCACACGACTGTAAACCAGAGGAGGTAAAAAATATCGTATGGGAGCAAATGAAAAAAAGCCTAAATGTTGGAGGCAAAGAATTGCTTAAAGACGAAATGATTGAGCATTGGTATTTAGATCGAGATATTCGCTGGAGACCTATTAAACAAGAAGACGTTGACGAGGAACCGCTTCTAGTAAATACCGTAAATTCTTGGGCTCTTCGTCCTGAGTCTTATACTCACATTCCGAATTTATTTTTAGCATCCGATTATGTAAAAACAAATACAGATTTGGCCACAATGGAAGGGGCAAATGAAGCGGCTAGAAGAGCGGTAAATGGAATTTTAGTAGATAGCAATTACGATGGCAAATTATGCGAAGTTTGGGAAATGGAAGAACCATTTTTATTTAACCCGCTAAAACGGTTAGACAAACAGCGATATGATAAAGGTTTACCCTACAGCATGCACGAACCATTTTGGATAAAAATAATTATGGCCATATGGGGAATTATATTTCTTATAGGTACCTTTTTTAAATGGCTACAAAGTAAATTTAGAACAACTTAACATTAAACTTAAAATATGAATCACGAATTTTTTAACACCGCCGACTATTCCCCTTTTGTGCTATGGACTTTTTTATGTGGCTGCCTAGTATGGGCCGTTGTTTATGGTATTACTATTAGAGATATTATTGTAAAAAAAACAGTAGGAATACCTATTGCTGCTGTAGCAGCTAATTTTGCTTGGGAACTATACTGGGGCCTAGGCATATTTGGATCTACTGATATGGGATATTTGTTTCAAGTTGCCTATTTTATTTGGTTTTTTCTGGATGTTTATATTGTATATGCTACCTTTAAATATGCAAAAAAACAAGAGCCAGATCCACGAGCAAAGAAATATCAAACTACAATCGCAGCTTTATTTTTTGCCATTTGGATAATAATATTTTACTTCTTTATACCTGAATTTGACGACAGAATTGGAGCTTTTACAGGTTGGATTGTAAATGTAAATATGAGTATGGCCTTTATCCTTCAAAAAATAAAACAACCCTCGTTTGGCGACAAGAAAATTGCCGTAGGGAAATTTATAGGCACATTGCTTTGTACCACGGTAGTTTACTTCAATTTTTATGAAAATAGAACATTAGTTTCGCTTTGTTTTATTTTTGCTATTCTAGACTTGATTTATATCTATATGGTTTATAAACAAGACAATGAGCAAGTAGTAGCATAAAGAATAAACAAATTTATTGGTAAATGGCAGAGAACTCAAATGATATGGTTTACGACGGTATTGAATATATTATTCAATACCGAAGTGATATACCAACTTTTGAGAAGGGAGTTATAACAAAGCAAATTAGGCAACTAAACGAAACGCCTGCATTGCTTTATCAGCTAGAGAACGAGTATAACCATACCGTAGATTTAAATATAGATGGCGTTAGGCGTGCTTTAGCCCTGCAAATAGTAGACGAACGAACAACACTAATTTTAGAGCATGTAGAGGGTACAACTATTCGCGAAGCCTTTAAGAGCAATCACATATCTTTTAAAGACTTTTTAATTCTGGCCATAAAAATATGTAATGCTCTAGGAGAATTGCACGATGCTAAAATTATCCATAAGGATATCAATAGTAAAAATATTTTAGTAACAAGTGGTTTAAATTATATCTCAATAATCGATTTTGGAATATCTACTAAGCTTACATTAAAGTCAGATTACCTAATAAATCCAGATAAACTCGAAGGCTCTTTAGCATATATTTCGCCAGAACAAACTTGCCGGATGAACAGAGCTGTAGATCACAGAAGTGATTTGTACTCGTTGGGCGTTGTTTTTTATGAATTATTAAGCGGAAGATTGCCTTTTGAAGCTTTAGATCCAATGGAATATATTCATTGCCATATTGCTAAGGTACCAGAATCATTAGAAGTTATAAATCCCAAAGTAAGCCCGATAATGAGCGATATTGTAATGAAGCTTTTGTCTAAGGCGGCAGAAGATCGATATCAATCTGCTTTTGGGTTACGCAGCGACCTAGAAAAATTACTAAATCAGCTGCAAACAGAGGGTGAAACCTCAAGTTTTATCTTAGCAGAAAATGATTTTTTAGGCAAGTTCCAAATTTCGGATAGGCTTTATGGACGAGAAACCGAGTTAGACAAATTAATACATAGTTTTAAGCGAGTATTAAAAGGCGAATCGCTAATTAGCCTAGTGAATGGATATTCTGGAGTAGGTAAATCTACGCTAGTTCATGAAATACACGGACCTATTACGGAGCAGAGAGGTTATTTTATTGAAGGAAAGTTTGATCAATTTCAACGAAACATACCTTATCAGGCATTTGTACAAGCTTTTAGTTTCTTTATTCAGCAAATACTAACAGAGAGCGAAGCTAAATTGCAAGAATGGAAGGTTGAGCTTAGAGAAGCATTAGGTGAAAATGGCGGAATAATAACAACCCTTATTCCCGATTTTGAGCTAATCGTAGGTAAATACGAAAAGCCAACGAGTTTAAATCCGTTGGAATCTCAAAATAGATTTAACTATACTTTTTTAAAGTGCATTAAAGTGTTAGCCACAAAAGAGCACCCAATGGTGTTTTTTATGGATGACATGCAATGGACCGATTTAGCATCTTTGGCCTTACTAAAGCAAATTGTTTTAGATGAAAGTATAAAGCATTTGCTATTAATCTTGTCGTATCGAGATAATGAAACCCCCGCAGATCATCCTCTTATGAGTTTACTCTCGGAGCTAAGGCAACTTGATAAGGAGCTTGTAAACATTAATCTGCAAGGTTTAACTCAAAAAGATGCAGGTAATCTGTTAAAAGATTCATTTAAAAAAGAAGAGGTAGAAATTGAAAATTTAGCCAAACTCCTTATAAAAAAAACGGATGGAAACCCTTATTATATTAACGAGTTTTTGCGTTCACTCTACATTAATAATCTTATTTTTTGGGATAATGAAACTAATACTTGGGGCTGGGATGAGGTTAAGATAAACGAGGCAACGGTAACCGAAAATGTGGTGCAATTTTTGGCCAGAAGACTACTTTCCTTTTCGGCAGATACTTTAAAGTTAAGTCAATACGCTGCTTCTATAGGCAATAAATTTAAAGTTAGTTTACTCCTTAAAATTGTTGATTTACCAGAAGATTATGTAAATCAGATACTAAGTGGATTAATGGAAGATGGCTATTTAGTTCCATTACATCACGACAAAGACAATCCACAATCTGCAGAGTGCAGGTTTACGCACGATAGATTTCAACAAGCCGTTTATTCTCAAATATCTAACGAACAAAAGGCAGTAATTCACCACCATATAGGTAAAGAATTACTTAAAAATGCCAATTTAAAAGAAAACAACAAAGAACTTTTTGAATTAGTAGGCCACCTAAATCAAGCTAAATCTTTACTAAATAAATCAGAAGAAATTTACCAACTCTGCACGTTAAATAATACTGCTGGCATAGAAGCTATTAGTAATAATGCGTATAAAGATGCTTTACATTTTTTTAACTATGCTATTTCGTTATTGCCTCAGGATTGTTGGGGTATCAATTTCGACTTCACCTTTCAACTTTATCTTGCCAAAGCAGAGGCAGAATACTTAAACTTAAATATTTCCGAGGCCGATAAGGATATTGATAGCTTATTACTAAAGGCCAGAAACCCGATTGAAAAAGCTACATTATTGGAAAGAAAACTAATAAATTATGTGTCCCTAGGAAATTACGAGAAGGCACTTAAAGTAAGCAGAGAATGCTTGGCCCTGTTAGGAGTTAGAATTCCAAAAACCACTGTTGGTAAAGGTCTTATGGCAGGTTATAAACTTTTAAAGGTTCGGTATTTGATGAGAAAAGTTTCGCCACAGGACTTAGTAAATTTACCTGAAGTGTCTACTCAAAAAGACATTCTTTTGGGAAACGTTTTAAGTCAAACAGTGAGTCCTGCTTATTTCTTCGATTTACTGTTTTATATGGTTCTTATTTTGGAGATGACAGACTTTTCGTTAAAAAAAGGCAACAGTATTTCTTCTCCACACGCAATTATATCTTATGCTGTCTTAAATAATCACATTTTTCAAAAATATAGGTATGCAGAAGCGTTGGGTAATGCGGCTCTGGAGATTAGCAATAATTATCATTCGGCACAAATACGAGGAAAATTGGCAGCAAATCTAGGCGGAGGAATGTACCATTGGACAATGCCACTACGCCAAGTATTTAGCGAGTTCTACGATGGATATAAGTTTTCTATAGAAGGCGGTGATTTTAACTATGCGTCTATCAACGTAGTAACTTCAATGACGTGTCACATAAAATCGGGCAGGAATTTATCGGCTATATACGATGAATTTTTAGAGTATAAAACCTTTTTTGAGGCGACAAACGACGATAAAATAATTTGGGAGTACAAGCTTTATAATAATACAATTAATGAACTCAAAGGAACTATAGGTGCTTGCGAATTTGTAGATTTTGAAAAAGACTTTGTACAAGTACTAGCTAAGAACAAGTTTAATCTTGGCTATCTTAATGTTCTAAGGTCAATGAACCATGTCTACTTTGGAAATTTTACCGATGCTATAAAATATAGTGGCAAGGCCGCAAGCCTTCTTATGTTTTTTAATTCTTCCCCATTAGAGTCTTATTTTGTTTTTTTTAGAGCTATTGCACACTCCTTAAATTATCAAAATTCGTCACCATTTCAGAAAATACGAACAAAATTAATATTAAGAAAAAGCATAAAACAATACGAAAAATGGGAAGCGGTGTGTCCTGAAAATTTTGAAGCATATGGAGCTTTGTTAAGAGCAGAACGTTATAGAATTCTTGGAAACACAAACAGTGCTATTGCACATTACAAATTAGCCATTTCTGAATCCATTTCGAATAAATTTACACATATAGCTGCTTTAGCAAATGAGTTGTTAGGTAGATTTTGTATGCATAATAATTTGTCGGAATCAACTGATATCTACCTAAATAGGGCTGTAGAGTTTTACGGCAAGTGGGGAGCAGATGCTAAAGTAAGACAGCTGCAAGAAGAATTTCCATACTTGGCTTCTCAACAAAAAGTAGTTGTGAGTACACGAAGGTCAGGAATGGATACCGAATCCGCAACGTTTAGCTCAGCAAATTTAGACCTTGCTAGTATAATGAAGGCTTCAACTGCCCTTTCTGGAAAGGTTAAGTTTGACGATTTATTGCTTACGCTAATGAAAGTGTTAGCAGAGAATGCTGGAGCACAAACGAGCTACTTTATTTTAGAAAACAAGCCTGACTTTTTGGAGCATAAAGCTGCAGGAGAAATTGAGAGCAATGCACATCTTCTTTTTGGTTTGCCAGACGAAAACTCAGGGAAATTACCCATTTCTTTATTACATTATGTGTTAAGAACAAAGGAAACCATAGTGGTGGATAATGCCAAGTTAGATACACGTTTTTCCATGGATCCTTATATTGTTAAACACTCTCCAAAGTCGTTAATGTGTCTTCCTGTATTAGCCAAAAACGAAGTTACTGGTTTAATTTATTTAGAAAATAATTTGATTGAAGGGGCGTTTACAGCGAATAGAATAGAAATGTTGAAATTGTTATCCGGGCAAATTTCGGTTTCTCTAGAAAATTCTTTGCTTTACGAAAACTTAGAAGAAAAGGTACAAGAACGTACAAAGGAGCTTAGTGTTGAAAAGCAGAAATCTGATGATTTATTAAGAAATATATTGCCGGAAGAAATAGCCGATGAGTTAAAAAATGATGGCAAATCAGAGGCCAGACTTTTTAAAGAAGTTACGGTAATGTTTACTGATTTTGTAAATTTTACACGAATAAGCGAAACCTTAACTCCCGAAGAATTGGTGAACGAACTGGATTATTGTTTTCATGAATTTGATAAGATTATTGTTGCCAACAAACTCGAAAAAATAAAAACTATTGGCGATTCTTATTTAGCTGTCTGCGGTTTGCCTATGTTAGACGGTGACCATGCTACTCGGGTTATAAAAGCGGCAAAAGAAATTAGCCTATTTATGAAAAGGTATCAAGTAGAATTGGCCCAAAGAGGTAAACCATTTTTTGAGGTAAGAATTGGTGTGCATAGTGGTCCTGTTGTTGCCGGTATTGTAGGCTTTATTAAGTTTCAATATGATATTTGGGGAGATACGGTTAACACGGCAAGTAGAATGGAAAGCACAAGCGAGCCAGGAAAAATTAACATAAGCGGTATAACATACAATTTCGTAAAAGACAAGTTCAATTGTAAGTACAGAGGTAAAATAGAAGCCAAAAACAAAGGACTTATTGACATGTATTTTGTAGAAGACTAGTTTGTACTAGACTAATACATTTTATATCAGTTAGTTGCACTTGGCAGCTGGAGGTTTATTTTATAGTTTTACTCACATTAAACATAGAAAATACACCTATCAAAAAAATCAATACCAACTTCAAACTTTATTAAATCTTAGCCGTTATATTTGCAGTTAGAATTAATCTAAATAAAAATAGATGACAAAGTTCCCAATATACTTAGACAACAACGCAACCACACCGATGGATCCTCGAGTTTTAGAAGCGATGATTCCATATTTTACCGAAAAGTTTGGAAATGCAGCTAGTAGAAACCATAGTTTTGGTTGGTCTGCAGAGGAAGCGGTAGATTATGCTCGCGAGCAAGTAGGCCGTTTAATCAACTCCAGTAGTAAAGAAATTATCTTTACTAGTGGTGCTACTGAGTCTAATAACCTAGCAATAAAAGGTGTTTACGAAATGTATGGTACTAAAGGAAACCATATTATTACTGTAACTACTGAGCACAAAGCCGTTTTAGATGCTTGTAAAAAAGTAGAGAAAATGGGTGCAGAAGTAACTTATCTTTCTCCTAATGAAGATGGTTTAATTAACCTTGAAGACTTAGAAAATGCAATAACAGATAAAACTATTTTAATTACCATAATGTACGGTAATAATGAAATAGGAGTAGTTCAGGACATTAAAGGTATTTCTGCTATTGCAAAGAAAAATGGCATATTATTTCATACTGATGCTACACAAGCCGTAGGTAAAATCCCTGTGGATGTAATGGCAGATGGCATTGATTTGTTAAGCTTTACGGGTCATAAAATGTATGGACCTAAAGGAGTTGGTGCATTATATGTGCGTAGAAAAAATCCAAGAGTAAAAGTTACCAGCCAAATGGATGGCGGCGGACATGAGCGTGGTATGCGAAGTGGAACGTTAAACGTACCTGGTATTGTTGGCTTTGGTAAAGCTTGCGAAATATGCCAAAATGAAATGGCAGATGAAGCAGCTAGATTGAGCATAATGCGAGACAGATTAGAGAAAGAATTACTAACAATAGAAGAAGCTTATGTGAATGGTAATCCAGCTCACAGACTTCCGCATGTTTCTAATATTTCTTTTAAGTTTGTGGAAGGAGAAGGCTTAATGATGGGAACTAAAGATATTGCTGTAAGCAGCGGCAGTGCTTGTACAAGTGCATCATTAGAACCTAGTTATGTGTTAAAAAGCTTAGGTTTAGATGATGAGTTAGCTCATTCATCTTTGCGATTTGGCCTAGGAAGATTTACAACCGATGAAGAAATTGATTATACCATCGAACACGTGAAAACGGCAGTAAATAAATTGAGAGAAATGAGTCCGCTTTGGGAAATGTTTAAAGACGGCATTGACCTTAAAAGCATAGAATGGGCAGAGCATTGATAAGGTTTAAGTATTAGTTGTTGAGGTTTAATTAACAATTAGAAAGATTTTTAAAATAAAGAAAAACAGAATTAAAATAAATAGGCTAAAGGATATAATCCAAAAGCATTATACCTTAAAAATTAATAATTAGAAATATGGCATATTCAGAAAAAGTAATAGATCACTATACAAATCCTAGAAACATAGGAACATTAGATAAAGAATCCAAAAGTGTTGGAACAGGCTTAGTTGGAGCACCAGAATGCGGAGACGTAATGCGTTTACAAATTGAGGTTGACGATGCTACAGGCATAATAAAAGATGCTAAGTTTAAAACCTTTGGCTGTGGTTCTGCCATTGCTTCTTCCTCATTGGCTACCGAATGGCTTAAAGGAAAGTCTGTAGATCAAGCAATGGAAATAGATAATATGGATATTGTAGAAGAGTTGGCTTTACCTCCTGTAAAAATACATTGCTCTGTTTTGGCAGAAGATGCGATTAAAACAGCCATAAACGACTATCGCGTTAAGCAAGGGTTGGAGCCTATTGCAGATAACAAAAAGCACTACTAATCAGCATTGCCGATTTGAATTAATAATTTAGAATTAATAATTAAACAAGATGATAACAGTTTCAGAACGAGCAAAAAATCAAGTAGATACTTTAATGGGAACAGAAGGCTTAGGCAAGGACTATTTCATTCGTGTTTCTGTAGTGGGCGGTGGATGTTCTGGTTTAAGTTACAAGTTAGATTTCGATAACGAGAGCCAAGAAGGTGACCAAGAATTTGAAAGCAACGGATACAAAGTAGTATGCGATATGAAGAGCTTTTTATATCTGTGTGGTACAGAATTAGATTTTACCGATGGATTAAATGGTAAAGGTTTTCAGTTCAATAATCCAAACGCAAGCAGAACTTGTGGCTGCGGCGAGAGCTTTTCCGTTTAGCTAATCAATAGATTTTAAAATATTGAGTGCCGATAGCGTAATGTTATTGGCATTTTTTTGTTTAAGCGGATTTTTACTGCGTTTCTTTGGCATGTTTGTCATTGGTTTAAAACATGTTGTTTAAATAACTTTAGATGTTTTAACTTTGACG
>Ga0102814_10003280_pt1 | contig 10601 bp, 10 predicted proteins | sample ColrivemetaGS741_FD_79112 | JGI IMG/M metagenome (GOLD analysis project Ga0102814, IMG submission 79112) | Estuarine microbial communities from the Columbia River estuary - Flood tide ETM metaG S.741 | ecosystem: Environmental > Aquatic > Marine > Intertidal zone > Estuary | place: USA... | reverse complement strand
GGTTGAACCCTCGGGTCTTTCAAAAATTGGAATGGCTCCCGAACATTTATCTTCGATAACTTTATCAAATTCATCCTCTTTTACTCTTTGTCGATCCGTTTTCTGATCTACACTCGAAACTCTTGTATATAATATTGAAATACTCATAATTTTAAGGTTTACCTATCTATACCCTAAAATTATAGCAGCCACACCCCTCATGCAGCATAAAACCTATATTTTATCGCTATCAAAACACTCATAAATTAAAGTGTACGCTATTATTGTGATTAATGGATTTTGCCGATTAAAATTGGTGAAGGATCATCCCGTGGGGGCCCTCCCTGCAGCATCCCCTGCCGTATCCCCCCTCTATTTAGGGTGAAATCGACTTCTCCAGAGGGGGTGAATACCCCGCTCCAGATTTTTCTGGTTTTTTTTGTAAAAACTCGAGTTTTTAAAAAATAAAATTTTTCAATTTTTTGAAAGAAAATCAGTTTTATATTAGTAGTAGTTTCTCCAGAATTTTGACCATCGCGAAGGTGTCTAACTTACAGTACTCCAAGAGTTGATTTCTTGTTTCTTCAACATCACCCGCAAATGTTCCGTTTACCATCGAAAGAAAAGTATTAGATGCTGTACCTCCTTCTTTAATATCAAGATCATTGTATGAGAGTTCAGGAACCAGTGCAGGTAGAACGTACTTTATTGAATAACTTCCTTTCATTTCGGGGGTATAGTACCATTTCTGTTGGAACGGAATCATTAGATCTTTCAGACGATTTACAATCCCTAACAACTCATTAGAAAACTCAGGGAATACATCGATTAGATCATTTAGTTTCCCTCTCTCAAAACCAATATTGTAGACTAATATGTCTCCACTGGTACCACAGTCCTCAATGAGTTGTTCTATGAACCCAATTCTTGGATCTTGAGATGGATCTGCAAGATATTCTCTGTGTTCTATTACTGAGGTTAAAGTCTCTTGAATGTGAAGTGAATACTGAAATACTAATTGTTGGTATGGTCTACTACCATTATATTTTGGAACTGCGGGACCAATTGTTTCAAAATCTAAAAAGTATAAAGGATAAATTAATCCATTTGTGAAGTTTCTTATCTCTTCAATATCAATATGAGTGGTCCCATTAACTTCTGATTGAACCTGTAACAATTGATTTGGATTCAGGTCTGTTTGACTTAAATCAATATCATCTAATGTGATTACTCCCTGGTTGTATAAATCAAATTTCTTGTCTTTGTTTAGTCTTGAAATATTAAAAACTGAATAGTCAGGAATGTGTTTCCAACAGGTTCCCTTAAAATCACAATCGTAAGGATCAGAACAATGAGGACCAATATCTACATTTGGAATTTCAGAACTCTCAATCACATTTTTGAGTCTTCTGACTTCATTTGGTATTCGTGGGAGAAACTCTAAAACTTGATCGTACACTGATTCAATGGTAAACAATTGATGTATATCTAATTCTCCCTCTCTCGTGTATTGGTTATTAATATGAACAATCGATATGTCTTTTAAATCAACTCCAGAATTTGTGATGGTATGATATTGTATGGCAGCATCCTTGATATAGGTCTCCGAAACCTTAGTAGAACTTTTTACCTCGTACGCTTTCCAACCATCATTATCTTTGACCAATATATCTAATGCAGCAAGAACGTTGTTGTACAGGAATGTTGCTTCATAAATTATTGACTCCCCTTGAGAAATAAACTTCTGTGTTTTCCTCACCGATTCAAACATTTTAAAATGATTTTCAGGAGACGCATCAGCACCATTGGGAAATAGTTCTTGTGCCAATAAACCAATATTGGTTCCTTGGTCGAACACCGCTTGTAGTGATGAAGGTGTAGGATCTTTTAATCTATATTGATGCTTATAGAGATACAATGACTTTTCACATTGAAGTCCACGAATAAATGTTGATTTGGAGAGTCTACTTTTTGACATTATTTATATTAGAGATAACAAATTATAAAGTCTTAAAAACTCCTCCCATTCTTGTTTATTAATATTTTCGGGTTTATAAATCTTAAATGACACAGACGGTTCTAAATCTTTCATTCGAACCATTACTCGTGACTTGTATAATTCTGTAGATGTAGTTACTCCAGAAAACATAAAAGTATCAGGTAATCGTATTAACCACATCAATCCAGAAGTAGGTTTATTGGAATTTGGTAAAGACCAATATGGGAATAAAAAAACGCATTTAGTGCCTAAATTGGCTATGAATATGTTTACACCTTACAGACGTCCTAAAGGTCCAAATATTAAATTCTTTTTTATATACCACACCTCACATAAAGAAGCTGTAAAAAGTTTTTATAACAATTTAAAATTTGGTGTCACAGCACAAAAGAAATATTTTAAAGGAATAGAGGATTATGTAAACATAAAAGCATCAACATCCAAAGAACATTTTATTGAATTTACAAACGAAAACGACCCTTTACCAGACATCATCCAAAAGCTGGAAAACCTAAAATTTAACCACGACAATGTAAAGTATGCTGCTTTTTATTTAAGCCCATTCGATAAGTTTACACCAGATCCCGAAGACCGAGAAATTTATATTCAAATAAAGGAATTGTTTTTAAACGAAGGTATTGTTACACAAGTTGTAGATTATGAAAAAATGGTGGTCAATATCGAGAATCAATACAACTTCCAATTCTCATTACAAAATATGGCATTGGCAATTCACGCCAAATTAGGTGGCGCACCTTGGAAACTTGCAGTAACCGATAAAAAAGAATTAGTAATTGGTGTTGGTGCATTTACCAATCAAGGCGAAAACAGGCGGTATATAGCAAGTGCCTTTAGTTTTCAAAACAATGGCTTGTTTAGAAAGTTCGAGTATTTCGACCAAAGCGAAACAGACCTATTGGCAGGAAGTATATGTAAAGCCATTAGAGATTTTACGTCCGTTGCAGAAGCAGATAAAGTAGTCATTCACTTTTATAAGGAAATGAGTTACGAGGAACTAAAACCAATTATTAGAGGGATGCATACATTAGGGTTAAAAATTCCGCTCTACATTTTAAATATCAATAAAACAGAAGCAGAAGATATTATTGCTTACGACCTCAATTGGGGTAAAAAGTTAATGCCTGTAAGTGGCACATACATACGTATTAGCGAAAATCAATTCCTATTGTTCAACAATGCACGCTATCCAAGTGACCGTTTTTATTCAGATACAGATGGTTATCCATTTCCAATAAAAATTAAGGTAAGCAGTCCAGATGAAGATGCTTTTGAAGATGCAGATGTAGTGTTAGAATTATTAACGCAAGTGTATCAGTTTAGCAGACTGTATTGGAAATCACTTCGACAACAAAATGTACCAATCACCATAAAATATCCTGAAATGGTAGCACAAATAGCACCGCGTTTTAATAATGGCGTTCCAGATGATGCTAAAGATGCGTTATGGTTTTTGTAATTAATTTGCACAACCATTGCATCATTAAATTTTTATCTTTGTAATTGTGAAATTTGTAACAATCATATTATCCTTAATAATACTATTGCTTTCAGCAAAGCCTTGTTCTGATGGTCAAAATATAGAAGACCAACATCAAGACGAAATAGGTGTTAATCACAACCACCAAGAAGATAGTGACGATTCTTGTCCTGTCACTTGTATTTGTAATTGTTGCGGTATGTCCATTACTTACGAACCAATCAAGACATTTAATTTAAAACTCAATATTGAAATTTCAACGGAGTTAATTTCTACATATCAGCCTATTTATAGGTTTAATTTCCTTTCCAACATTTGGCAACCGCCACAAGTAATAAGCTAAAACAACACGATTTTAAATCAATTATTTAGTTAATTACAATTTTATTTCAATGAATAAATACATATTGAGCATAAAGCTCATTTTAATACTTTGCCTATCGTTACAGGCACAAACATCAGACATACAAATTAAAGTCCTAACAGAAGCTGAAAACGAGCCTTTAATGGGTGCTACGGTTTACTTTGAAGCATTAGAAAAAGGTGCTGTAACTAATTTTGATGGTATTGCAGAATTTACAGAAATACCAGACGGTCAGCATCAAATAATAATTTCCTTTTTAGGTTTTGAAACATTTGAGACAACAATTCAAATTCCAAGTAATAATGAATTAATGTTTAAACTAAAAGAGGGTGGCAATCAATTAGATGCAGTAGTATTGCAATCTACAAGAAGTACGAGAACCGTAAGAAAAATACCTACACGTATCGAGTTTATCGGTGCAGAGGAATTAGGAGAAAAAGCAATAATGAACCCTACTAATATTTCTATGGTGCTTCGTGAAAGTACAGGAATACAGATGCAACAAACATCATTAAGTAGTGGGAGTACCAATATTCGTATTCAAGGATTGGATGGTAGATACACACAGCTTTTAAGAGATGGGTTTCCATTATATGGTGGTTTTTCAAGTGGATTAAGTATTTTACAAATACCACCTTTAGACTTACAACAATTTGAGATTATTAAAGGAAGTTCATCAACACTTTACGGTGGAGGTGCTATTGCAGGATTAGTAAATATGGTATCTAAAACACCAGACGAAGAACCTGCATTAGACATAATGCTCACGCAGACACAAGCATTAGGAAGTACAGCCAATGTGTTTTATAGCAAACGAAATGAAAAATTCGGTGTTTCACTTTACGGCTCTGGTCACTATCAAAAAGCGTATGACCCAGAAGATGATGGTTTTAGTAATTTACCAAAAACGACATCAATTTCATTTAATCCTAAATTGTTTTATTATCCATCAGATAAAACAACACTTTGGTTTGGATTAAACGGAACGTATGATGATAGAATTGGCGGAGATATTACCAAAATTGAAAATGGTGAAGATGGTATTCATCAATACACAGAAGAGAACAATTCAAAACGATTAAGCAGTCAATTGGTATATCAAACTCAATTAGATTCTATAAGTTCATTAGAATTTAAAAATAGTGTCTCTTTTTTCGATAGAAATTTAACAGTTCCTGATTTTAATTTTGATGGCAAACAAACAAATACTTTTACTGAAATCACATATAATACAGCATCAGAAAAAACGGATTGGATAGTTGGAGCTAATCTATATACCTCAAATTTCGATGAAAATGATAACGCACCATTACAGCGAGACCAAAAAGATGTAACCTTTGGAGCATTTGCAAATAATATCTTCGACATATCAGATAATTGGATATTGGAAACTGGATTAAGAGCAGATTATAATACTGATTTCGGTTTCTTTCCACTTCCAAGAATTTCACTACTCTATAAAAATAATAGTGGATTTTCAAGTAGAATTGGTGGAGGTTTAGGGTATAAGATTCCAGATATTTTTACAGAGGAAGCAGAATATATCAATTTTGAAAATGTGCTTGCAATAAATAAGTCTACAGTAGATGCAGAACGTTCTTATGGTGTTAATTTTGATTTGAATTATCAAACACGTTTATCTGATGAGATTGGTTTTTCTATAAATCAATTATTCTATGTGACTGCAATAAATGATGGATTGCTTTTAAATTCAACAGATAATGGATTATTTCAGTTTGAAAATGCAACAGATGAAATATTTAGTAAAGGAGCAGAAACAAATATAAAATTTACATACAAAGACTTTAGATGGTTTTTAAACTATGCGCTTATTGATACTAAACTAAATTATTTACCTGGTAATCCACAGAAGCCATTAACCGCAAAGCACAACGCAGGTAGTGTATTAATGTACGAATCTGAAAAATGGCGAATTGGTTACGAAACCTTTTATACAGGCAAACAGTTTTTATCTAATGGAACAGAGACTACAGACTTTGTAACTATGGGCTTATTGGTTATGCGTAACTTTAAATTAGGAAGTGTATTTGTAAATTTTGAAAACTTTACAGATAGAAGACAAAGCAGGTTTTCACCTTTGGTTTTACCACCTCACGAAAATCCTGTTTTCCCAGAAATATATGCGCCAACAGATGGTTTTATATTTAGTGTAGGACTTATTATTAAACCATTTGGAAACGAACACCACGATTAATTATGGAAACAATAGAACAATTATTAGAGTCAAAAGATATTCGCATAACGGCAATGCGTTTGCTTATATATAAGTTTCTTGCAGAAAAAGAGATAGCAGTAACATTGAGTGACATTGAAAATGCTTTTGAAAAAGCAGATAGAACTACCTTATACAGAACTATTAAAACTTTTGAAGAAAAGGATATTGTACATCAAATTGATGATGGCACAGGAATTACTAAATATGCATTGTGTGAACAAGGTTGTAGTTGTGATATAAAAACAGATTTACACTTACACTTCCATTGTAACAATTGCAATGAAACCATTTGCTTAACAAACCATAAAATCCCTCAAATTAAAGTGCCTGATGGCTTTGTTTCGGAAAATGTAAACTTGGTTGTAAAAGGTATATGTGATAAGTGTAGTGGATAACAAATGCACTTCCATTGCACTTACTATTAAATTACTTTTATCCAAAATTAGTGGATATGAAGTTTAATACTAAAATACCTAAACATCTTAAACAGGCTTATAACGAAGAAATAAAACAATACAGTTTATGTTTAGAAAATAAACAGTTTGGTTATGCTTGGTTTCATTTAGAGCGTAGTCATATAATAGGACAGTCTTATCCTATAGAACATACCTATTCACATTGGCTAATGCTAAAATTTGGATTTAGACAAAAAGATACTAAAGAAGTAATAGGTCAAATAGTTAGGTTGTTTGTGGGTGGCTGGAAATCATTTATAAATCACGTTCCACTTGGTAATACTGGTGGCGCAAACGTACCACCATTAAAACGTATGCCTATTCCAAAAGACATTGAAAAATTATTAGATATAGAATGAAAAATAAATTAGCGGTTACAAGTATCCTAACAGCAATCACAGCTTCATTGTGTTGCATCACACCTGTTTTGGCATTAATTGCAGGAACAAGTGGTGTAGCTTCAACTTTTTCTTGGATAGAACCATTTAGACCTTACTTAATAGGGCTAACTATATTAGTTCTTCTCTTTGCTTGGTATCAAAAATTAAAACCAGAAAAAGAAATCGACTGTGAATGTGAAACGGATAAAGAACCAAAATTTATGCAGTCAAAAACCTTTTTAGGCATTGTAACAGCTTTTGCAATTGTGATGTTGGCTTTCCCATACTACTCAAGTATGTTATATCCAAAAACCGAAAAACAAATCATAATAGTTGATAAATCAAATATAAAAACAATAGAGTATAAAATAAGTGGAATGACTTGTGCCAGTTGTGAAGCACACGTTAACCACGAAGTAAATAAACTTAACGGAATTGTAAACTCAAAAACATCATACGAAAATGGTAACGCAATCATTGAGTTTGACGAAACTAAAACCAATGAATTGGAGATTGAGAAAGCAATTAACGCAACAGGTTATAAAGTAACTAACAAAAAAGAAAATTAATGAAAACCATATTAAAATCGGAAATCACTTGCCCTAACTGCGGACATAAAAAAGTAGAAGATATGCCAACAAATGCTTGTCAATTCTTCTACGAGTGTGAGCATTGTAAAACGGTTCTAAAACCAAACGAAGGTGATTGTTGTGTGTATTGTTCTTATGGAACAGTTCCCTGTCCACCAATTCAAGAAAATAAAAGTTGTTGTTAAAACTAACTTGATGAAAAAAAAGAAAGTCAATTTAAGAGATTTAAAACCAAATTCAGAAGAACAACATTCTCACGATGATGGTCACGACCACGGAAATGGAAGTGCATTCAAAACATACATTCCAGCACTTATAAGTTTTGTGATGCTAATCGTAGGAATTGCTGTAGATTATTTTGATGCCATTCCTCAATTTGAAGGATGGATTCGAGTAGTTTGGTACACTTTAGCATATATTCCAGTTGGGTTTCCTGTAATTAAAGAAGGATGGAAAAGTCTTATAAAAGGCGATGTTTTTACCGAGTTCTTTTTAATGTCTATTGCCACCATTGGTGCGTTTATCATTGGTGAATATCCTGAAGGTGTGGCAGTAATGCTATTTTATGCAGTAGGAGAATTATTTCAAAACGCAGCAGTTAATAGAGCAAAAGGAAATATTAAAGCCTTATTAGATGTTAGGCCAAAAGAAGCCAATGTATTTCGTGATGGTGATTATATAAGTGTATCGCCCGAAGCTGTAAATATTGGCGAGAAAATACAAATTCGAGTAGGTGAAAAAATTCCATTGGATGGTATTTTATTATCCGAAAAAGCATCTCTAAACACCGCAGCATTAACAGGAGAAAGCAAACCAGATTCTATTCAGAAAGATGCAAAGGTTTATGCAGGTAGTATTAATTTAGAAAGCGTTATTGAAGTTGAGGTAACCAACATCTTTGAAGATAGTTCTATTGCGAGAATATTAGACTTGGTTCAAAATGCAACAGCTCGTAAGTCTAAAACAGAATTGTTTATCAGACAGTTTGCTCGTATCTACACACCAATTGTAGTGTTTTTAGCTATTGGTGTTACTTTTATACCTTACTTTTTTGTAGATGATTATGTATTTAGAGATTGGTTATACAGAGCATTAATTTTCTTGGTAATATCTTGTCCTTGTGCGTTAGTGATTTCAATACCATTAGGTTATTTCGGTGGTTTGGGAGCAGCTTCAAAAAATGGAATTTTATTTAAAGGTGCTTCATTTTTAGATGCAATGACCAAGATAAATACTTTGGTAATGGACAAAACAGGAACCGTTACCAAAGGTGTTTTTAAAATCAAAGAAGTAAAAGCAATCGGTTGGAAAGAAACCGAATTTATGCAATATTTAATGGCGATGGAAGAACAATCCACGCATCCAATAGCTAAAGCCATAATGGTATATAAAGGAACTGAAAATAGCTATGAAGCAAAAGAAGTTTCTGAAATTGCTGGTAAAGGATTAAAAGGTATAGTAAACGATAAAACTGTTTTAGTAGGTAACAAAGCCTTGATGACTACCAATAGTATTGATATTCCAAGTGAAACGGAAACTATTGTAGAATCTATAGTATTAGTTGCAATCGATAATCAATTTGCAGGTTATGTAGTAATAGCGGATGAATTAAAAGAGGATGCAAAAGAAACTATTACAGAATTACACAAAGTAGGCATTAAAAATATTATGATGCTTTCCGGTGATAAAGATTCCATTACGCAACAAGTCGCTAAAGAGTTGAATATCGAAAATGCTAAAGGTGGTTTACTACCAGAAGATAAATTAAACGAAGTTGAAATTTTAAAGAAAAATCCTGAAAACAAAATAGCCTTTATAGGTGATGGTATTAACGATGCACCAGTTTTAGCAGCGAGTAACGTTGGTATTGCAATGGGTGGTTTAGGTAGTGATGTAGCTATTGAAACAGCAGACGTTATAATTCAAACAGACCAGCCTTCAAAAGTAGTTAGAGCCATTAAAATAAGTCGTTCTACAAGAAAAATTGTTTGGCAGAATATCATTTTAGCGTTTGGAGTTAAAGTTATTGTATTGATATTAGGAGCAGGTGGTTTAGCCACAATGTGGGAAGCAGTTTTTGCAGATGTAGGAGTAGCATTATTAGCAATTTTAAATGCAGTTAGATTACAACGAATGAGTTGGGATTAAGCAGATTATTCAATTAAACTTCTGTTAAACAAAATCAATAGTTGTTAAAATTTCGTAACTTCGCAATCAATATGAAGCAGTTTTTCCATAAAATAATGTCTTTAGCAATGGCTTTTGTAGTGTTATGCTCTACAATGTCATTTACTGTGAATATGCATTATTGTGGAGATACTTTAGTAGAAACTGCTATCTTTCAAAAAGCCAAAGGGTGCGGAATGGAAATGGAAAAGCCTTCAACCGAAGGATGTTCTATTACCAAGAAAAATTGTTGTGATGATGAACAATTAGCAATTGAAGGTCAAGACGAATTACAATTGCAAGTTGACAAAATCTCATTTGAGCAACAGGTATTCATCGCTTCATTTGTTTATACTTTTATTAACCTTTTTGAAGGTTTAGACAATAATGTATCTACTTACGAAGAATATAAACCGCCACTCGTCGTCAGGCAACTCTACAAGATTGACGAGACATACTTAATTTGATTTTTAAACAATAGACTCTTTTATCCTATGACTGCAATGTCGTAAGGATAATTTGCTGTATTCGGTGTTTTTCAAACACCAATGTCTAATTGTTTAATTATCAAAGCCAATGCTAAATAAAAGCATCAAATTTTTAATAGAAAATAAACTCGTAGCAGTTTTATTATTAGTTCTCTTTATAGGTTGGGGAACAGTCAACGCACCTTTCAATTGGGATACAGGATTCTTACCAAGCAATCCTGTTGCTGTAGATGCCATACCAGATATAGGTGAAAACCAACAAATAGTATTTACTAAATGGGATGGTCGTTCACCACAAGATATTGAAGATCAAATTACGTACCCATTAACGACGTCCTTGCTAGGAATTCCTGGGGTAAAAACGATCCGTAGTTCTTCTATGTTCGGCTTTTCAAGTATCTATATCATTTTTGAAGAAGACATAGAATTTTACTGGAGTAGAAGTC
>Ga0102814_10003279_pt1 | contig 10604 bp, 9 predicted proteins | sample ColrivemetaGS741_FD_79112 | JGI IMG/M metagenome (GOLD analysis project Ga0102814, IMG submission 79112) | Estuarine microbial communities from the Columbia River estuary - Flood tide ETM metaG S.741 | ecosystem: Environmental > Aquatic > Marine > Intertidal zone > Estuary | place: USA: Columbia... | reverse complement strand
TACAACAAAACATTGGCAATTGATGATGATAATTCAACAATCGCTAATATAGATGTTTCGGGTAATGTAACAACCAATGATTTTGATCCTGAAGGAGACATACAAACGTTTGGTAGTTTCTTAAATCAAAACGGAAATGGGAATAATATAACTACTGGAGCAACCTTAAGTGGAACAGATGGAGATGGTAACGCTGTAGCCACGGCAGGAACCTTAAGTTTTGGGGCAAACGGAACTTATACATTTAGCCCTGCAACAGATTTTGTTGGAACCGTTCAAGTACCTTATGTAATATGTGACAACGGTGTTCCTTCTAGATGCGATACAGCGTTATTGGTTATTAGGGTTGAGGATTCTCTAGATCCTACTTCATCAACCAGCAACGGAATATTTGCAAATGATGATGACGCAGTAAGTTATGGAAATGCAGTAAGTTCTAAAGCACTTACAAACGATGGAGATCCAGAAAGTGATACAATAACTATTAGCAGTTATAAGTTTGATACCAATGGAGATGGAAGCTTAGACGGAACAGGAACTTTAGGCAGTTCTATTACCGTAGGAGGTATAGATGATGACGGAAACAGCGTCTCTAATGCAGGTACATTATTACTAGACTCTTTAGGTAATTATACCTTTACTCCATCAGCCGGATTTACGGGTGATGTAAAGGTTAAATACACCTTGTGTGATGATAATACTAACCAAGCTTGTACAGATGCATTTATATACATACACGTTTATACTGATAATGGTGTGGCAAATGATCCACCTTTAGCAGGAGACGATTTTGCAACTACTGGTATGAATGTGCCAAAAAGAGCATCTTGGATTGGAAATGATATGGACTACAACGGAGATTCGATAAGAATAAATGGTGTAGCGGTAAGTATTGATCCTACCAATGCTTCAGTTAATAGTAGCACAATTGCTATTGACACACTTACAACGTTAAAAGGTGGTACGGTTAAAATATATCCAAATGGTGAGTATGTATACACTCCGCCAACAGATTATACTGGGCCAGACCGAGTTAGCTATCAAATATGTGATGTTACTTCGGTAAACCCACAACCACTTTGCGATAGTGCAACTATCTATTTAGTAGTAAATTCTTTAGTAAGAGATTATGGAGATTTACCGCTTGATAAATACAGTGCTGCTTGGAACGTGTTTAAAGATGATGACAACAATGGTATTCCTGAAGGTACAACGCCAGTATGGTTGGGAGCTTTTGTAACCAATGAAGTAGATACAAGAGATAGCGGAAACGCTCAAGCAAATACTGATTCTGACGATGGAGTAATTATACCGAGTACAATAGACACGGTAAATCAAAACATCTTTAAAGTTATTGTTAATTCTACGGTTCCAAATACCAAGGTATACTTTAAAATGTATATCGATTGGGATCAAAATGGAACATTCGATTCTACCTATGTTGGTTTTGGAACTACACATTCTCCGGATACAGTTTCTGTTGGAGTAATGGCACCAAGCGGAGAAGATGGTCAGTTCTACTTACGTGTTAGAGTATCACTTGATTCGGGGCTGATAACTCCGAATGGTGGAGCCAACAATGGCGAAACAGAGGACTATATGGGTAATATTACTCCGGTTCCTGTTGAACTTACTTACTTTAATGCTGTAAAAGATGGAAGAACAAGCTTACTTACATGGCAAACAGCTAGTGAGGAGAACAACGACCGCTTTGAAATAGAACGTAAGTCAGAAAACGGAAATTGGGAAAAAGTAGGTGAGGTAAAAGGAGCTGGCAACAGCCAAGAAATACTTAACTACCAGTGGATAGATTACAACCCAATAATAGGAGTAAACTACTACAGATTACGCCAAGTAGACTTTGATGGCCAGTTTGAGTATAGTAAACTAAGAGCAGTATCTTTTGATGGAGGAACAAGCGTATTGGTTTATCCAAACCCAGCCACTACGGGTGTAAATGTAGTAATAGCGGGCAATGTGCTAAGCGATATAAACATAAGTATAACAGATGTATTTGGCAAAGAAGTGTCTAGCAGCCAAATAAGTAAAGAAAGTTATAATGCCCAAGGCATAAAACTAGACCTTACGGGTTTACGCCACGGGTACTACTTTGTGCACGTAACCAGCGGAACAGAAAGCAACGTATCAAGAATATTGATACAACGATAAGACTAGAATTAAAATAGGGGTTGGGTAAAATCAACCCCTATAAATTTTAGAGCTAGAAAGAAGATTACAAGACACAGTTATTTTTAAAAAAAGTTTAAACGTTAAAAAGAAGTTAGTCGGGGTTAGTAGTCCGGCTAGTTAGTAGTTAGTTTAATCAATAAGCCTCTTCAGTTTTCTGGAGAGGCTTTGTGGTTTAGTTGGTTTAGACTTATATATAGCTTTCTCTTTCAAATACCTTATTTTTGTTGAAAAAGGTTTAACTATTGTTTTATTGTGAATGTCAAGATTCTCTTTCTGCTTTTATGTTTTTTTGTTCAGTCTGATGAAGCTGTGCATCAAGACCTTATTTTGGGCAATTGGCTAGCTGCCGATAAAAAGCTAATAATCCAATGCTATAAAAGAAGTGATGGTACTTGCCACGGAAAAATTGTTTGGTTTGCCCGAAAATTTACAGATACAGCTGATGTTGAAGGATGTGCCTTACCCATATAAAACTGGATAGGATCAACTGTAATGAGCGATTTTAAGTTTGACGGAGATGAGTGGAACGGAGGTAGAATAAAAGACATACGCACGTGCAAGAGCTTTGATGCATACATAAAAATTGAAGATAAAAACGTGCTAAAAGCGTCTGGCTATATGTATTTTAGATTTTTAAACGAAACCATGGTTTTTACCAGGTACCTTTCTGCAGTACCAAAAAAGTAAGTATAACTTGCTAGCTAATACGCTGTGGTGGTGCGGCCCTTACTTTAGTAAATTAGCCACTTGCCCATTTTTAGACTTGAATAAAAAGATATTTAAACAAAAAAGCAGCCTATGAAATAGACTGCTTTTTGTAAATGTATGTAAGTTGTTTTTGGGTTAAGCCAATACAACCACTTTATTGTTTACTATTTCAACAATTCCCCCGGTTATGGCAAAAGTTTCATTACCGGAAGCAGTTTTAACCACTACATCACCTTTATCTAAGCTAGAAATAAGTGGTGCGTGATTAGCCAAAGCTTCAAAAGAACCTCCACTGCCGGGTAGTTTCACAGAAACTGCCTCTCCAGAGAATAGTACTTTATCTGGTGTTATCACTTCTACTATCATTATTCAGCTTCTTTAAGAAGTTTCTCTCCTTTTTCTATGGCTTCTTCTATGCCGCCAACAAGGTTAAATGCCGCTTCAGGATATTTGTCTACTTCTCCATCCATAATCATATTAAAGCCCTTAATGGTGTCTTGTATGTCAACTAAACATCCTTTTAGACCTGTAAATTGCTCTGCAACGTGGAAAGGTTGAGATAAGAAACGTTGAACACGTCTTGCTCTAGATACAACTAATTTATCTTCTTCAGATAACTCATCCATACCCAAAATTGCAATAATATCTTGTAGTTCTTTATATCGTTGTAATAACTCTTTTACACGTTGTGCAGTATTGTAGTGCTCAGCACCTACTACATCTGGAGAAAGAATTCTAGAAGTAGAATCCAAAGGATCTACCGCTGGATAAATACCTAACGATGCAATCTGACGAGATAATACTGTAGTTGCGTCCAAGTGAGCAAAAGTTGTCGCCGGAGCAGGGTCAGTTAAATCATCTGCAGGTACATAAACCGCTTGTACAGATGTAATAGAGCCTCTATTTGTAGAAGTAATACGTTCTTGCATCACACCCATTTCAGAAGCAAGTGTTGGCTGGTAACCCACCGCTGATGGCATACGACCTAAAAGAGCCGATACCTCAGAACCTGCTTGTGTAAATCTAAAGATATTGTCTACGAAGAATAGAATGTCTCTACCTCCTGATTTTTCATCTCCATCACGGAAATACTCAGCAATAGATAATCCTGTTAATGCCACACGAGCTCTTGCTCCTGGAGGCTCATTCATTTGACCAAAAACCAAGGTTGCTTGAGATTCTTCTAACTCTTTCATATCTACCTTGCTCAAATCCCATCCACCTTCGTGCATAGATTTTTCGAAATCTTTACCGTATTTAATTACGCCAGATTCAATCATCTCACGAAGCAAATCGTTACCTTCACGAGTTCTTTCGCCCACACCCGCAAATACGGAAAGTCCTGAATATGCTTTTGCGATGTTGTTAATTAACTCCTGAATTAATACTGTTTTACCAACACCAGCTCCTCCAAACAATCCAATTTTACCACCTTTTGCATAAGGTTCAATAAGGTCTATTACTTTTATACCTGTAAACAATGGCTCTGCCGCTGTACTTAAGTTTTCGTATAATGGAGCGTCTTGATGGATAGATCTACCGTTAGATTTATCTAACTCGCCAATACCATCTATGGCAGTTCCAACTACGTTTAAAAGTCTACCTTTAAGTGCGTCTCCTGTTGGCACTTGTATTGCATCTCCTGTATCTGTTACAACAGCACCTCTTACCAAGCCTTCAGTAGAGTCCATTGAAATGGTTCTTACAATGCTTTGTCCTAAGTGAGATTGAACTTCAAGAACAACGGTAGTTCCGTCGTCTTTTTGTACGTGTAATGAGTTGTAAATTTTTGGTAATGTAGCTCCTTCTTGGTTGAACGCTACGTCCACCACTGGCCCGATAATTTGTGATATTTTTCCTGTGTTTGCCATGTGTAAGGCTATTTATTTTGTGGGGCAAAAGTAAGAAAAGCACTTATGTAGACTATTTCTAAATAGCCGCTATCCCATTTAAATTAATTTTCCAAAATATAGAATATTCCAAAAATTGGAATACTTTTGTATTCTAAAACTACTACAATGTCAAATAGCTTTAATGTGTTTGTCGTCGAAGATGACGAATTTTATGGTGAAATTTTAGAATATCACTTAACGCTTAATCCAGATATTACCGTTACTAAATTTACGAATGGTAAAGATTTTTTAGATAATCTAGATAAAAACCCTGGAGCTGTTACGCTTGATTACTCCTTGCCCGATATTAGTGGGGAGGAAGTCCTTAAAAAGATTAAGGAATATAATGTTGACATACCCGTTGTGATTATTTCTGGGCAAGAAGATATTAAAACAGCTATTTCTTTGCTTAAAGAGGGAGCTTACGATTACATTGTAAAAGATTCTGACACCAAAGATAGAATTTGGAATGCCATTAAAAATATTCGCGAAAAAGTAGAATTAAAGGCTGAAATTTCTGAATTAAAACAACAAGTAAAAAAGAAGTATGATTTTTCTGCCAACATAATTGGTAATAGTCCGGCTATGAAAAAGGTGTTTGCCATGATAGAAAAGGCAATCAGCTCTAACATTACAATTTCTATTACCGGAGAAACAGGAACCGGAAAAGAAGTGGTAGCAAAGTCTATTCACTATAATTCTAACAGAGCAAAGAAGCCGTTTATAGCAGTAAACATTACGGCTATACCAAGAGAACTTATTGAGTCAGAATTATTTGGACACGAAAAAGGGGCTTTTACAGGAGCTGTGGCTCGAAGAATTGGAAAATTTGAAGAAGCAGGAGATGGTACTATTTTCCTTGATGAAATTGGAGAAATGGATATTAACATGCAAAGCAAACTGTTGCGTGTTTTACAGGAACGAGAATTAACTCGGGTTGGTGGTTCTGGTTTGGTAAAAATAAATTGTCGAATTATTAGTGCTACGCATAAGGACTTATCAGAAGAAGTTAGAAAAGGCAATTTTAGAGAAGATTTATATTATCGTTTAATTGGTTTACCAATTATGCTTCCTCCATTAAGAGAAAGGGCCAATGACGTGCTTGTACTTGCTAAGTTTTTTGTAGATGAGTATTGCCAAGAGAATGATATGAAAAAATTAAAACTCTCTACCAAGGCTCAAAATAAAATCTTCAAATATCCTTTCCCAGGAAATATTAGAGAACTGAAAGCTATTGCAGAACTAAGTTGTGTAATGACTGATAGCAGTACTATTGAAGAAGAACATATTACTTTTAACTCTACAGGCTCAATTGATACACTTTTGCAAAATGAAATGAGTTTGGAAGAGTATAAAAGCCGAATTATTAAACATTATTTAGATAAGTATAATAATGATGTACTTAACGTGTCTAAGAAATTAGGTATAGGTAAATCTACTATTTATAGAATGCTACAAGAAAGGTTGGTATGATAATTGAAGTGTAAACAATAACTAAAAAACCATGACAAAAGCAAAATTATATGACCTTCAACAGCTAATCGAGATTGCCGCAGGCAATCAAGATTTTGTAGATAAGATGGTTAATATGTTTCTTGAAATGACACCTGCCTTGGTGAGTAGGATAGAAGCAGGGATTCAACTGCAAGACTGGGACGAAGTAAAATCTGCAGCACATAAAATGAAACCGTCGTTAGATATGATGGGTATTGATAGTTTGCACGATGTAATACGTAGTATTGAAGAAAATGCTAAGCTCGTAGAACGATTAGAAGATATGCCAGAATTGTATTTTACACTAAGCGATACGTTGGATGTCGTATACCAACAACTAAAAGCCCTCTAATAGTTCATCAATTGCTCTTTATACATCTGTACAGTATTATTTAAGCCTAAATACAAAGCATCAGATATAAGAGCATGCCCAATAGAAACTTCTAGTATCTCAGGTATTTCGTGCACAAAATAGCGGAGATTTTCTAAACTTAAATCGTGGCCCGCATTTATTCCTATTCCTAATTCGGTAGCACGTTTAGCAGTTTCTTTATAACTTGAAATGGCTTCTTCTTTATTCGTATTGTATCCAGCAGCATAGGCTTCGGTATACAATTCAATTCTATCTGCACCGCATTTTTTTGCGGCATCTACTTGCTCTACCACAGGATCTAAAAACACCGAAACTCTAATTCCTGCATCTTTAAATTGAGCAATTATAGGCGTTAAATAATCTTCGTTTTTAATGCAATCCCAACCAGCGTTACTCGTAATGGCATCGGGCCCGTCGGGTACCAAGGTAACCTGCTCGGGTTTTACATCAAGTACCATAGCAATAAAATCTTCTGATGGGTATCCTTCTATGTTAAACTCTGTTTTTACTATTTTTTTTAAATCATATACATCTTGCCTAGTAATATGCCTTTGGTCAGGTCTTGGATGTATCGTAATTCCGTCTGCCCCAAAGTTTTCGCAAGCAATGGCAGCTTTTACTACATTAGGTGTTTCTCCGCCTCGGGCGTTGCGAATAGTGGCTATTTTATTGATGTTTACACTGAGTTTTGTCATTTGATTAAGTATCGTATTTGTAACGTAAATGTATGTTTGTTGTTTCCGTCTATTTCGTCTAATCCCGAGCCAATGGTGTAATTCGGGTTTAGCGTGTTTAGCGGTATATCGTGTCTTGCCAAGGCGTACCTAAACCATAGGTCCATTTGTTTGGTAGGCCTTATGCGGGTAAGTACAAAAAAACGAATGCCACTAAAACTATAGGTGTAAAGTGGATAATCATATAAAGGTACTTGCTCAAAGGCATAAATTCTATTGTCAAAATCGTTTAATTGGCTATAAGCTATTCTGCCGCTGAGCTCAATTTTTGCAAACATAGGCTTGTATACCACATCTTGATAAATTAAGCTGCCAGCTGTAGTTTTATTTTGCAACGTATAAGTGCTCCACTCAATTCTGTTTCGTAATTCTATGCCTTTGCTAATGGTGTAATTGGCGTGTATGCGGTGGCGTGTAATGCTGTAAGTAGCTAGTTTGTAGCTGTTTTCTCCGCCCGCGTTTATTTGTTTTTGTTCGTTTCGGTAACGATAGTATACGTTGAAGGATCGACTCGGTTTGTAATTAATTTCAGCCCAAATATCGCCACCAGAACTTGGGGCATCTGCCTGAAACCGCAACCAAGGACTGCGAAAAACATCGTAATATCCTAAAATAGAGATGCGTTTAGTCGGCCTTAACATAAACCCAGTGTATAATCCTACTTCGTTGGCGGCCTTACTGTTTTCGCCAAAACCATTGCTTTGTAAGGTAATAAAAGACTTGGAGTAATTGCGATATACCAAGCTAAAATCAGCATTCTTACTCAATCCAATTAATAAACCGTGTACTTGTGCAAAGGCATCTTTAAACGAAGAATGGCTTACTTCTCCATACAAATTGAAGTTACGATAAACAAAGTCATAGTAAATCCCATTTTTGGAATATTGATTTCCCGAAAATGAGAATTGATTATCAGGTCTTTGCGTTGGTATTAAGTCGCTGCCGAGCTTACGTGTAGTATGTATTCCTCCAACTTTTCCAAAAGGCAGTTTATATTCTGCATAACCTCCTACTTGCAAATCGCCGACAATTCGCTTATCGGCAAGTTCGTTGGTTGTTCGGTGAAAACCACCATCTTCTTGTATTACACTCGTAATTTCGGGTTCGTTATCCAATGTGTCAATTTCGCCAACAGCATTGCCATCTACATTTTTTGTACTGGCAAATACCCCAAACTCTATATTTTTTAGCTCTATTGCTACGGCACCTCCTCGTAAATAGGCATTTTCGCGTAAGCTTCGGTATGCCCCAAAGCCCGTAAAGTTTCTTTTGGAGTTGGTTATTATACTCGATTTTCCGAAAGCTAAACCCGTGCTAAGCGTAAGTCCCTGTCCGAAATTTGCTTGAAAATCTCCAATATTTAAAGTTTTTATCTTGCCAATATCCCTTGCGTGAAAGTAGAACGAGTAGTAATCGTATCCGTAATTATTGTCACCATTTAAAAAAGGTTCTCCAGCATCCTTTTCTGCATTCAACCCGAATGATATGTATTTTTTATAGTCATATCGATAGCGAAAATTACTATAAATTGGACTGCCAACATAGTGATTTACATCAGAATTTTCAGGTAAAGTATCGGCAATTCTTGTTCCTTTATTTCTAGGCTTATTTGTTTCCAGTAAACTAAGCATTTGGTGCGTGCCATTTTCCCATAAATCAGCTGTGCTAAAGGGAATAGCGGTGGTAGTAAGTGTAACAAACGGCAATAAATTTTGTATGTCACTCAGATTAAAGCTCTCTAAAACTTGCAACTCGTAAATAGAGATAAAATTACCAAAGTCCTTTCGGTGTTGTAAAATGTCTAACGCTAGAAAACTCGTAATAAATGGAGCCCTAAAAAGATCGTCGGCACTTGCTTTGTTTAAATTTATAGGGTTGTCGAAAAAATACAATAAATCGCTTGCGAATTGTTGTATATCTACTTGGTCAGTAGAATTTTCAATGTATCGTTCTAGGTATTGGTTAACAATATCGTTATCCGTTTGTGCAAGTGATAATGTGCCAATAAATAAGGTAATTATAAAAGCTAACTTAAAACGCATATCCTAAATTTAGCGATGGCGACATACCCAACTGGTTGTGATATTGCGTAGCGAAATCGACAAAGAATTTCTTAGAAGTATATCCAAGTCCTAAAGCTAAAGATTGATTAGTGGTAAATCCTCCTCTAATTTTCAATTGTTGCACTTCCACTTCTACACCACCATTAAATTGAAGATTTTCTTCAGATACCTGCAGGGCATCGGCGTATATGGTTACCTTATCCGATATTAAATAGTCTGCACCAAAGCGAAATAGGGCAGGGAGTCGTTCGTTGGTTTCTCTTATTAGCAGTGGTCTTTCTGGATTTGAAATACTAAAGCCAGCATTCAGTAGCTTGTTTATTTTGTAATATAATCCAGCATTAAAAGTAAATACATTGGCATTTTTGTAATAATTATGGTTACTTGAAAAACGATAATAATTCAGGCCAACACCTAAAGCTAAATCTTCTGAAAGTTGTCTCGAAAAACCTACTTGTACTTTTTGCGTATTAAGATTAGCAAAGCTTGCATTGCAGTATGATACTCCAACAACACTGTGGTTTAGGTTGTAATTGCCCGCCAACATAAGGGTAGAATATTCAGTCAAGCCAAACCTATTTTGCATATTTATAGCCAGTTGGTTTTTAGCAAAAGCTAAAGCCCCTATATTATTTTCTAGTGCAAATGTATTTGTGGATGTAGCAGAAGCTCCCCCTAGTGATAGTGCCATTGCATTATTTGGTGGCGGTGTTATTGCACTTGCAAACAGCGAATTGGAAACCAAGATTAGTATAATCGAGTGCCTAAGCATATCACAATTATAATAACTTGGTTTTAAAGTTGTGCCTTAAGTTTTGTTAAGAATGTTCTAATGTTTTCAAGCTTATTTATTACTTCTACATTAGCTGTTATTTTTTGCTTGTCGGCCTTTATTTTGTCTTTGGCTCCTTGCAATGTGTATCCTTTGTCTTTTACCAATAAATAAATACGCGAAATTTCTTCAACATCTCGTTTGGTATAAAAACGTGTTCCTTTCGAATTTCGAGTAGGTTTAATGGTAGGAAACTCACTTTCCCAATAGCGAAGTAAAGAAGGAGCTACTTCAAAATGCTTAGAAACTTCAGTAATGCTGTAGTAAAGTTTACCCTCTTTCAGGCTCATTAATCAAAAGATTGGTTTGGATTCGAAG
>Ga0102814_10003277_pt1 | contig 10604 bp, 11 predicted proteins | sample ColrivemetaGS741_FD_79112 | JGI IMG/M metagenome (GOLD analysis project Ga0102814, IMG submission 79112) | Estuarine microbial communities from the Columbia River estuary - Flood tide ETM metaG S.741 | ecosystem: Environmental > Aquatic > Marine > Intertidal zone > Estuary | place: USA... | reverse complement strand
TTCTGATAATCCAGAAGCATCAACATGAAGTTTTTTGGATCCGTAAGATGGCGGTCTAACAATAGTTGCATAGACCATTCCTGGTAATTTAATATCACCAGAATATTTCGCCATACCTGTCACTTTTGCCTCTGCATCAATACTAATTACAGATTTACCAATAATATCAAAATCCTTATATTTCTTAATCTTTGGTTTGCTTTTAAGGCTTTGTACAATTTTTTTACCTTTTGTCAATTCCGCATAAGTAACTGTTAAGCTTGTGTTACCCTTTACATATATGGATCCATTTCCGGCCCCTAGTTGATCTGCGGATACTTCCAATTTTTTCGCTGCGATATCAATCAAAATTTGTCTTGCTTCTGCCGCTGCCGCTCTTAATACGGGGTCTGCAAATCGTGTTGTTAAAGAGCCCCAAGTTCCAGCATCATAGGGGCAAAGGTCAGTGTCTCCCATAATCATGTCTACTGAACTGATCGGTACTTCCAATTCTTCTGCCAATACCTGTGCTAAAGAGGTAATTACTCCTTGACCCATTTCAATCTTTCCTGTATAGCAATCTACTCTACCATTTTCTTTGACTCGTAAGTAAGCATTAAAATCAACCATGTCTTCATTCTCATTTTGACTCCAGCCTTGCAACAAGGATAGTTCGCCCAATGAGAAAACAACAATAATTCCACCACCCAATTTCTTTAGAAACTTGCGCCGATCATACCTAATTGGTACGTCAACATCACTAAAATATAATTCATTAATTTTATTTGGTTTCATCTGTTTGTGTTTATAAGGTTCTTTAATAAGTCAGATGGAATGCCTTTGAAATCTTTTCGAATAGTAACTCCAATTTTGAGATATAGGCATTTCATAATTAAATTTTCACTTTCATTTCTTCGGCTGCTGTTAGAATTGCATCAACGATTCGATTATAGGAGCCGCATCTGCATAAATTTTCTTCCATACCGCTAATAATATATTCACGTGATGGTTCTGGGTTCTTAATAAGTAATCCATAAGCATTCATGATCATTCCGGGGGTACAAAAACCACACTGTAACGCATCATGAGACACAAAAGCCTTCTGAATTGGATGTAGAGAACCGTCAGAAGCCAAACCTTCAATAGTCAGAATTTCCTTACCTTCAACGTCTTCTACCGAGGTCATGCAAGCCCTTAAGGGTTCCTTATCAATAATAACCGTACAAGCGCCGCAGTGACCCATTCCGCAGCCAAATTTAGTGCCTGTCTTGTCTAGATAAGTACGAATGACATTTAAAAGGGATTCTTCCCCATCAGCATTGACAGAAACCGCCTTATCATTTAATTTAAAACTTATAGATCGTTTCATTTGTATATTATTTATTCATTATAAAGCCACATAAAGTTACAAAAAGGTTTTAATTAACTTAGGTGTTTATTGTAACTTTTGTTATTGATGGTCGACTTGTAATAGGGCGCTAGAAATAGTATCTTTACATTATATCATTAACCTTAAAAAATAATTAACATGATTGGAACTTATATAACTATTTTTGTTGTTCTCTTACTTATTGCTTCTGGATTATTTACTGTAAGACAACAAACCGTAGCCATTATTGAACGTTTTGGTAAATTTCAAAGCACTAGAAAACCTGGTTTACAAATTAAAATACCGCTCATTGATAGGGTTTCTGGACGTGTAAGTTTACGTGTTCAGCAATTAGATGTAATCGTAGAAACCAAAACTAAAGATGATGTTTTTGTACATTTAAAAATATCTGTTCAGTTTTTAATTAGACCCGGGCATGTGTATGATGCGTTTTATAAACTTCAAAATCCACATGAACAAATTACAGCGTTTATTTTTGACGTTGTACGTGCGGAGGTTCCTAAAATGATCTTGGATGATGTCTTTGAAAAGAAAGAAGAAATTGCATTAGCAATACAACGCGATCTAAAAGAAGCGATGCTTAATTATGGTTATGATATCATTAAAGCCTTAGTTACAGACATTGATCCCGATGAAAAAGTAAAAATTGCCATGAACCGAATTAATGCGGCTGACCGTGAAAAAATTGCTGCACAACATGAGGGGGATGCACAACGTATTTTAATTGTTGAGCGCGCAAAAGCTGAAGCTGAAAGTAAGCGTTTACAAGGTAAGGGTATTGCGGATCAACGAAGAGAAATTGCACGTGGTTTAGAGGAATCTGTAGATGTTTTAAACAAGGCTGGTATTAATAGCCAAGAAGCCTCTGCATTAATTGTAATTACCCAACACTATGATACATTACAAAGCATTGGGTCAGACACCAAATCAAATTTAATATTATTGCCAAACAATCCAAATGCGGCAAGTTCAATGTTAAACGATATGGTTACTAGTTTGGTCGCAGCTAATAAAATAAATGACTCTTCTCACCAAGTAGGTGAAAAAAATCAGGATAAAGGATGATACTAACTACCACTAATACCTTGGAAACGCATCAAGTGAAAGAGTATTTAGGAATCGTTACTGGTGAAACTATTATCGGTGCTAATATTTTTAAAGACTTTTTTGCTGGAATTAGAGATATAGTAGGGGGGAGATCTGGTTCGTATGAAAAAGTTTTAAGAGAAGCTAAAGACACTGCTTTAAAAGAAATGAAAGAGCAGGCACAAAGCCTTGGTGCGGCTGCTGTAATTGGTATTGACCTGGATTATGAAACTGTTGGTCCTAAAGGGGGTATGTTAATGGTTACGGCGTCTGGTACCGCTGTTAAATTTTAACCTTAAATTTAGAAATATAAAAAAAACCTGTACAAATTGTACAGGTTTTTTTTATATTTCTAAATTATTATTTTTCTTTCTTCTCTTCATCTCCCTCTCCGTCTTCTTCCTCATTCGCTTTCGTAGCGTCTTTGAATTCTTTAATTCCGGTACCTAAACCTTTCATTAATTCTGGTAGCTTTCTTCCACCAAAAAGAAGCAGTATAGCTAAACCAATGATTATCCATTGCCACGGGCCTACAAATCCTAAAAATATTGTTGCTGTTATCATCTTTTTTAATTTTACTAAGCAAAGGTAATAATTAAATAGTTACGCAAATCATAAATAATTACTCTTTGTTTTTGATTTTTCCGCCAAAAACCTTTTTTGTATTAATTTTCTCCGGATTTCCCTTATAATAGACATTACCGCCAAAGCGAACTTTAGCGTCTAATAATTTAGATACATTTACTTCAGCCCTTCCACCTGAAGCCGCAGTTACATCAGCATTTTCATTTAGCAGATCATACGCTTCATATACACCTCCAGTGGTTACTTCAACGTCTTGATTAGTCGCCGTTCCCATTACCTTAATACTAGCGCCTGTAACAGCCTTTATAGTAAGGTATTTGACATCTACCGGTGTGTTTATATAAGCTCCTTCTTGTGTTTTAATCGTTAAATTAACCTGGTTGATTATTTCATCACTGAAAATAGCCGACCCTTCGTTGGCATCTAAGGTGGCTAAATCTTGATTATAATAAATTTTAACCTTTACTTTATCTGCATTAAATTGTTCTGGAAACTTTAGAGATATTTTCAATTTTCCATTAACATTTTTAAAAATGACATCATCTGTTTTTTCACCAGAAATTTCAATTTTAGAGTCTGTTGCCTTTTCAATTTCCACACTTAACCCATTAAAAATTTTAATTTCATTAAAATCTCCCAAATTTTGACTTCTATCTTGAGCCATTGTCCATACCGTGAATCCTAAAAAAAGGATCAATAATTTTATATTTTTCATCTTATCAAATATAATTTAGGTTTATTTATATCGTTTTTAAAATTATTGTATTAAATAAAAATCCAAATGTTTCCGTTCAAGATCCGTATTTTTTACTTTAACCACAACCTTATCTCCCAATTGCAATAAATTTTTAGTTGCTTGACCAATCAAAGCATATTGCTTTTCGTCATAAATATAATAATCGTCCTTAATATCTCTAACGCGAACCATCCCTTCACATTTGTTTTCGATGATCTCTATATAAATTCCCCACTCTGTAACGCCAGATATAACACCTTCAAATTCTTGATCTTGATGGTCTTGCATATATTTTACTTGCATATACTTAATGGAATCTCTTTCCGCCTTTGCCGCTAATTGTTCCCTTTCTGAAGAGTGCTTACATTTTTCTTCATACGAATCAGATTTAGGCGATTTTCCGCCATCCAAATAGTATTGCAATAATCTATGTGTCATAACGTCTGGATACCTCCGTATTGGCGATGTAAAGTGGCTATAATAATCAAAAGCCAAACCGTAATGGCCAATATTATCCGTTGTATAGATGGCTTTACTCATGGATCTTATAGTGAGGGTTTCAATCATATTTTCCTCAGGTTTTCCATGTACATCACTTAATAATTTGTTTAATGTAGATGATGTTGTTTCTTTTGTCTGAGTATTTATTTTATATCCAAATTTAGATATAATCTGCTGTAAACCAGCTAGTTTTTCTATATTTGGTTCGTCATGAATTCTATAAATAAAAGTGTTTTTTGTGGGCGTTCCATTCTTATTTCTACCTATAAATTCTGCAACTTTTTTATTTGCTAATAACATAAATTCTTCTATTAATTTATTAGCATCTTTAGACTCTTTAAAGTAAACACCTGTAGGTTCTGCATTTTCATCGAGATGAAACTTTACCTCTATTCTGTCAAAAGTAATTGCACCTTCTTGTAATCTTTTATTCCGTAATTTTTTAGCTAACTCATTTAATTTTAATGTTGCCTCCACTATTTCATTTTCAACCATATAGGCTTTACCAGTTAAGGAAACTTCGGGAGAAATAGAATTTCCTTTAGTTTCTATAATTTCTTGTGCCTCTTCATAAGAAAATCGTTTATCAGAATATATAACTGTTCTACCAAACCATTGATTAATTAGTTCAGCTTTTTCATTTATTTCGAATACCGCAGAAAATGTTAATTTTTCCTCATTAGGTCTTAAAGAACAAACACCATTTGAAAGTATTTCAGGCAACATTGGTACCACCCTGTCGACTAAATAAACAGAGGTTGCTCTACTATATGCTTCATCTTCTAAAATTGTATCAGGACGCACATAATGAGAAACGTCTGCAATGTGAATGCCAATTTCGTAATTACCATTTTCTAATTTTTTGAATGATAATGCATCATCAAAATCTTTTGCATCCTTAGGATCTATGGTAAAAGTAGTCGTTTTGCGCATATCCCTTCTATTTGAGATATCCTCCTTAGAAATTTTTGCTGTTAAATTTTCAGCGTCCTTTTCAACACTTTCTGGAAACTTGTATGGTAAACCATACTCCAACAATATTGAATGAATTTCAGTATCATGTTCTCCTGGTTTACCTAAAACAGTAATTATTTTACCGAATGGATTTTTAGAATTGTCTGGCCAATTAGTGATTTTAGCCTGGACTTTATCACCATGATCTGCTTTACCTATATGCTGTTTAGAAATAAATATATCTGCGTACATTTTCGCATTGTCTGGAATAACAAATCCGAAGTTTTTATTCATTTGTAAAACCCCAACAAATTCGGTTTTTGCTCTCTTAATTATTTCGATAACCTCACCTTCATATCTGTCATTATTACGTCTTCTATAAACATAAACCTTAACCGTGTCTCCGTCTAAACCTCTATTTAAATTTATAGTAGGTATAAATGCATCCTTTTCTAATCCATCTGATATAAAATATGCATTACCGTTATTTGTAACCTCTAAAATACCTACATGATAATGTTCATTTTGAATAATTCTAAATTTTCCTCGTGAGGTCTCTTCAATTCTTTTATTATGTTTTAACTCTTCTAGAGTTTTAATTATTTGTTGCTTTCCATTAGCGTCCTCAATATCTATTTTTCCTGCTATTTGTTTATAATTGAAAGATTGTTGTGAGCTTTTATTTAGCATTTTTAAAATTTTTGCCGATAGATCCTTAACAACATTACCTTTCTTTTTATAAAATTTATTACTCTTTTTTGACATTTAAATTTCGATTGATTTTTATTGATTAAATGTACAAATAAAAAATCTCTCTTAAGAATTAAATAACTATTTGTATTTTGCTTAAAAAACCTGTTATTCTTAATTTTATTTAATGAAAAATACTTGGTATATTATTATTAATCCTACTTCCGGAAATGCCGCTGCTAAAAAAAAATGGAAGAAAATAGTTGCGAATTTAAATCTATATAAAGTTCCTTATGATGCTACTTTTTCTCAATATAAAGATCATGAAGAAGTACTAGTAAATAATGCTATTAAAAAGGGATATAGAAAATTTATTAGTGTTGGTGGTGACGGTACTTTACATCATATTATAAATGGTATCATGACTCAGAAATATGTAAAAGTAGCTGAATTAAAAATTGCGGTTATCCCGTTAGGGACTGGTAATGATTGGGTTAAAACTTATAAAATTCCTAATAATATAAAAAAAGCCGTTTCTATAATTGCAAAAGGAAATTTTGTCAAGCAAGATATTGGTCATTTACAATTATTGAATGAAAACAAAAGTGTTTATTTTAATAATTTAGCAGGTATTGGTTTTGATGGATTTGTTGTTAATAACGTTAATAAGTATAAAAAATATGGTTTTTTAGCTTATTTATTTGGAACTATTACAAGCTTTTTAAATTATAAAAAAATAGTATTTAATATAACACTTAATGATAAAGTTATTTCCACTTTGTGTTTGATGACATTAGTAGGAATTTGTAAATATTCAGGTGGTGGTATGCAACTTACTGACAAAGTAAACCCAAAAGATGGTTTATTTGATATTTCAATAGCTAAAAATATTAGCTTAATTAACATGCTTTTAAATATTTGTAAATTTTATACTGGTAATGTTGTAAAACATAAAGAGGTTGAAACTTATAAAACTTCTGAGATTACCATAAACACTCCAGATAATAATAATTTTATTCAAGCTGATGGTGAGTTAATCGGGACAGGAGGTTTTAAGGCAAAAATAATACCAGAGGCTATATTATATATAATTCCATAAAAAAAATATTATAACAATACTGCCTTTTGTTTAATAATTATCTTAGATATTACTATTCTTAATATATAAATACCTGGAAGTAATTTTAAAATGTTAAACTATCTATCTATCATACATACATTAGATTAATTAATATTAAATAAAATAGAAAAAGAGTATATTATAAATTAAGTTTCAATGTTCTGTTAAAGTTTTAATTTTAAAAATTGTTTGTTATTAACAATCTATATAATAATAATAGTTTTATTTAAAAATTTTAAAAAATAAATGATGTTATTAATTAATGTTAATATCGTATAAAAAAAGTATTTAAAATATTTTGATAATTCACTTTTAAATATATATAAACATTTTATAAATATGTTTTTTATATTAATTACTCTAGCAATCAAAATATTAGTTGTAGTAATTAACAAATGTCTATTTATGTTTGTTAACTAAATTTATTAATAAGATTTTTAAATATATAGTTCAAAACATATTTGATTTATGTTAATAATTAAATATTAAATATTATAAAATTTATACCTTTTAAATTTTACATATTTTATATAACCTTTTAAATTTAGTAAACAAATAAAATTATATAAATAAGTTCATAAGATATAAACAATATGCACTCTATATTAAATATTTCATCTTCAAACAATTATTAAAAATAATTAACAAATAGTAATAATTATGTTAATAATCATATTAAATAGTAAATTTGAAATTTAATTATAATTATAAAAAATGAAAATAGCTATAGGTAACGATCATGCTGGTACTGAATATAAATTACATATTGTAAATTACCTACAGGATAAAGGTTATATGGTATTAAATTTTGGTACAAATTCGGATGAAAGTGTAGATTATCCTGATTTTATTCATCCAGTTGCAAATGCAGTTGAAAAAGGAGAAGTAGAATTTGGAATAATAATTTGTGGTAGTGGTAATGGAGCACAAATGACGGCTAATAAACACAAAGATATTAGAGCAGCATTATGTTGGAATAATGAATTAGTTTCTTTAGCTAGACAGCATAATAATGCTAATGTTTTAAGTATCCCTGCACGTTTTGTTTCAAAACATCAAGCATTAAGTTTTGTAGATATATTTTTAAATACAAAATTTGAAGGTGGACGCCATCAAAATAGAGTTAATAAAATGTATTGTTGATTTTTATATTAAAAAAATGGGAAATAACCATTCACACCACCACAGCCATCATGAATTATCAGGAAGAAATTTATTCATTTCAATATTATTAAATATAGTTATTACAGTCGCTCAGATTATTGGAGGTTTTATTTCTGGTAGTTTATCTTTAATTTCTGATGCAATTCATAATTTATCTGATGTAATTTCTTTAATTATTAGCTATATAGCTAATCTCTTAACAAATAGAAAAAAACAAACTTTAGAAAAAACATTTGGCTATAAACGTGCAGAAATTATTGCCGCATTTATCAATGCTTTTTCCTTAATAGTTATAGCTTTATTTTTAGGAATTGAGGCAATTAAACGTTTTAATGATCCAAAAATCATAGACAGTAATTTAGTAATTTGGTTAGCAATATTAGGAATATTATTTAACGGATTTAGTGTATTATTATTAAAAAAAGATGCCTCTCATAATATGAATATGAAATCGGCATATTTACATTTATTATCTGACATGTTAACTTCGGTAGCGGTATTAATAGGAGGAGTATTAATGAAATATTTCCAAATATATTGGGTTGATGCCGTTTTAACCATTATTATTTCTATTTACCTTTTACTAATGAGCTGGGGCATCTTTAAAGGCTCATTGAAAATTCTAATGCTTTTTGCCCCTGACCATATAAAAATAGATGAGATAGTCAATGAACTTTCTAAAAATAAAGCTATTAGAAATATTCATCATGTTCATATATGGCAACTTAATGAACATAATTGTCATTTTGAAGCACATATTGAATTTAAAGAAGATATAATTTTATCTGAATTTGATACTATTTGTATAGAACTAGAAATAATACTAAAAGATAAATTTCAAATTAATCACTGTAATTTACAACCAGAATATAATAGAAAAGATAGTAAGGAAATTATTATTCAAGATTAGCGAATGAAGTGGATTCTTAAAAAATTTTCTGATTTAACCACGGACGAACTCCATGATGTTTTACAATTAAGGATCAATGTTTTTGTTGTAGAGCAGGACTGTCCCTATAATGAAGTAGATGGGAAGGATAAAATTGCCCATCACTTATTAGGATTCAATTATAAAAATGAGATAATTGCCTATACTAGGATTTTTAAACCGGGCGATTATTATAAGCAAGCAGCCTTTGGGAGGGTTGTAGTTCATAATGAATACCGAAATCAAAAAATAGGATATGATTTAGTAAATAAAACTATCCTAGAAATGAAGAGGCTTTTTGGCAATGTTGATATTAAGATAGGAGGGCAAACATATCTTAAAAAATTTTATAAATCATTTGGTTTTAAGCAGATAGGTGAAGGTTATATTGAAGATGGCATCCCCCATATTTTTATGGTTTTAGAAACTGACCAATAATATTTTTCTCAATGAATAATCCGAAAGTAAAAATTAAGAAGGTCAAGAACCTATCTAATGATTGGTATATATTAGATAAAGTAAATTTTGATTATCAACTATTAAACGGGGAATGGCAAAACCAAAATAGAGAATGTTATAACCGTGGTAATGGCGCGTGCATATTATTATATAATACTAAAGAAAGTACGGTTGTACTTACAAAACAATTTAGAATGCCGACTTACTTAAATGGAAATAGTAATGGTATGATGACAGAAGTTTGCGCCGGATTACTCGATGAAGATGATCCAGTTTCATGTATTATTAAAGAGGTGGAAGAAGAAACGGGGTATGAAATTAAAAACCCCAAAAAAATTCTTGAGGTTTATTCGTCTCCAGGTGCTGTAACAGAAATAATACACTATTTTATTTCTGAATATGATAGCGGTATGAAAAAAAGTAAGGGTGGAGGTAAAGCAGAAGAAACGGAAGAAATAGAAGTATTAGAGATAGATTTTGATAAAGCGTTATCCATGATAGATAATGGGTTAATTAAAGATGCTAAAACCATTGTTTTATTGCAATATGCTAAAATTCATAATCTATTATAATACAGTTTCGTTTTATTCCAGCCGTTTAACCTTTTTTCGGTATTACCGTTAAGACTTATTATATTTCAAATCTTTTAACTTAACGGTAAAACTCTAAGACTTTTTTGTATTTTAGCCTCTCTTATTATTAAAAATTTTTAAGCAATATTATGGCAGAAGATAAAGAAAAATCAGCAAAACTGAAGGCGTTACAATTAACCTTAGATAAATTAGATAAAACATACGGAAAAGGTGCTGTAATGAGACTTGGAGACAATATTGTCGAAGATATAGAAGCTATTCCATCTGGCTCATTAGGATTGGATATTGCTTTAGGAGTTGGTGGGTACCCAAGAGGTAGAGTTATTGAAATATATGGACCTGAGAGTTCTGGTAAAACAACACTAACTTTACACGCTATTGCGGAAGCACAGAAGAAAGGTTTAACATGTGCCTTTGTA
>Ga0102814_10003276_pt1 | contig 10605 bp, 7 predicted proteins | sample ColrivemetaGS741_FD_79112 | JGI IMG/M metagenome (GOLD analysis project Ga0102814, IMG submission 79112) | Estuarine microbial communities from the Columbia River estuary - Flood tide ETM metaG S.741 | ecosystem: Environmental > Aquatic > Marine > Intertidal zone > Estuary | place: USA: Columbia... | reverse complement strand
GAATCGAATGCTAAATCTTCAAAAAATGCTTTAGCGTACATGGTACTTGTATTACCAATATCCCCACGTTTTGCATCAGCAATAGTAAAAATTTCTGGATGCTTCTCGTTTAAGTAATTGATTGTTTTTTCCAAAGCTCGCCAACCCTTTATGCCATATGCTTCATAAAATGCTGTATTAGGCTTGTAGGCTACACATAAATGATGCGTTGCATCAATTATAGCTTTATTAAAAGCGAAAATGGGATCGTTTTCTTTTAAAAGATGTTCTGGAATTTTATTTATATCCACATCTAATCCTATACATAAAAAGGATTTCTTCGTTTTAATTTGCTGAACTAATTGGCTCGTTGTCACCTAGCTTATTTTAAATTTGATCACTTCCAGCCTTCAACTTTTCAGTATTATCAGCTAATTGTAACTCATCTATGATTTTTTGAATATCACCATTTACAATGTTAGACAAGTCGTAAAGTGTTAATCCAATTCTATGATCTGTAACTCGTCCTTGCGAATAATTATACGTTCTAATTTTAGCACTCCTGTCTCCACTGGTCACCATGGTGCCGCGCAAAGCAGCATCTTCTTCTAACTTCTTAGCTAACTCTAAATCGTATAAACGTGAACGTAAAACTTTAAACGCTTTCTCTTTATTTTTATGCTGCGATTTTTGATCTTGACACTGTGCTACCAATCCTGTTGGAATATGTGTTAAACGCACAGCTGAATATGTTGTATTTACAGATTGACCTCCAGGACCTGACGAACAGAAAAAATCGATTCTTACCTCTTTAGGATTTATTTCCACATCAAACTCTTCAGCCTCAGGAAATACCATTACTGTTGCTGCACTGGTATGCACACGACCTTGAGTTTCTGTTTGAGGCACACGTTGTACACGATGTACACCTGCTTCAAACTTTAACGTTCCGTAAACATCATTACCAGTAACTTCAAACTGAATTTCTTTAAAACCACCATTAGTCCCTTCACTAAAATCGACCGTATCTACTTTCCAGCCTCTTCCTTCACAATATTTAGTGTACATTCTAAACAAATCGCCTGCAAAAATACTGGCTTCGTCTCCACCAGTTCCAGCTCTTAATTCTACTACTGCATTTTTAGAATCTGTAGGATCTTTAGGAATTAAAAGCACTTTTATCTCTTCTTCTAATTTGGGAATACTTTCTTTAGCTTCATCATATTGCATTTTAGCCATTTCGACCATTTCTGCATCACTACCGTCTGATATTATTTCTTCAGCTTCAGCTAAATTATTAGTAAGTTCTAAATAAATTTCTCGCTTATCCATAAGAATTCGCAAGTCTTTATACTCTCTATTTAGATCAACATAACGTTTCTGGTCTGTAATGATATCGGGTTGAATAATTAAATCACTAACCTCATCAAAACGCTGTTTTACTATTTGTAATTTCTCTAACATCGGCCTTTATTAATTGGAAACCAAAAATACGATAATTTATGTATTTTCAATGACTACAAACACTTGTAATAATTCATTTCTAAAAATATTATCACCCAAATGGCGTTATCATAAATACTGATGCAACAATTGTTTTCTATATTAGTTTTTTACAGACCCTTTATTATTTGGTCTTTAGCCATAAACATGCTGCTTTCATTTATAAAAATTGAAATCATTACTATTCTAATCGTTAAACTCTTACTTATTTTTTCTTTGTGGCATTTTTTAAATGAAACTCATGCAAAACGAAAACTTACTTTTTATAAAAACTTGGGTATTTCTACATTAAAGTTATTTTCTTTAGTGTTTGTTATTGATGCTGTTTTTTCAATCCCTTTCGTTATTCTCTTAAAAGAGTTTGTTTAAAAATCATTAAACTAAAAAAGGAAGCCAAACGACTTCCTCTTTTATTTATATAAATTTAATATTAACCGCACTTAGAAGAACCACAATCTTTGCAGGTTAAACATCCTTCTTGATAGATTAAATTTTCAGATTTACAATTATCACACGCTTGTCCTTTGGCTTTCGTACCATCAGCTACATAACGTTTTAAAGCTCTTACCACTCCATTTTTCCATGTATTAATAGATTCGCTATCTAGTTGCAAGCTATTAATTAAATCTACAATTTTATCAATTGGCATGCCGTGGCGCAACGTACTTGAAAATAATTTAGCGTAATTCCAAAACTCTGGATTAAACTTATGCGATAAGCCTTCAATGGTGGTTTTATAACCTCTTGTGTTCTTGTATTGAAAATCGTAACGAGAGCTACCATCTTCATTTCTGTTTTTTATGATTAATCCGTTATTTACCCAACGTGGGATCAAAATCCCATCTTCATCATCAGCTAAACCAGTAAAAACCTCATATGGCTTATCATCGATTAGACCAATAAACGCAATCCATTTTTCTTTATTATTTTGAAAACGAACCACATGAGCTTCCAAAACTTGTGGACGCTTTTTCGGAAAGGCTGTTAGCTTTCCATTGTCTGTATCTTCCTTTTTATCGTCATTGGCAATTAAAACACCAGAACGCGAACCATCTCTATATACTGTAACTCCTTTACAGCCTACTTCCCATGCTTTCATATATAAATCGCCAACCAAATCTTCTGTAACATCATTCGGTAAATTAATAGTTACACTGATTGAATGATCTACCCACTTTTGAATAGCACCTTGCATACATACTTTACTCAACCAATCCACATCGTTTGAGGTTGCTTTATAATACGGCGACTCTTTAATCAATTCGTCAATCTCCGCTTGTGAAAAGTTTTTTGAGCTATCAATACCATTTACTTCCATCCATTGTTTAAAACGATGATGAAACACAACATACTCTTCCCATGAATCCCCAAGTTCATCAACAAAATCTACACGCACATCATTATCATTCGGGTTTATTTTTCTTCTTCGCTTATAAACAGGCATAAATACAGGTTCAATACCAGATGTGGTTTGCGTCATTAAACTGGTCGTTCCTGTAGGAGCTATTGTTAATAAGGCTATATTACGTCTACCATATTCTAGCATTTCATAATATAATTGACTATCCGCTTCTTTTATCCTTTGGATAAACGGATTGTTCTTTTCACGTTCCGCATTGAAAATTGAAAACGCACCACGCTCTTTAGCTAAATGTACCGAAGATCGATATGCTTCAATGGCAATTGTTTTATGAACTTCTAAGGAAAACGCATTACCTGCTTCACTACCATATTGGATACCTAAAGCCGCCAACATATCTCCTTCTGCAGTTATTCCAACCCCTGTTCGCCTTCCTTCTTGAGCTTTTTGCTTTATGTTACACCATAAATTACGCTCGGTTAATTTCACTTCATCTACCTCCGGATCTTCGTCAATTTTCTTTAATATTTTATCAATCTTTTCAAGTTCTAAATCGATAATATCGTCCATAATACGTTGCGCCACAGCTACATGTTTTTTGAACAAATCGAAATTGAATTTAGCTTTTGGCGTAAACGGATTATCTACATAAGAAAATAAATTAATCGCTAGCAATCTGCACGAATCGTATGGGCATAATGGAATTTCGCCACATGGATTTGTAGACACGGTTTTATATCCTAAATCCGCATAACAATCTGGCACCGATTCATTTATAATAGTATCCCAAAATAAAATTCCTGGTTCAGCAGATTTCCAAGCATTATGTACAATTTTTTTCCATAAGGCATTCGCATCAATGGAATTAGACACTTTAGGGTTATCACTGAATATTGGATATTTTTGAGTGTAATTAGAACCGTCTTTAACAGCCTTCATAAAATTATCATCAATTCTAACCGATACATTGGCACCTGTCACTTTTCCTTGCTCTAATTTGGCATTAATAAAATCTTCTGCATCTGGATGATTAATGGACACTGAAAGCATTAGTGCTCCTCTTCTTCCATCTTGAGCAACCTCTCTTGTAGAATTAGAATAACGTTCCATAAAAGGTACAAGTCCTGTAGATGTTAATGCCGAATTTTTTACAGAAGAACCCTTTGGACGCACATGTGATAAATCATGACCTACACCTCCCCTGCGTTTCATAAGTTGCACTTGCTCTTGGTCTATTTTCATAATACCTCCATAAGAATCAGATTCTCCAGAGTTACCAATCACAAAACAATTTGATAATGAACCTATTTGAAACGGATTCCCAATTCCTGCCATTGGGCTTCCTTGAGGAACAATGTATTTAAAATCTTTAATTAGATTAAAAATTTCTTCTTCTGATAATGGATTTGTGTACTTGGTTTCAACTCTAGCAATTTCCTTAGCAATTCGCTTATGCATATCGTTAGGAGTTAACTCATAAATATTTCCCTCAGAATCTTTAAGGGCATATTTGTTTAACCATACACGAGCGGCTAGATCATCATTTTTGAAGTATTTCAGAGAAGCATTAAAGGCGTCTTCTGAAGTGTAAGTTTTGGAAGATTTTTGGGCAAGTTTTGTATCCATTAGTAAAAGGGAGTTTTAAGTTTAATAGATTAATTAACAGTACGTAAATAAACTATAAATGTACAATTTAAAACATAATAAAAATCATAAAGTTTACACGTGAAACACGTTAAAATACTGATATTTATTGTTTTAATAATTTATCAACATAAAAAAGTTAACAAATTTTTAAATTAATGTTAAATTATATTTTTAGAAATCTACAGCAAAACCAACTCCTAGAAATTGCTTCCACTGCACTTTTGCCCCTGCCTCGTCAAATTCGCCTTCAATGCTTGTTGGTGTTTGTGTTTTTACATCATCGTCATAACGTAAATGAGAACCCAAAGTAGCCCTAACAAAAGAATTTACCTTAAAATCAAAATCTATCCTCCAATCTAAATCTAGATTTCCGAAGTTATTAATGTAATCTGAATAGAGACTGACTTGATTTTTTACATTAATATTTTCTGCTAATTCCATTTCGTAACTATTAGTAACTAAAATACCAAGTTCTTCTCTGAATCGTTCTCCTGGAACAATAACATTTCCATCTGTGTCTAAAACTGCTGGACGAACTCCAAAAGAACCTGCGTTGGCAAGGTCTTCATCCAAAACAAACGTCGCTTTTAGTGTTAACGGGGAGAAGTAAAAGGAGAACTTATCTATATTCTTCCCATATTCCATACCACAACCTAAAAATAAATACCCTGGTGCGAGTAATCTAGAAATAGGCTCATCTTTATTTGGATAGTTATATCCATTTGTTAACTGAGTTCTAAAGTTAAGTCTTGCAGAATAAAACCAATTTGATAAACTATCGGGCTTGTAACCCATGTTAGAATTTATCTCAATTAAATCATCGGTTTTTCTAAGTTCTCTGGCTTCTTGCTTATTTACACCATAACGAACTTCTACATTGTTCTTCCAAACAAAAAACTTGTCTCTATAATCAAGCATAGATTTTAATCCCAATAAACCAGAAATAGAATTACTACCTCCAGAATTCCAATTGACAAAAGCAACCTCATTTAAATCAAATGATGCCTTATTTTTTTGAGCCCATTGGGGCCCCGTGTATTCTAGTTTTATCTCCTTTATGTAAAGTGAATCGGGTTGAGCGTTTGAAAATTGAAAACAAAGACAAACTAATAAAAACAGTAAATACTTCATGGTTGTGTTAGGTAATTTCAAAACTCAATCTTCATCAAAAACTCTTCACATTAAATGATAAAAGAAATAATTAATAGTTAAACTCTCCAAACTCTGATTTTATTGTTAGCTTTTTTGTTTTTGAAGCCTCTACTCTACCAATAATCTTAGCATCAACATTATAGGATTTTGAGATTTCTATAATATTTTCGGCTATTTCGGGAGACACATAAAGTTCCATTCTATGGCCACAGTTAAACACTTGGTACATTTCTTTCCAATCTGTTTTTGATTGTTCTTGTATTAATTTGAATAATGGCGGAATTGGAAACATATTGTCTTTTACAATATGAAACTCATCAACAAAATGAAGAATTTTTGTTTGAGCACCACCAGAGCAATGCACCATACCATGTATTCTGTCACTATTATATTTTGATAGTATATTTTTTATTATTGGTGCATAGGTCCGTGTTGGAGACAACACTAATTTACCAGCATCAATTGGAGAATTCTCAACGCTATCTGTTAATTTAACACCTCCAGAATACACTAATTCTTCTGGCACCGAAGCATCAAAACTTTCAGGATATTTTTTTGCTAGATATTTACTAAACACATCATGACGAGCAGACGTTAGCCCGTTACTTCCCATGCCTCCGTTATACTCTTTTTCATAAGTGGCCTGTCCGAAACTTTCCAAACCTACAATAACATCGCCAGCTTTAATATTTGCGTTATCTATAACTTCGCTTCGTTTCATTCGTGCTGTTACCGTAGAATCTACAATAATAGTTCTAACCAAATCACCAACATCAGCAGTTTCTCCACCAGTAGAATGAATGGTTACACCAAAAGATTTTAGATCTTCTAGTAATTCTTCTGTTCCATTAATGATTACTGAAAGCACCTCACCAGTAATTAAGTTTTTATTTCTTCCTATGGTTGAAGACAACATAATATTGTCTGTTGCACCAACACATAACAAATCATCAATATTCATGATTAAAGCATCTTGAGCTATACCTTTCCAAACTGAAACATCTCCAGTTTCTTTCCAATACATATAGGCTAAAGATGACTTTGTTCCTGCACCATCTGCATGCATTATCAAACAATAATCTTCATCATTGGTTAAATAATCCGGAACTATTTTACAGAATGCTTTAGGAAATAAACCTTTATCTATATTCTTAATCGCATTGTGAACATCTTCTTTTGATGCTGAAACGCCACGTTGTGCGTATCTTTTTGAAACTTCTTGACTCATAATATTGTATTCTTTTGCAAAAGTAATTTTTTGAACGAAAAAATCCTGCTTTTTTAAAGCAGGATTTTAGAAGTTTTAAACACTATCTCGTAAATAACATTTCTCTATATTTTGTTAATGGCCAGATTTCATCATCAACCAACAACTCTAATTTATCGCAATGGTAACGAATATCATCAAATAATGGTTTTACATTATTACAATAAGCGTGTGCTTTCTTTTCAATATCCTGTATATCGTTTGCCGCTTTTCGCGCGTTAATCATTTTAGTAACATTAGCATTAATTCCTGCAATATGGTTTGAAATCTCTTCGATTAAATTGATTTGCTCTTTTGAAACGCTATTGTACTTTTCTTCAAATATTTCTTTTAAACCTCGAACGTTCTCTACCAGAACATTTTGATATTTAACTGCGGTTGGTACAATATGATTACGAGCAATATCTCCTAATACTCTGCTTTCAATCTGAATATGCATGATGTAAGCTTCTACCTCAATTTCGTAACGCGCTTCGGTTTCAACTTTACTCATGACGTCCATTTCTTCAAACAATGCAATAGATTGCTTAGAAATTCTAGCTTTTAATGCTTCAGGAGTGGTTTTATTATTACTCAAACCTCTTCTTTTAGCTTCATTCTCCCATGATTCACCATAACCATTGCCTTCAAATAAAATATCTCTTGATGCTTTAATATATTCTCTTAATACGTTAAAAACAGCTTCGTCTTTCTTTAAATCCTTTTTAGCAATTAATATGTCAACTTCCTTTTTGAAATCTTTTAATTGTTTAGCCACTATGGTATTTAAAACCGTCATGGGGTTTCCACAATTAGCCGTTGAACCTACAGCTCTAAATTCAAATTTGTTACCAGTAAAAGCAAAAGGAGATGTTCTATTTCTATCTGTATTATCTAATAAAACATCTGGTATTTTACCAACTACATTAAGTTTTAATTCCGTTTTTTCTTTTGGTGACAATTTCCCTTTTGTTACACCTTCTAACTCTTCTAACACTTTGGTTAATTGCTCACCAATAAACACCGAGATAATTGCCGGAGGCGCTTCGTTAGCCCCTAGTCTATGGTCATTACTTGCTGAAGCTATTGCTGCTCTTAAAAGGGCTTCATGTGTCTTAACTGCTTTTATCGTGTTTATGAAAAATGTTAAAAATTGAAGGTTGCTCATTGGTGTTTTTCCGGGCGCTAATAAATTAACACCTGTATCTGTTGAAAGCGACCAGTTATTATGTTTACCAGAACCATTTACACCTGCAAAAGGCTTTTCATGAAATAAAACTTTAAAATTATGACGCGATGCTACGCGACCCATAATATCCATTAACAGGGCATTATGGTCTACTGCTAAATTTGCTTCTTCGTATATAGGAGCTAACTCAAACTGATTTGGTGCGACTTCATTATGTCTTGTTTTTACAGGGATACCTAAAAGCATACATTCTGTTTCTAACTCGCGCATAAAGTTTAATGCTCTGTTGGGAATAGAACCAAAGTAATGATCGTCTAACTGCTGACCCTTTGCTGAAGAATGCCCCAATAGTGTGCGTCCTGTTAAAGTAATATCTGGACGACTTGCCGCCATCATTTTATCAATTAAAAAATACTCCTGCTCCCAGCCTAACGAAGATGTTACTTTTTTTACATTTTTATCGAAATACTTACAGATGGCAGTAGCTGCATCGTCTACGGCATGAAGGGCCCTTAAAAGCGGCGTCTTATAATCTAAAGCCTCACCGGTATAAGCCACAAATATTGTTGGAATACAAAGCGTGGTGCCATAAATAAATGCAGGTGATGTTGGATCCCAAGCCGTGTAACCGCGCGCTTCAAAGGTGTTTCTAATACCTCCATGCGGAAAACTAGAAGCATCAGGTTCTTGCTGTACTAATTGGTTGCCACCAAATTTCTCAACGGCCATACCTTCTCCTATGGTTTCAAAAAAAGCGTCATGCTTTTCGGCAGTAGAACCCGTTAGTGGCTGAAACCAATGCGTATAATGTGTAACGCCTTTAGATAAAGCCCAATCTTTCATTGAAGACGCCACTTGATCCGCTATATTTCTATCTATCTTTTTTCCAAATTGAATGGCGTTCATAACACCAATAAAGGCATCTTTTGTTAAGTAATGGCGCATGGTGTTTTCATTAAACACATTTTTACCAAATAAATCAGAACGACGCTCAGTCTCTTCAACCAAAACCGGTTTGTATTTAAGAGATTCTTTTATAGCATGAAATCTTAGTGTTGACATTCTTTTATATATTAAAACGTTTAGTTAGTGTCTGGTCGTAAACACAGCAATATTAAATTTTTTCTTATAGCGCCCTTTCCATTTATTTTTAATCGCTTGATGCTAATGCATCAACTCATAGAAAGTAAATCAAAATGACATCAAAAATAATTCAAATTATAAAAATAGTCTGTTCACTACCAGACACTAAGTATAATTTGTTAAGCAAAAATAAGCAGGGCTGAATAATAAAACCATGAAACTGAAAAATTTTTTTAAGATTTTTTCAGTTTTTTCATAAAATAATAGTCTTTTTTTTAAATAAACCTTAAAAAAATAGGGTATAAATAAAAATAACTCACTCTTTCACTAAAACACCCCCTATAAATTTTAAGTAAAAGTATAAAAATATATATTTGTGATATTATTATCAATTTTTCAATTATAAAATATTCATTATGGCAAAAATTAAATTAGAATACCTTTGGTTAGATGGTTATACGCCTACTCAAAATTTGAGAAGTAAAACGAAGGTAGAAGAGCACGAAAACTTTCAAGGAACAATAGAAGAATTAGGATTGTGGTCTTTTGACGGTTCTTCTACACAACAAGCTTCAGGTGGATCATCTGATTGTATTTTAAAACCAGTTGCTATCTACCCAGATCCTAAGAGAATCAATGGTTATTTAGTTATGACTGAAGTAATGAATGCTGATGGAACTCCACATGCGTCTAACGCACGTGCAACAATTGAAGATGATGATAACGATTTCTGGTTTGGATTTGAGCAAGAATACTTTATTATGAATACGGATACTGAATTACCATTAGGATTCCCAAGAGGTGGCTACCCAGCTCCTCAAGGTATGTACTATTGTTCAGTTGGAGGAAGACATACACATGGTCGTGATTTAGTTGAAGAGCATGCTGATTTATGTATCGAAGCTGGATTAAACTTTGAAGGTATTAACCAAGAAGTTGCATCTGGACAATGGGAATACCAATTATTCGCAAAAGGCGCTAAGAAAGCAGGAGATGAAATTTGGGTTTCTAGATATTTATTAGATCGTTTAACTGAAGGTCGTGGCATGTACATTGAGTACCACCCAAAACCATTAGGAGACACAGACTGGAATGGATCTGGAATGCACGCTAACTTTTCTAACACAATCTTAAGAACTTGTGGTTCTAAAGATAAATATATTGAAATCTGTGAAGCTTTCCGTCCAGTAATAAAAGAACACATCGCAGTTTATGGAGCTTTCAATGAGCAACGTTTAACTGGTTTACATGAGACTGCTTCAATCAACGATTTCTCTTGGGGAGTTTCAGATAGAGGAGCTTCAATTCGTATTCCAATTATTGTTGTAGAAAATGGCTATAAAGGATGGTTAGAAGATCGTCGTCCATCTTCAAACTCTGACCCATATAAAGTTGCTGCAAGAATTATTAAAACTGTAAAACCAGTTAAATAAACTTAACGCATTT